>ERZ795054.1266-NODE-1266-length-24826-cov-5.707036_pt1 | contig 24826 bp, 23 predicted proteins | sample MGYA00375138_ERZ795054 | MGnify/ENA primary metagenome ERZ795054 (study PRJEB30183, sample SAMN05720215) | anaerobic digester metagenome | isolation source: active sludge of municipal wastewater-treating anaerobic digesters | place: USA | collected 2014-12-23 ... | reverse complement strand
CCGCCGCGGGGCTCGTGGTCCCCGATTCCGGATCGGTCCTCTTCCGGGGCGCGTCCCTGGCTTCCTTCTCCGAGGACGAGGAGCGGTACTTCCGGAGCCGCACCTCCTTCGTGTTCCAGGACTCTGCCCTCTGGGCGAACCAGACCATCCTCAACAACATCGCCCTGCCCCTGCGGGTCCACCGGCACTGGATGGGGGAGAGCGAGATCGCCGAGCGGATCCGGGAGGTGCTCGCCCGGGTGGGATACGACGAGGGCCTGGCTCTGCGGCCCGCGGAGCTCTCCGCCGGGGAGCAGAAGCTGGTCTCCATCGCCCGCGCCCTGGTCCTGGATCCCGAGCTCGTCTTCCTGGACGAGCCCGCCTCGGGCCTGGACGAGGATGCCAAGGAGAGGGTCCAGGAGGTGCTGGATTCCCTGCGGGACGCGGGGAAGTCCGTCCTCCTGGTGACCAACGACATGGGCTGGGTGCACCGGGTAGCGGACCGGATCGTGATCATCCGGGACGGTCGCATCGCCGCCGCGGGGCTCTACGACGAGGTCGTGGCCAGCGAGGTCCCCGAGACCGCGGGACTGGTCGCCCGGCTCCGGGCCCGGGGCGCCCGCGCCCGGAACGCCCCGGAGTCGCCGGTCACCGTGGTCCGTCCGGCACGGGAACCTTCCGAAGGCGAGAGGTCCGCCGACAACGGGGCGGACGAGGAGAGAGGTTCATGAAGTTCCGCATCAAGCACGCAGACCGCATCGTAGGGCTCTTCGTCCTCGTAGCCGTGGGGCTCCTCTGCGCCATCGTGATCCTCCTGGGGGCCAACCAGCGCTGGTTCGCCAAGAACTACGAGTTCAAGTCCCGCTTCACCTCCGGCACGGGCATTCCCCCGGGCACGCCCATCCTCATGCGGGGTTTCCAGATCGGAAAGATCAAGAAGATCACCCTGACCGAGGAGAACCAGGTGGACGTGGTCTTCGACATCTACGACACCTACTATCCCAAGGTCCGCCAGCACTCGATCCTGGAGCTTTCCGTGTCCCCTATCGGCCTGGGGAGCCAACTCCTCTTCCATCCGGGAAAGGGCGAGGAGGTCCTGGCCGAGGGTTCCTACATCCCCGCCGCGGATACCGCGGAAGGCCAGGCCGTCATCGAGCAGGAGCTCGCGGAGATCCCTCCCCGGGATGACACCGTCTCCCGCCTCATCGCGGGCCTCAATCCCCTGCTGGAGAACGCCAGCCGCACCCTGGTCACCGTGAACCGGACCCTGACGGAGGTGAACCGTGCCCTGGCGGGCCAGAGCACCGGACCCCTGGGCTCCATCGTCGGCGACGTGTCCAAGGCGGCCTCGGAACTCCCCCGGGCGGTCGCGGGGGCCTCGAACCTGATCGAGGACGTGGAAGGCCGGACGGACGCCCTGCTCACGGAGCTCCAGGGCATCCTGGCCTCCGTCAACGAGGTCTCCGCGAGCCTGGCCAAGGCCGCCAAGGAGATGGAGGATCCCACGGGCCTGGTGCCCAAGCTCCTGGATCCCAAGGGCTCCCTGAAGACCTTCCTGGACGACAACAACGCCCTCTATAACAAGGTCCTGGGCATGATGGGGGACGTGGAGCGCAGCATCCGGAGCCTTCGGGAGATCATGGGGTCCCTGAGCTCCGAGATGCCCAAGATCGCCTCCCTCCTGGAGGAGGGCAAGACCACCCTGCAGAAGACCCAGGATGTTCTGGAGGGCCTGGCCAACAACCCGCTGCTGCGCAAGGGAATTCCCGAGCGGCAGGAGCAGCAGTCGCTCTACCGCAGCATACGGGAGGGGGATTTCCAATGAGCGCAAACCTGTCGGCCTTCCCGGGCCGCGCCCCCCGCCGGGGCCGACCGGCCGCCCGGTCCTTCCTGGTTCCGGTAACCCTGGCCGCGGCGGTCCTCTCGGCCTGTTCCACGGCGCCCAAGCCCGTCGCGGAGGTCGTGGCCCGGAAAAACCAGGCGGCCGAGTACTCCAAGCTCGGGGACGGTTTCCTGGCCAAGCGGGACTACGCCTCGGCCCAGCGCTTCTACGAGGAGTCCCTCCGGGAAAACCGCGCGGTGGACAACACCGAGGGCGTGGCCATCTCCATGAACTCCATCGGCCGGGTCTACCTGGCCGCGGGCCGCTTGGACGACGCGGAGGCGACCTTCCGGGAAGCCCTGGATTACGCCGGTCCCCTGAAGAACCCGTCCTTCCGGGCCCTGGCCCTGGCCAACCTGGGTGAGGCGCTCTATGCCCGAGGAGACGGAGCCGCGGCGATGGAGGCCTTCCAGGAAGCCCTGCCCCTGGCCGCCCGGGACGAGCGGACCCTGGCGGTCCTCCTCCACGATCGTGCCGTGGTGTATCGGGATCAGGGCGAGTGGGCGGCCGCGGAATCCGACCTCAGGCGGGCGGCGGGGATCAACCAGCGGCTCAAGCGTCTGGCCGAGTACGGGGCCAACCTGTACCTGCTGGGAAACATCGCACACAAGAAGGGGAACTCCGAGGCCGCCCTGGACCTGCTCCGGCAGGCCCTGGAGGCGGACCGGAAGGCGGAGAACTCCGCCGGGATCGCGGCGGACCTGGAAGCCCTGGCCGTCCTGTCCCGGGGCCTGGGATCGAGGGAGGACGCCTTCCACTACTACCGCCGGGCCTTCGACGTCTTCGTTACCCTGGACTCCGCGGAAGCCGCCCTGCGCTGCGCGGAAGCCCTGGCGGTCTTGGCCGCGGAGCTGGGGCGGCCCGAGGACGTCCGGCGGTACCGGGAGTACGCCGCCCGGATACGATCCTCCCTCGATGCCCGGCCCTGATCCGGGGCGGGGCGGCGAACCCGACGCGTGCCTGTTCGGCCGCCTCCGGACCGGGGCGCGCCGGAGGGGGTTTGCCCTTCTGGCCGCCGCGGTCCTTGCAGGATGCGCGACCGCCCCGGCCGGGCGGGGACTCCCGCCCTCGGTGAAGCGCTTCCTGGACAGGAACGGCTGGAACCTGGCCGGCTACGAGTCGAGCGACCTGGAATCCCCGGCCGGGTACTTCTTTCACGACAGGAGCTACTCGTCTCCGGCCCCGCCGGACCTCGTCTGGAAGGCCTACACGGCCCTGGAACCCTCGGCGGCGTGGAAGACTTCCCGTACCCGCCCGGGGGTAGTCTGGGATCCCTCCGGGTCCCGGCTCTACGCCGCCGGCGAGACCGCTCCCCCCTTCTCGCCGGGGCAGGTCCTCGTCCTGGACGTCCGGATCCTCGGACCCTTCCGTATCCCGGCGTCCTTCCGGATCACCCGGATCGACGAGCCGGAGCGCCTGATCGAGTTCGTCTACCTGAAGCGGAACCTGTCCAACGGGGTCCAGCGGATCCGGTTCCTGGAACGGGCCGGCCCCGACGGAAGCCCCTCCACGGTGATCGTGCATTCCACCTGGTACCGCAGCGGCCGCCCCTTCCGGGACAGGTCGCTCTACGGTCCGATCCATGCCCGCATCATCGACGCCTTCCACGCCGGGGTGTTCCGTAAAAGCGGCCTGATCCTCGACAGGCCGGTCCGGAACGCCCCGGAATGAAGCCCGACGGGCCCCGATCCGTCTAGACCCTTTTTTATCGATATGGTATCCTGGGTCATCCGGGAGATGTCATGAACTCGAATTCCGGCGGAGGTTTCCGCCCCCTAGTCCTTTTCGCCCTCGCCCTGACCCTCGCGTCCTGCGCCGGGCTCAGCTACAGCCACACCGGACGCATCTGGGACTTGCCGGGCACGAATCCCGTCGTGAGCGACACGATCGCCCCGCTCCGGGACGTGACCCTGGCGGTCACCGGCAGCCTGGAATCCGGCTCCGTGACCGTGAGGGTATACGCGGACTCCGCCGTCCGGGGAACCCTGGACATCGTCCCGGCGGCCTCCGTGAGTGAGCGGAAAACCTTCGAGTACGCGCCCGGACTCTGGAGATTCGAAGCCGAAGCCTCGGACGGGAGCGCCGGAAGCCTTTACATCGAGATCGAGGACCGATAAGGCCGGACCGGAAACATCGGGGAGATCAGCCCCCGATCACCGTACCCGTGAAGGGTCCGCCCTCCAGGATGGCCCGGAGGTTGGGCAGGTCGCGGCCCGCGGCGCAGACCACCCGGAGGCCCAGCTCCTGGGCCCTGCGGCTGGCCACGGGATCGAAGGGGACGTTCTTGCCCGGCACCCACTCGTCGCCCACCAGGGCGCGGAACTCCGCCCAGCCGATGGAGTCGATGGGCCGGGCGGCGGGGTCCAGCCTGGGGTCCGCCGTATAGACCTTGGCGATGTTGGATAGGTTCACGATCGTGCCGGCCCCGAAGAGCTCCGCCAGGAGCACGGAGTCGTAGTCCGTGGAGAAGCCCGGCTTCCACCCCGCCGCGACCAGGACCCGTCCGGGGAAGATCCCCACCGCGGTCGGGTCGATCACCACCTCCCGGGGACAGAGCTCCCCGAAGAGGGCCTTCACGAGCTGGGCGTTCAGGCGGGTCGCCATGATCCCCACCCAGTCCTGGGCGTCCGGATCGGCGCGGCGGGCCGTCTCCCGGTAGGCCTTCTGCCATTCCCGGGCGGGTCCCCCGCCCCCCACCACCAGGATCAGCCTGCGCTCGGGATCCTCCTCGAGCCAGGCCGTGGACAGGGCCAGGAAATCCCGCAGGAAGGGGACATCGGGCTTGTCCGGGGCGACGATGGAGCCGCCCAGGGAGATCACGGTCGTCAAGGTTACCTCACAGTTTCAGCGTTCGGATCTATGGTTCCGGGCTTTCCTCTCAAAAATCGGAAGTGCCGAAGAAGTCGTCGTCGTCCCCGCCCAGGCCCGGGAAGCCCGCTCCGCCCTCGTTGCGCAGGGCGTAGAGCCGTTCGGCGTAGCGGAAGAAGGCCATCATCTTGGCCAGCCTATCCCGCTCGTCCCGGAACTGCCGCAGGAAGGCCCCCGCGGTCAGGCCGGGCCGGAGCTCCGCCCGCTCCCCGGGGGTACCGGAAACCAGGTCCACCGCCTCGTCCAGGCGGTAGTAGATGCGCTCGAAGAGGAAGAGGATCTTCCGAAGCTCCAGGAAGCTTTGGACCAGTTCCTTCTTTTCTCGGAGGGTGTCCGCGGATCGGGGATTGACCCGGGTGCCCGCCTTGTCCTCCTCGATCCACTTCCGCAGGGCGGCTTTCCGCTGCAAATCGTCCAGGGCCGCCGTGAAGCGGACGCTCAGGTCCGCGTAGCGCTTCTCGTAGAACGCTACGACCCGGGCGGGATTGGCCCGGAAGGCCTCGATCTCGTCCGCGATCCAGCGCTTGGCGAACTCGTCCGGATTGGATACCGCGACGGGAAGCAGGCGGAGCCGCTCCGCGGGGCGCTTTTCCACGGCCTTGCCGGCGGGCACCTGCACGGTGGACTCCCCGTCCGAGGTCTCCACGGCCCCTTCGGTGCAGAAGATCACGATGTTGCCGGACACGGAGGTGGATACCCCGAACTCGGTGCCCCGGACTCCCATGACCGCGGTGTCCGTCCGCACCTGGAGGGTGGGGGAGCCGGAGAGCTTGGCCACCTTGGATCCGATCTGCCCGGCCACCAGCTCCAGGGTCGTCTTGGAGCCCGAAGAGTCCTGGGACATCCGGACGTAGACGGCCGATCGGGGCTTGACGGAAAGGGACCCGCGCATCCCCGTGGACCGGTTCAGGGCGATGACCGCCGCGCCGTCGGGGCCGGTCTTGATGAAATCGTCCACCTGGACCTCGTCGCCGATGTTCAGGTCCCCCAGGCTCTTGCCGCCCCGGCTCAGGGTCACGTCGCCCTCTACGTACTCGATCTCCCCGAAGAGAGTCTGGGCGGCGGCGGCCGACACGACTGTGAGCAGACACGCGGCTATGACGATCAGGCGTTTCATCCCTCGCTCCTCCCTAGTCCAATCGGGCTGCCCGAGGCCGGAAGATTCCGGCCTCGGATACCCCGGGTTCACGGTTCAGTATATCTCGCGGGTAGCGGGAAATCGAGCGGGCCGGGGGCGGTCGCGCCGGGCCGTTCCCGGCACGCCCCTCGGTCTCAGAAGCTCAGGCCCAGGAAGACCTTGGGCCAGGCGGTGAACTCCAGGCCCCAGGCGTCCCCGCTCCACCCGCCCGTCCGGAACGAGGATGCCCGGAGGCGGTCGGGGACATAGGATCCCCAGGCCGGGACGTCGAAGTCCGTCTCGATCCCCAGGACGGCCTTGAAACCGAGGACCGGGATGTTCAGGGCGGCCCGTACGGAGGGATAGGGCCGGATGAGGGCCAGGAAGGCGTCCTCGTCGTCGGCGTCCGCCGCCGTTTCCATCGCGGCCCTGCGGTCCGCGTAGAGCTCCTGTTCCGCGCAGACCTCGAAGTCCAGGCCGCCGTCGCCGATGCGGATCCGGTGGCCCCATCCCAGTCCCACGACCAGGGAGTCCGAGTCCACGAACCAGTCCTCGGATCCCACGCCTCCGTAGTACACCGAGTACAGGGAGGCGGTGCCCGTCCGGTAGGCGAGGTAGGTCATGTCCTCGGCGGGTATGTACTGGAGGCCGATCTCGTTGACCCCGTTGCCGATGATGTTGACCAGGCCCAGGGCCACCCCGTCCAGCCGGTCCGCCACGTTCACGAGTCCGATCATGGGACCGGAGACCCGTTCCGCGGCGTTGAAGACCCCGGCGACCATGCCGCCGTCCACGGTGTCCGCGATGTTGAAGACCCCGGAAGCCTGGAAGCCTTCCACTTTACGGGCGATGTTGAAGACTCCGGATCCCTGGAAGCCCTCCACGTCCCGGGCGATATTGAAGACCCCGGATCCCTGGAAGCCCTCCACGTCCCGGGCGATGTTGAAGACCCCGGATCCCTGGAAGCCTTCCACGTCCCGGGCCAGGTTGAAGACCCCGGAGGCCTGGATTCCCTCGACGTTCCCGACCCCGGACCCGATCCAGCCGAAGGCGGCGGAGGTGTCGTAGAGGCCGAAGGGCGGGAACTGGATGCCGGGGACGAAGGAGAAGACGAAGGGGGAGAACGGTCGGCCGGAATCCTCCGCGTCCGAGGGGTCGGTCGCGCTGGAAGGATCCGAAGGCTCCGCGGTTCGGCCGTACTTGTCGCGGGCCTTCTGCAGTACGGATTGTTCGTCCGGTTCGGAAAGGTCCTGGGCGTAGACCCCGGGCAGCCGCGCGCACATCGCCGCGGCGATCACGAAAAACACGATACGTTTCATGGCACTCCCCTTGGGCAGGCGAGCAGGTACGTGCCCCCGTACGGGGCGCACGTGGAACACTATATCGCGGCCGCCGCGAAAAACCGGGCCGGGCGCGAAATTCCGTTAAAATACTATCGATTCCCGGGAGGCTCTGCAAGGCCTCATCGGGCGAAGAACTCGACCACCCGTCCTATGCGGCCCGGGACCGAGGCTTCCTCCGGTACCGGCGCGGATGCCACCCGGGCCGCCCGGCCTCCATCTTCCCGGGCCAGCCATGAGGGCAGGCGCGCGGCCCCTTCCGAGGCCGTCCGTTCGCGGACGAGGCGGGCCAGGGACTCCGGGGCCCGGAGCTCCAGGGCGTCCCCGGGGCGCAGGGCCGCGCTCGGGATGTCCAGGGTCCGGCCGTTGACCGCGACGTGTCCGTGGCTGACGAGCTGGCGGGCCTGGGCCCGGGAGACCGCCCAGCCCAGGCGGTAGACGACGTTGGAGAGCCGGGCCTCCAGGAAGACCAGCAGGGCGGCGCTGGTGGAGCCGCCCGCCCGCCGGGCCTTCTCGTAGAGGTTCTTGAGCTGGCGACGTCCCAGGCCGTAGGCGGTCCGGTACTTCCGGGTCTCCCGGAGCTGGTCCGCGTATTCCGAGGTCTTGCGGGGGGAGTAGCGGGGAGGCTTTCCCGGGGGGTGGGGCTTGCGATCCAGGAGACGGTCGAACTTCGGGTTTCCGAAGACGTTCAGCCCGAGAGCGCGTACGATCTTGCCCTTAGGTTCTCGGGTGCGGGACATGGTTCCTCCGCGGGGGCCCCTCGCGCCGCGAACCGTGGGCTTTCCGCCGGATGATCGGGAATGATTATAATATAAGTAATCTATACGACGGATCCTGTCAATCCCCGATCAGCTTGTTCCTATACAGGTGGTCGCAGAAGAAGCAGATGTCGTCTGTCATGCCCGGGAACTTCACCCCCGAGGCTTCCAGCTCCCGGCGGCGCGCGTCCAGGCCCTTCTCGTAGACCAGGCGGACGTGGGGATTCGCCCGGGCGGATTCCATGAGGCTGTCGTAGTCGTCGTCCCGGATGTTCCCGACGATCAGGGAGGGATTCTCGTTGGCGAAACCGCAGCAGACGGCCACGGAGCCGTCGGGGTGGACGTAGAAGACGTTGCCCGGACCCTCGCAGAAGTCCTCCCGGAACCACCGGTCTTCGCCCCAGCCGGTCTCGGTCCCGGCGGCGGAGCGGGGGAACCGCAGGATCGGAATGTCCAGGACCTCCCCGGCCGCGGCCTCCTCCCGGCGGGGAGCCGCGTCCGCGATCCCCCGGGGTTCGCCGGTCCGGGGGACCAGGCGGCCGCCCAGGCGCTCCGCCAGGACGCGCAGGCCCTCGAGCCAGGGACCCTCGTCCGGGGCCCGGACCGAGAGGATCTCGGCGCAGTCCTTCCGGCCCCAGATGCGGAAGACCGCGGACAGGAAGGCCGCCAGGCGCCCGGGGTCCTGGTCGTGGAAGGCGTCCGCGCTCACCCCGAAGGTCCCGTCGAACCCCGCCTCGTACAGGGCCGAGAGGGACTCCTCGAGGTCGGCCGGGTCCGCGAACCAGTCGCCGTTGGTCATCAGCCGGTCGAAGTAGAGGCCCGAGGCGACCGCGGTCCGGGACACCTCGGCCAGGAAGTCGGGCCGGAGGAAGGGTTCGCCCCCGCTGAACCCGACGCGCTCGATACCGCCCCGGGCGCAGCGCTCCAGGAAGGCCGAGGCCTCCGGGGCGGAGAGCTCCTCGGGGCCGCGCCGGACCCGGCAATGGGAGCACGCGAGGTTGCACCGGGACGTGGGGGCGAAGATGACCTGGACGGGCTGGAACACGGGACCTCCCGGCCGAGGGCTTCTCGGCGCGAGCTTCGATCTTTGCACGGCACCGGGAAAGATGCAACCGCGGGAAGGAAAAATGAGGGCCCCGGGGCCGGGAATCGAAATCCCCCGGGCTCCGGGATATAGTAGAGGCGGCTCCGCCTCCGCGGACGCCGGGAGGTTCGCCCATGTCCAGGAAGTCCCGATCCGGCCGGAACGTACGTCCCCTCGCAGCTCCGACGGCCGCCCTCGCGGTCCTCGCCCTTACCGCGGTCCTGGCCGCTTCCTGCTCGATCTCCAGGCCGTCCCCCATGGTCGGCCGGCCGCCGGAAGGGGAGCTCAAGGAGGAACTAGCCCTTCCCGCCCCGATGGCCCAGAAGTCCATGATGATGGACCGGGCGGCCCCTCCGCCCGCGGACGGAACCGGAACCCCCTCGTCCGAGGAGTACAAGGGACTTCCGGAAAATCCCTTCAAGCTCGCCAAGGACGAACGGTTCTCCACCTTCTCCGCGGACGTGGATACCGCCTCGTACTCCAACATCCGCCGCTTCCTCAACGAGGGGCGCCTGCCTCCCCCCGAGGCGGTCCGGATCGAGGAGCTCCTCAACTACTTCGACTACGGCTGGAAGGAGCCCGCGGGCGCGGAGCCCATCGCCCTTTCCGCGGAGTCCGCCGCCTCCCCCTGGAGCTCCGGCCGGGTCCTCCTGGCCCTGGGCCTGCGGACCCGGACCGTCTCCGCGGCCAACCTGCCCCCGGCCAACCTGGTCTTCCTGGTGGACACCTCGGGCTCCATGTCCGACCCGGACAAGCTGCCCCTGGTGAAGCGGGCCTTCTCCCTCCTGGCGGAGACCCTGCGGCCCCAGGACCGGGTGTCCCTGGTGGCCTACGCCGGATCCGCGGGCCTCGTCCTGCCGCCCACCCCGGGCACGGAGAAAGGGAAAATCCTCGCGGCCCTGGAAGCCCTGGAGTCCGGGGGCTCCACCGCGGGGGGCCAGGGCATCGTCCTGGCCTACGACACGGCCCTGCAGAATTTCCGCAAGGGCGGGAACAACCGGGTGATCCTGGCCACCGACGGGGACTTCAACGTGGGCCTGTCCAGCGAGTCCGAGCTGGTGAAGCTGATCGAGTCCTACCGGAACCGGGGCGTCTTCCTCTCCGTCCTGGGCTTCGGCACGGGCAACTACAAGGACGCCAAGATGGAGGCCCTGGCGGACAAGGGCAACGGGAACTTCGCCTACATCGACTCCGTGGAGGAGGCCCGGAAGGTCCTGATCGAGGAGATGGGGGCGACCCTGCTGACCGCGGCCAAGGACGTGAAGCTCCAGGTCGAGTTCGATCCCGCGGTCGTGAAGTCCTGGCGCCTGATCGGCTACGAGAACCGGATCCTGGCCAAGGAGGATTTCACGGACGACAAGAAGGACGCGGGCGAGATGGGGGCGGGCCACCGGGTCACCGCCCTGTACGAGATCGAGCCCGTCTCCCCCGCCCCCGGAGCGGGTCTGGGTATCCTGCGGGTGCGGTACAAGAAGCCCGACCAGGACCAGAGCGCCCAGCTGGAGTTGGCCCTTGCGGACGCCCGGGGCTCCCTGTCGAACGCCTCCGGGGACCTGCGCTTCGCGGCCGCCGTGGCCGCCTACGGCATGATCCTCCGGGGCTCGGAGCACCGGGGCCGGGCGGACTGGAAGCTGGTCCTGGACCTGGCCCGGGGCGCCGCCGGGGATTCCGACCGCCGGGCCGAGTTCGTGACCCTGGCCGAGAAGGCCTCGGGCCTGAAGTGAGCCCTTCCCGGGCTCCCGCCGGGGAGAAGGCGGCGGGCGTCGACCCCGCGGTCCTGGCCTGGCTCCTGGCCGGAGACGTGTCGGTCCAATACCGCGTCCGCCGGGACCTCCTCGGCCGGGACGAGCGGGAACTGGCCTCCCTGCGCGCCCGTATACCCCTCGAAGGCTGGGGCCGGCGCTTCCTGGAAGCCCGGGATCCCGGAACCCGGATGTGGGGCGGGGGCCCCTATATGCCCAAGTGGGTCAGCACCCACTACACCCTGATGGACCTCCTTAACCTGGGCTTCCCCGGGGACCACCCCGCCTTCCGGGAGGGCGTGGAGCTCCTGCTGGAGCGCTTCCTGGGACCCGACGGGGGGATCTACGTGGCCAAGACCGTCCGGACCGCCGACGTCTGCGTCAGCGCCATGGTCCTTTCCCTGGTCCTGTACTCGGGGATCCGGGACGAGCGGGCCCGCAGGATCCTCTCCTACCTTGCGGCCCACCGCCAGCCCGACGGGGGCTGGAACTGCTTCGATGTCCGGTCCGCGGCGTCCTCCTTCGCCACGACGCTCTCCGTGCTGGAAGCCCTCGAGGACGCCGGAAAGGCGGGCCTCGCCCCGGCGATGGAGCTCGACCGGCTTTCCCGGGGCGGGGAGGAATGGCTCCTGGCCCGGCGCCTGTACTTCGGGCTCAGGAGCGGGCGGATCGCCAACCCCGAGTTCCCGTACCTCTCCTTCCCCTGCCGGTGGAAGTACGACGTCCTCCGGGCACTGTCGTACTTCGCCCGTGCGGGCCGGCCCTTCGACCCGCGCATGACGGACGCCCTGGCCCTCCTGCGCGGGAAGCGCCGGAAGGACGGGACCTGGCCGGTCCAGCGGAAGCATCCCGGGGCGGTGCACTTCGACATGGAGAAGACCGGCGGCCCGAGCCGCTGGAACACCCTGCGGGCCCTCGTGGTCCTGGGCGCCTACGGGAAGGCGGCGGGGGTGGAGGTATCTTGAAGGGCCGGGATCGGACCTCGCCGGGTGCCGGGGCCGCCCCGTGAGCCGGGCGGCGGCCGGCCGGCCCGAGCCCCTGAGCCTCCGGGAGGCCCGCGCCTTGGCCCTTGCCGCGGGGGCGGGCTTTCCCCCCGCCTTCCCGGCGGGGACGGAGGGCGTCGCCCGGGCGGTGGAGGCCCTGGGCTTCGTGCAGATCGACACCATCTCGGTGGTCCGCCGCGCCCACGAGCACATCCTCTGGAGCCGTGTCCCCGACCCGGGCTTTTCGGCCGTTCCGGCCCTGGAGGGTGTCGGGGGAGGCGAACGCCGCCTGGTGGAGTACTGGGCCCACGCGGCCGCCTACCTTCCCGTGGAGGAGTGGCGCTACTGCCTGCCCCGGATGGAGCGGATCCGGGCGGAGGGCCACGAGTGGTTCCGCGCGGAACCCGAGGTGGTTTCCCGGGTACGGGACCGGGTGGCCGCGGAAGGACCCCTGTCGGCCAAGGACTTCCAGGAAAGCCTGAGCGGCCCCCGGGGCTGGTGGGACTGGAAGCCCGCCAAGGTGGCCCTGGAGTACCTGTTCCACTCGGGCGAGCTCGCCTGCGCGACGCGGCGGGGCTTCCAGAAGGTCTACGACCTCGCGGAGCGGCAGATCCCCGCGGCCCACGCGGGACCCGCCCCGACGGAGGCCGAGCTTTCCGCTCGGCACGTGGAACGCGCCGCCCGGTCCCTGGGGATCTTCACGAAGGCCCAGGCGGCCTACCAGCGGAAGGACGGCCTGGCCGGGATGGACGCCGCCCTGGACGCCGCGGTCGAGGCGGGGACCCTGGTCCCCGCGGCCGTCGAGGGCCTGGGCCCCGGCTGGTATGCCCGGCGGGATCTCCTCGGGCAAACGGCGACAGACCCCGGTGTCGACGGGGCGGACGGTGGAGCCGGACACTCGAGCCCCGCGGTCCCGGCCCGCCCCCGGGCCTTCGTCTTATCCCCCTTCGACCCCTTCCTGATCGATCGGCGGAGGACCGCCCGGCTCTGGGACTTTGACTACACCCTGGAGTGCTACGTCCCCGCGGCCAAACGCGCCTTCGGATACTTCACCCTGCCGATCCTGTACGCCCCGGGGGACGGCGGGGAGGCGCGATTCGCCGGGCTTCTGGACGCCAAGGCGGACCGCCGGCGCCGGACCCTGGTCCTGCGGAGGCTGCGCCTGGCCCGCGGGGGCTCCGTTGCGCCCTCAGGCTCGGCCGATGCCGCGCTGAATCCCGTCAAACCCGCCGACCTGGCCCGGTCCGTCGCGGCCGAGCTCGCACGCTTCGCGGCCTTCCAGGGGGCGGAGGTCCTGGAATTGGAAGTCCTGGAGACCGACGACCCGCGCCTGGAGAAGGCCTTCCGGCGTGAGTTTGCGCGCGTATCCGAGGCATTACACTGACTGGAAGGCTTGGAACCATAGAGCCAACAAGATGTACAAGATTAAGAAAGATCAACAAGATAGAGATAAAAGATCTGTGATTTCTTTCATTCTTCCATCCTGTTCATCCACCTAACATCCTGTTCATCTTGTTGGATCTATCGTATGACACCTCCCGGCCGATTTGCAGGAACGAGACCGGGCCGGTCGCCCGCCTAGCCTTTCCGCGATTTTCGGGATACCATCCCCGGCATGAGCGCATCCACCTCTTCCCGCGACCAGACCCTCGGCCTGGCGGCCCTGGCCGTCTGCGCCCTCCTGTGGAGTCTGGCGGGGCTGTTCATCAAGATCATCGACTGGAATCCCATGGCCATCGCCGGGGCACGCTCGGCCATCGCGGGGCTCTTCCTCCTGGCCTGGATCCGCAAGCCCCGGATCACCTTCTCCTTCCCCCAGCTCGGGGCTGCCCTGTCCAGCGCGGCCACGATGCTGCTGTTCGTGTACGCCAACAAGGCCACCACCTCGGCCAACGCCATCCTCCTCCAGTACGGGGCGCCCATCTACACGGCGATCCTGGGGATCTTCCTGCTCAAGGAGAAGCCCCGGCTGGAGCACTTCGCGGCCTTCCTGGCGGTGGCGGCGGGGATGGTCCTCTTCTTCCTGGGTGACCTCGGGGGCGGGAGCCTCCTGGGGGACCTGGCGGGCGTGGCCTCGGGGGTGACCTTCGCGATGTACTACGTCTTCCTGCGGATGCAGAAGGACGGGTCCCCCCTGGAGTCCAACCTCCTGGCCCACGGCTTCACCGCCGTGATCGCCCTGGTCTGGGCCTGCTTCCTCCCGGCGCCGAAGGTGACCTGGGCTTCCGGGGCGGCCATCGTCACCCTGGGGGTCTTCCAGGTGGGGCTGGCCGCGGTTTTCCTGTCCTTCGGGATCAAGCGGGTCACGGCCGTCCAGGGGATCCTGGTGGCCGCCATCGAGCCCATCGCCAACCCCGTCTGGGTCTTCCTGGCCACCGGGGAGGCCCCGGGTCCCAATTCCATCATCGGGGGAGCCGTCATCATCGCGGCCGTGCTGGCCTCGTCCGTCGTGTCCATGCGGCGGGACGCCCTGGCGGCGGAGCGGGCCCTGACCTCCGGATCCGGCACCCCCATGATGGTGGATTCCGGGAATCCCCGGACCGCGGACTAGTCCCGACCGCCCATCCGCGCCTCGATCCTCGCGATCGCGAGGCCGATCCAGGGGGAGGCTTCCTTCTTCTGCCCGAAATCCCAGGCCTTGTAGGGCTGGTAGGCGGACTCGGGGACGAAGGTTCCGTCCGGCCGCGCCTTCGAGCGAAGCACGCCGAGCATGTCCAGGAATCGGGGGTCCCCCCGGGCCTTCGGGAAGCGAGACAGGACGTCCGATACGTGCAGGATGTCGTACCAGAGCCCCGGGGCCTTTAGCTTCCGGAAATCCGTTCCCATGTAGAACATGTAGGGGTGCCGCTCCGCGCTCCGCGCCCAGGAGTCCAGGAGGGCCTCGATGCCGGCGTCCGCCTCGGGGCCCTCCGCGAGGTCCCGGGCCTCGGGATCCGCCGGGGCCTCCTCCCGGAGGGACGCCAACAGCTCCAGCAGGATCAGGGTGGCGAAGGGGCAGGGATCGGACTTCTTGCCGGGGCCCCGGAAGGAACCCAGCTCCGGGGCGACCCGGCAGGGCCAGCCGAAGGGCTCGGACAGGGCGACCAAGGACCGGATTCCCCGGCGGACGAGGGGCTCCGAGGCGCCCCCGAAGCGGACCCGGGCGCGCAGGAGGATGGGGGCGTCGCAGAGGGCCCAGGCCCAGGTCTCGACCCCGCTGCCTCCGAAGTGCTCGGGGTAGGTCATGGGCAGGCGGGGGATCCCGTCGGGCCCCGTCCGCTCGCGGATGCGGGCGACCGCGGCCCCGATCGCCGGAGCGACCCCGTCCCCGAGCCACGACCCGGCCAGGAGCTCCGCCAGGAAGCCCAGGGAGTGGAAGGTCTGGGAGGGACTGCGGTGGCTGGCCAGGACGGTGCCGGGCCAGGAGGCGACGTCGGAAAGGAGGACCCGGACCTCGGGCGCGGCCAGCAGGTCCGCAAGGGCCGCCCGGGACTCCGGGGCGGCCGGCGGGACACCTTCCAGGTCGATGAGGCGGCGGTACCGGACCCAGGGAGGGCCGGCCTCGGACTTCACCGGGCGATTCTCCCCCGCTCCGCCAGGATCTCCTCCACGATCTCGGCGCACTTCCCGATCAGGGGATCGCAGACCTTGGCGGTCAGGCCCAGGCGCTTGGACTCCTCCCGACCCTCGGCGGTGGAGATGTCCACCCCCAGGAGGACCCGGCATTCCGTGGAGGGGGCGATCTCCTCCACCCGGCGCAGGTAGTCCCGGACGATCTCGTAGCAGAGCTCCTTGGTCGCCAGGTCCGAGCCCTCCTCGTTGCCGAAGGCCGCTCCCAGGGCCAGGGCTCCCCCGTTGATCGCCCCGCAGAGGAGTTGGCGGCGGCCCAGGCCGGCCCCCAGGGTGGTGGCCAGGCGGTGGGCCTGCTTCGGGTCCACCCCCAGGTCCCCGGCGAAGGCGACCAGGACGGACTGGGCGCAGTTGGAGCCCGAGGCGTGGAGCTCCCGGGCGCGATCGGATCTAGTCATGGCGGTTCCTTTCGGCCTCGAAGTCGGCGCGCATCCGGGCGCGCAGGTCCGGATCCAGGAGGGCCCGGAGACTGGCCCGGGCCAGGATCCGGGCACCCTTGACCAGGGCCTCGTGGGCCAGGGGCCCCGTGGTCGAGGCCGCGAACTCCCGGGTGTGCCAGGTGTAGGGCTTGTCGATGATGGACAGGGTGGGCTGGAGGGCGGGACAGCGCATGGACACGTTCCCCACGTCCGAGGAGCCCTGGGGGCCCGGGGAGGGGCCGAAGGGGGCCCCGGCCTCGGTGAAGACCTCCTCCATCATCGTCTCCGCGGCGTCGTTGGGCCGCATCTCGTCGAAGGAGAGCTCGAAGTTGCTCCACTCCACCTCCGTGTCCGTGGCCTGGGCGCAGCCCTTGGCGGCCTCCAGGACCTTCTTGACATCCGTGTCCAGGTAGGCCCGCCGGGCGGCGCGGAAGTAGAAGCGGACCGTGGCCGCCTCGGGGACGATGTTGCAGGCCGCCCCGCCCTGGGTGTAGATCCCGTGGATCCGGACGTCCGGGCGGACGTGCTGGCGCAGCATGTCCAGGGCGTGGAAGAAGAGCTGGGCCCCGTTCAGGGCGTTCCGTCCCTCCCAGGGGGAGGCTGCGGCGTGGGCGGTCTTGCCCTTGAAGCGGAACTCGAAGGAATCCATGGCCAGGCAGCGATACCGGACGTAGGACTTCTCCCCTCCGGAATGGATCATCAGGGCCAGGTCCCGGTCGTCGAACAGGCCCTTCGCGGACATGAGGATCTTGGCCCCGTTCGACTCCTCCGCGGGGGTGCCCGTGACCCAGAGCTCGCCCCCGATCTTCCCCATCAGGGGAGCCAGGGCGGCCCCGGCCAAAAGGGACATGGCCCCGTGGACGTTGTGGCCGCAGGCGTGGCCGATCTCCGGCAGGGCGTCGTACTCCGCCAGGAGGGCAACCTTGCCGCCGGTGCCCGAGGAGACCGTGGCGTTGTAGGCCGTGGGGATCCCGAAGAAGGGGTGCTCCACCCGGAAGCCCGCGTCCCGGAGGAAATCCGCGTGGGCCTTGCTGGAACGGACCTCCTGTTCGGAGATCTCGGGATCCGCGGCCATTGCATCGCTCAGGGAGATCGCCCGGGGGGCCAGGCGGTCGACGACGGCGTCCAGCTCGGGCAGAAACTGCTTGTAGTCCATGGATGGAATCCTTTCGATCGCTTATTTCATCGGGGGACGGGTGAGAAGGCGGCCGACCGCGGGGCGGGTCACTTCTCCCTTTTCCAGGGCGACCTTTCCGTTCACGATCACGTACTCGATCCCCTCCGGCGGGGCCAGTTGGTCCTGGAAGGTGGCCTTGTCCTTGAGGCGCTCCGGGGAGAAGAGGACCAGGTCCGCCGGGGCTCCGATCGCCAGGACCCCCGAGGAAAGGAAGGCCATGGAAGCCGGGAGGCTCGTGGCGTGGCGGACCGCCTCGGGCCAGGAGAGCCCCGCCTCCCGGAGCCACCGGAGGGCCCGGGGGAAGGTGCCCGCCGCCCGGGGATGGCCCTGGCCCTGGTGCAGGACCCCGTCGGAGGCCACCGCGCACTTCGGGTGGGTCAGGCAGAGCCGGATCTCCGCCTCGTTCATCACGTGGGCGATGATCAGGGCGTGGGGATCGTTGGCCCTCAGGTCCTCGTAGGAGGCGGGGGTCAGGCGGCCGCCCTTGTACTTGCCCGAGGCGGCTTCCAGGCTCTCCAGGCCCTTTTTCCACCGCTCCTCGAAGCCGGGGTCGAAGACCGCGGAGCCTATGTAGGTGCAGAAGGCCGCGTAGGGGTAGCAGTCCATGGTGACGTCCAGGCCCTCGGACCGGGCTCGGTCGGTCATCCGCAGGGCCTCGGCTGAGTGGCCGAAGGCGGTCATGGAGCCGATGTGGGAGATCTGGACCCGTACCCGGTGGCGCCGGGCCAGGTCGATCATCTCCTGGACGGCCTTTAGGCATTCGGGGCCGTCGTAGCGGATATGGGACGAGACCACCCGCTCGGGGTACCGGGCCGCCACGGCGCACAGGGCGTCGATTTCCCGGGGGCTCGTGTTGGGGGCGTACTCCAAGCCGAAGGAGAGCCCCAGGGAGCCCAGGTCCAGCTCGTTCCGAAGGAGGGCCTCCATGCGGGCGATCTCCGCCTCCGTGGCGGGGCGATACTCGTCGTCGATGCCGACCTCCCGGCGGAGGTAGCGGTGCCCGGTCTGGTAGCCCAGGTTGAGCCACGGGGCCGGCCGGGCGGCCCGGATGTCCCGCAGGAGGGGGCCGGAGCCGCAGTTGCCGGCTATCGCGGTGGTCACCCCCTGACGGAGCAGGGCCAGCTGGATCGTGTCCGGGTCCTCCAGCTCCTCGTCGTGCATGTGGGTGTCGATGAAGCCCGGAGAGACCAGGAGTCCCGCGGCGTCGATGACCCGGGCCGCCGACGGGGCTTCCGGCCCCAGGAAGGCGATGCGGCCGCCCTCGATTCCGACGTTCAAGGCGCGCTCCGTACCCGCGGCGGGATCCAGGGCGGTCCCCCCCCGTACCAGGATGTCCAGGCTCATGCGTTCCCCCTTCATGAAAACAAAAGGCGGCGAGGGACCGTCCCCCGCCGCCCGTCGTGAATTATCTTACTACAAGATCCGGGCTACTGCCAGTTGATGGCCACCGCGATGGCCATGAAGATCATCTGGGCCACGAGCAGCCAGCCGAAGAAGGGCACGAAGTACTTCCACCACTTGTCGATCGGCACTTTAGCGATGGAGCAGATGACCGGCAGGGCCGTGGTGGGCCACAGGACGTTGGAGAAGCCGTCGCCGAACTGGAAGGCCAGGACGGCGGTCTGGCGGGTGATGCCCAGGAGATCCGACAGGGGGGCCATGATCGGCATGGTCGTGGCGGCCTGGCCGGAGCCCGAGGGGATGAAGAAGTTGATCAGGGTCTGGACGATCAGCATGCCCTCCGCGGCCAGCCACCGGGGCAGGTAGGACAGGGGAGTCGCCATGGCGTTGATGACCGTGTCGATGATCTTGGCTTCCCGCATCACGATCAGGATGCCTCGGGAGAGACCGACCACCAGGGCGCCGAACACGATGTCCTTGGCGCCTTCCAGGAAGGTCACGGCGATCTTGCTGGGTCCCCAGCCGGCCATGAAGCCCGCGGCCACGCCCATGATGATGAAGAGGCCCGCCAGCTCGTCGAAGTACCAGCCCTTGACGATGACGCCCCAGACCAGGAGGCCGACGATGACGGCCACCCACAGGAGGATCAGCTTGTCACGGCCGGTGAGCTTCTTCTGGACGAGCTCGTCATGGTTGAGGGCCAGGCTGCCCATGTCCATGCCCTTGAGGATGGACTTGGAGGGATCCTTCTTGACCTTGATCGCGTACAGGAGGGTGTAGACCACGGCCATGGTGACATGAACGAACCAGACGATGATCCGGAAGCCCATGCCCGAGAAGAGGGGAAGCTCCGCCACCTTCTGCGCCACGCCCACGGTGAAGGGGTTCATGAAGGCCGCGGCGAAGCCCATGGCCACCGCCAAGGAGACGATGCTCATGCCTACCAGGGCGTCGTAGCCCATGGCTATGGCCAGGCCCACGAAGAGGGGAATGAAGCCGAAGGTCTCTTCGTACATCCCGAACACGGAGCCGCCCAGGGCGAAGATGTACATGAAGATGGGAATGATGATGATCTCTTTCCCCTTCAGCACTCTGAGCAACCAGCCAATGAAGGAATGGAGGGCCCCCGTCTGCAGAACGATGTAGAAGGACGCATAGACGAAGAAGATGAAGAAGACCACGTCCGCCGCGTCGATGCTTCCCTTCTGGACGGAGATGAAGGTGTCGAAGAAACTCAGGGGATTCTGTTCGACCTTGTGGAAGGTCCCGGGAACCACGACCGTGCGGCCGGAATTCGGGTCCTTTGCCCGGTCGAACTCGCCGGCGGGTATGATGTAGGACCCGATGGCGGCCACGACGATCAGGGCGAACAGGATGACGTAGGTGTGCGGAACTTTCATGACTTTCGAGCTCATGCGTTGCTCCTCCTTAAGGAGTTGGGGTGGGCCGCCTCTTCTGAGGCGTGCGGATCGACTCCTCCTTCTCCCGGACGCACGGGACCTGGGGGTGGATACAAAACCTCTGAAAGTGTAGGTGGTCGAATTTGCGGCGTCAATGGAAAGGATGAAAATATATCCGAAAGCGGAACGGAGGCGGTCCGGTTCGGCCCGGGCGCCCTCGGAAGGCCGGTTCGGCCGCCGCGGCCGGAGCCGCCTAGGAGCCCGACCGGTAGAGTGCCGCGTACTCCACGTAGTGGGGGGCCGTGGCCGCCACCCGGGACCGGTCCTCCCCGGAGAGCTCCCGGATCACCCTGCCCGGCACCCCCGCGAAGAGGGTGTTCGGCGGAACCTCGACCCCCTCCCGCACCAGGGTACCCGCGGCGATCAGGGCGCCCTCCCCGACGACCGCCCCGTCCAGGACGATCGCCCCGATGCCGATCAGGCATCCGGATTTGAGCACGCAGCCGTGGAGAGACACCGAGTGCCCCACCGAAGCCTCGTCCTCTATGCTAAGAGAAAACTTGCGCTTGGTGACGTGGAGCATGCACAGGTCCTGGACGTTCACCCGCGCTCCGATCCGGATCGAGTTGACGTCCCCCCGGATCACCGTGTTGAACCAGACCGAGGAGCCTTCCCCGATCTCCACGTCCCCGATGATCCGCACCCCGTCGCAGAGGAAGACCGAGGGGTGGATGCGGGGAATCATCCCCTTATAGGGAAGGACGCTGACGTTCGGGGGCGGCTGGAAGGTCATACCTATACCTATTATGCGTATCTAAGGTCCGTGTCAATCCGCGAAGGGTCGCCCGGGGTACCGGGAGTTCGGAAAGCCGAACCGTCCTTGGAGGCCCTCCTTCGCGGCTATTCGTCGAATATCTCGGCCCCCAGGTTGATCTTCCGTAACCTCCGCGCTATAGTGTTGTTCACGGATTGAACAACTCGGGCGGCCGCGGCCGAGGAGCCCTAAAAGCACCTCGCGCGCCCCGCCCCTCAAGGACCCCTCCGGGACGGGGAGCGCGTTGCGGCCGCCTCCGACCCCCGGCCGGGGCGTCGTGACTACGGGGAAAAAAGCGCTCCCCCGGGGCGCCGGCCCCATCCTGCCCATCCGGAAAACCAAACAGCATGCAAACCGACACCGAACTGGCGGTCCTCGAAAACCTCTACGGATCCGGCAAGGCCGAATCCTCCCGGGCGCCCACCCAACGGGCCCTGGCCCGGACGGCGGGACTGTCCCTGGGCATGACGAACGTCCTTTTAAAGCGCTTCACCGAGAAGGGCTGGGTGACGGTCAAGCGGGTGAACGCCCGGAACCTCCACTACGCCCTGACGCCGGAAGGGGTCCAGGAGATCGCGCGGCGCACCTACCGGTACCTCAAGCGCACCGCCCGGAGTACCGCCCTGTACCGGGATCTCCTGGAGGAGCACGTCCTGGCCGCCAAGCGGGAGGGCGTCCGTACCCTGGTCCTGGCGGGGCCGAGCGACCTGGACTTCATCCTGGAGTACGTCTGCGAGCGGCACGGCCTGGTTTTCCTGAAGACCGCGGATCCCGTCCGGGCCCGGGCCCTGGACGGGCCGGAGGTCCGTACCGTCTACGCCGAGGGCGTGCCCGAGGAAGCCCGTCTCCCGGGCTCCCGGGGCTTGGCCGACATCCTGGCCGGCCGCGCCTCCGGAGCGGAGGGGGGGGAGTGATGGAATACTGCCGTGATCATTAAGATATTCGGGCGGATCCCGGATATGCTGACGGGCATCGAGGCGTATCTCGACATGATCCGGAAGGCTTCGGGAGTATACTGGTCGAGACGGAGGCGGGCATGAACGGTGATGATTCGAGCAGAATCCTGGAAGCGGATGAAACTCTAGGAGATATTGTCGACATATTAGTTTTGGCCGTGAATCCGGATAGGATTTTCCTGTTCGGATCACGAAGCCGGGAGTCGGAAGTCACGGGCAGCGATTATGATCTGCTGATCGTCAAAAACGGCGTGTCGAACGAACGAGAGGTATCCCGTGCGGCATATCGCTCACTTTTGGATCATGGTTCCGCGGTTCCGGTGGATATCCTGGTTGCCGATGAAGAGAGGCTTGAAATCGCACGAGGAAAGATAGGGAACGTGCTTGCCGGGGCGCTCGTGGACGGGGTCAAGATCTATGAAAGAGCATGAAGAATGGCTTTCCCGCGCAAGAAGCTGCCTGGCCTTGGCAAGAACGCAGAAGGCCGATGAGATCATATATGAGGATCTTTGCTTCCAGGCGCAGCAATCTGTCGAAAAAGGCCTGAAGGCTTTGCTGATATTCTTCGGGGAGAGACCCCCGAGAACCCATGATTAGGTTTCGCTGCTACATACCGTCGGGAAGTACGCGGCAATTCCGGAGAGCATCCGGGAAACGGTTATCCTCAATGACTATGCCGTTCAAATGCGGTATCCCGGCGAGTACACTCCGGTATCCGAGGATGAACTCCGTGAAGCGGTCAGGCTCGCCGGAGGCTGTTATTCATGGGTTTTCGGTATAATCAGGAAAGAACATGGCTAAATCAGGCACTGGGCGGATTCAGGACCGACAACCATGGAGGATTCGAATGCTCGGGATTCTCCTTCTGGCCGCCGCCGCGCCGGGCCTATCCGCCCAACCCCAGCCCTTCCGGAACCTGAGCTCCGAGGAGGCCGCCGCGGTCTCCGCCGGGAAGAGCGTCTTCCGCCGGCCCTCAGGCTGGAAGGACCTGTCCGTTCCGGTCGCGGCTCCCTTCGCCAAGGATATCGAGGATACGGTCCGGAAGCTGGGAGCCAACTACGTCGGGGAGGTGGTCCTGGTCCTGCCCAAGGCCTCCAATCCGGATCTGCTGGTCATCCTGGCCCGGAACCTGGCGGACGTGGAGAGCCACGTGGGCATCCCCTACTGGTCCCGGCGGTACGGGAAGAACTTCGACCTCTTCACCTGGGTGAAGGTCCTGGAGCGGACCGGCGGCGGGTCCGAGGGCGGACTCACCTCGGAGCAGTACATGAAGCCCTTCGACCCCTACCGGGCCCGGTACTCCTGGAGCCTCCGGGGGGACCGCCTCTCGTTCCTGTCCACAAACCTGAGCCACCTGTCCTACGACGGGAAGAAGGCTGTATCTCCCGGGGAGATGGTCTGGCGCCTGGAGGCCTACGCCGAGGGGGACCGCTGGGTCCTCTACGGGATCGGGGCGGTCAAGGCCTTCGACATGCTGGGCCTCCTGCGGGACCGCCTCTCGGAGTCCTTCATGGGGCGCATCGAGGCGTTCTTCGGGTACATGTATAGGAAAGGCGTGGAACTATAGGGAAGACAGGATGGACAGGATGAGGGAAGATAGACAAGATGGGGCGTAAAAACTTACGGTACCGCAAGGAGCGGAAATGAAGGCTGCCGGGAACGCGTCGACGGGGGATTGGGACATCGTTATAACCGCGAAGGACAAGCTGTTGTCTTTCGACTTCAAGGAGCTCTTCCAGTACCGGGACCTGATCAAGCTGCTCATCCGGCGCGACTTCGTGGCGGTGTACAAGCAGACCATCCTGGGCCCTCTGTGGTTCCTTTTCCATCCCATCATGTCCACGATCGTGTACATGTTCGTGTTCGGGAACATCGCCAAGATCGGAACGGACAACATCCCCCGGCCTCTCTTCTATTTTTCCGGGACCATGCTCTGGACCTTCTTTGCCACCACGTTGCAGAAGTCTTCGGACACCTTCATCGTGAACGCCCCCATCTACGGAAAGGTCTACTTCCCGCGGTTCTCCATGCCCATCGTCTACGCGGTGAACAGTTTCTTCACCCTGGCCATCCAGTTCGTGTGCCTGCTGGCCATCTACGTCGTCTACCTGGTGTCGGGCTACTCCTTCCACCCGTCCTGGTGGCTCCTGGCGACGCCGATTCTAGTCCTTCAGACCGCCCTGCTCAGCCTTGGGATCGGCATCATGGTGTCCGCCCTGACCACCCGCTACCGGGACTTCCGGAACCTGATCCATTTCGGACTCCAGATGATGATGTACGTCACGCCCGTCGTGTATCCCATGTCCGAGGTCCCGGCCCGGCTGAAACCCCTGGTTATGCTGAATCCCCTGACCCCCGTGATGGAGCTGTTCCGGCATGCCCTGCTGGGCGGCGGAGAAGGAAACCTGACCCTGTGGGCCGTCAGCCTTGTCGAGACGGCGGCGGTGTTCTGGCTGGGAATGCGCGTGTTCAACCACAACGAGCGGACGTTCATCGACGTCGTATAAGGGAGCATCATGGCCGCGATCATCCAGGTGGAAGGCGTAAGCAAGGAATACCGTCTCGGCGTCATCGGAAACGGAAGCCTCTACAAGGACTTCCAAAGCTGGATGGCCAAGATCCGGGGGAAGGAGGATCCCTGGACCAAGATCGGGGCGGTGTCCAAGTTCGGGAAGCGGGACCGGTTCTGGGCCCTGAAGGACGTTAGCTTCGAAGTGGAGGCCGGGGACCGCCTGGGCATCATCGGCCGGAACGGGGCCGGGAAGTCCACGCTCCTCAAGATCCTGTCCCGGATCACCGCGCCCACGGCCGGGACGATCCGGATGCGGGGGCGCCTGGCCAGCCTGCTGGAGGTCGGGACGGGCTTCCACCAGGAACTCACGGGACGGGAGAACATCTACCTGAACGGAGCCATCCTGGGTATGACCAAGGCCGACATCGACCGGAACTTCGACGAGATCGTGGCCTTTTCCGAGATCGAGAAGTTCCTGGATACTCCAGCCAAGCGCTACTCGAGTGGCATGTATATACGTTTGGCCTTTGCTGTTGCCGCTCACCTTGAAACGGATATCCTTTTGATCGATGATATCCAGTTTATCGCTGGCAAAGAATCCACACAGGAAGAATTTTTCCACACTTTCAACGCCCTCTACGGACAGGACAAACAAATTGTGATGACCTCCGATCGCTCTCCCAAGGCGATGAGTACATTGGAAGAACGCCTGCGCTCGCGCTTCGAATGGGGGCTGACGGTGGATATGCAGGCGCCCGACTATGAAACCCGCCTGGCAATTTTGC
>ERZ795054.1265-NODE-1265-length-24837-cov-7.230369_pt1 | contig 24837 bp, 24 predicted proteins | sample MGYA00375138_ERZ795054 | MGnify/ENA primary metagenome ERZ795054 (study PRJEB30183, sample SAMN05720215) | anaerobic digester metagenome | isolation source: active sludge of municipal wastewater-treating anaerobic digesters | place: USA | collected 2014-12-23 ... | reverse complement strand
AGATCGCCGCCCGCGTCGCACGCTTCGCACGACTTCGCCGTGCTCGCACCGCTCCGCGACCGGCTTGCCTGTTATGTACATCTCTCGGGAAGCCCACGCGGCGAGGGGCCTGGGGCCCCTTTGAGCGTAACCCCTTAAATTGATACTTTTATCGACGAAAATATGCGCGGGGATTTTGAGTACTTTATGGAAATGAACGAATTTTTAAAGAGGGATAGCGAATAACTACTCAGTAACAGATTATTTCCAGAAAAATTTTACAAAAGTTGAAAAAATTGTAGAATCGAACATCATGTCTCGGTGCTCGGCTGGGGCTTTTTTTTAAACCGTTCGGATCACGACAATCATCAGCTCGGGAGAGATTACCGGACAGGAGGTCCCGGGGGCTATGCCCCCGTTGCTGTTTCAGCCCCCGCAGTGCGATAATCGCTCAGCAGGTTTTGCACGGACCCATAAGAAAAAAAACAATCCTGTCGCAATGCGCCACCGCCCCGGGTGGGGGCAGGGATGAAGCAAGCGCCTCTGACCCCCGGTCCCGGATACCGCCATGCTCCACGGGGCGAGCCATGGCGAGGCGGCGAGCGACCGTGGTCCCATCGTAATTCTCGTGGCAATTTGTTTTTACCAGCTTTTCAAAAGAGCCCGATCATCAAATACGCGGTAATTCTTCGCCAGGTTACCTTTTCTGCTCTTTTACATACACCTCTTTATCAGAGGAAACTCCCGGGATTTCACCCCGACCTTCTGGCGCAAGGCCCGGAGTACGGGTTTGCCGGAACGGACCGGGCCCTGTACCTGCGTTCTGCCGGCCAAGGATCGTTTATCTCCCGGCATCCCGGGTAAAAAGAAATGATTAAGAATGCTCACTCTCATCTGATAGCATATGAAAACCTCTTTGGGACTTATTCTCCTTGTTCTCTGCGCAGCAGTCATCTTTGTGTCAGGATGTACAGGCCAGCGGGACACTGCGCCACCATCACAGATACCGGCTCCATCTCTCACGACACCGGTGACATCTCTTCCCGTACCGGAGCTTTCTTTCGAAAGCACAACTCCGGCTGGGACCACGACACCCATGGTGACCATCTCCCGCACAGCAACCAGCGGACCCGAAGCTGATCCTGCAGATGTATCCAAAATTACATTTCTCCGCTATTCCAACAACGATTTCAGCCTTGATTACCCGTCAACATGGACCGTGACAACGTCGACATACACACCCTACTACTGCAGGAATGAGGTTGATACCGCGCAGGGGTATTATCAGGTATGTTATGAAGATGAGATGAAATCGATCGGTCCTTTCAGTTTTTACCGGGATGATAACCTGTTCAAGAGTCCCTCGCGTATTGTAACGTTCAGGAGTGCCGATGGGTCCGTAAAATTTGTTGCTGTTACCCAGGATTTTCTGGATCAGCTGAACGGAAATGTCCTTGTTGTCCCGGATTTCGCCTGGGTCAAAGATGAGTTCCACAAGATGTACCCGGATTTGTTTGCAATGAATTATATTGGAAATTACCAGGAATTCAGCACCGGGAATGCAAAAGCTTCATCGTATGATGTCACGTTGCCCGCCGGTCGTTACCCTCCGGCATACACCGGGGAATTCGTGGTCACCGTCCACCACCTCAACAGGTTTGCATTCATAACAGATAATGAAAAGTTCATCCGGTATCAGAACCTGAAACAACGGATGCTCTCATCAATCGTAATCCATGATATTGCATAAGCAGTAGGCCGGCAAGTCCCCTGGAACATATCATGGAGGAACAACCCTGACATGATGCAGAATCCAGGCAGGTCCACGAGCCTCGCTGCGTGGGATAAGATTTTTTTATGCGGGGATCATCAGGAAGAGATCCCCACGGGGCCGGGATATCCGGAAGAGAATTATGGCAGGGTTATCCTGCATCCCGCTAAAAAAAGGGGGGGGTCCATCGCCACTTCCCTTCCGCTGAACAGGTAGACAGACGAGAGGTATCCTGCCATACCTTGAGGGGGAGATCCTGGTGACAGGTCATGACAGGATGCCCCGGGCCGGATCCCTGCCCCATGAACCGAATAAACCATATCTGTTCTGATAATATAATGCATAGGAATTCGTATGCCGGAAGCTTCTGAACCTGTACCCATAGCAAAAGGAGCGCAAAGTGTCTACATGCTGCCCGGCATGGCAAACCGCCATGGCCTCATTGCCGGTGCAACCGGGACCGGAAAGACCACAACCCTGCGTGTCCTTGCTGAAAATTTCAGTGCAATGGGAGTTCCCGTCTTCCTTGCAGATATCAAGGGGGATCTCTCCGGGCTGGTAAAGCCGGGAGGAGACAACGCAAAGATCGTAGAGAGGGCAGCGGCACTGGGACTTCCGGGGGTTCTTCCGGAAGGGTACCCTGTCACGTTCTGGGATGTTTACGGGGAATCCGGTTTACCCGTCAGGACCACCATCTCTGAAATGGGACCGCTGCTCCTTTCGCGCATTCTGGATCTGAGCGATATCCAGTCCGATGTGCTGACCGGTCTTTTTAAGATCGCGGATGATCGCGGCCTCCTGCTTCTCGATCTGAAAGACTTACGATCTCTGGCCCAGTACTGTGGGGATCATGCAAAAGAGTTGAAAACCCAGTATGGGAATATATCCCCGTCCAGCATCGGCTCCATCCAGAGGAGCCTTATGAATCTCGAACAGCAGGGTGGCGATCGCTTTTTTGGGGAACCTGCGCTCAACATCCATGACTTTGTCAGGACCGATACCGCCGGCCGGGGAATGATCAATGTGCTGACTGCAGACCGGCTGATGCAGTCCCCGAAACTGTATGCAACGCTTCTCCTCTGGCTCATGTCGGAACTGTTCGAGAAGTTTCCCGAGGCCGGGGACCTTCCGAAACCGAAACTGATATTTTTCTTTGATGAAGCCCACCTGCTCTTCAAGGACACGCCGAAGATGCTTGAAGAAAGGATTGTACAGGTCGTGCGTTTGATCCGGTCAAAGGGGATCGGGGTTTATTTTGTCACCCAGAACCCGCTCGATCTTCCGGACCCTGTCCTCGGACAACTCGGGAACCGTATCCATCATGCCCTCCGGGCGTTTACACCAAAAGATCAGAAAGACGTGAAAGCTGCTGCACAGACCCTGCGTCCCAATCCTGCATTTGAAACGGTTGCCGCAATTACCCAGCTTCAGATTGGTGAAGCGCTCATTTCGATGCTGGACAAGACGGGAAGTCCAATGCCTGTAGAACGGGCACTGGTATACCCTCCCCACAGCAGGATGATGCCGTTGACCAATGAGGAGCGGGTACCTTACATCAGGAACTCCCCTTTCTATACAGGATACATGAATGTAATTGACCGTGAATCCGCCTATGAACAGCTGAAAAAGAAAGCTGACATGGCACCTAAAATGCCGGAGGCTCCAGTTAAAAAACCTCAAAAATCTTCCACACCTGGGGCGGGGGATATTCTGGGATCCGCCGCGAAGAGTGCCGCCCGTTCGATTGGGAGCCAGCTGGGGAGGGAGATTCTGAGGGGAGTACTCGGTTCCCTGTCGGGAACAAGGAAATAACAATCCTTGCAAAACATATTCGAACTCTGGAAAAAACAGTCAGGAGCTTTTTTTTCCGCTCATTTTCAAGCCATCGAACAATACATTCAAATTTTCTCCGGGTAATTAATATTTGCTTTGATACATATGCCAAAAAAAGCATTTATTACCGGTATAACAGGACAGGACGGATCCTACCTCGCTGAGTTATTGCTCTCAAAAAAGTACGAGGTGCACGGATTAATCCGGCGTTCTTCGACGTTTAATACCAGCCGAATCGATTCGATATATATTGATCCCCATGATCCGCATGCACGGCTGTTTTTACATTACGGCGATCTCTCAGACTCCGAACAGATTGCAAATATCATGTATAATATAAAACCAGAAGAGATCTATCATCTGGGGGCACAGAGCCATGTGCGGGTGAGTTTCGATACCCCTGAATATACCGGTAACGTCACCGGACTGGGAACAACGAGGCTGCTCGAAGCAGCACGGCGGAGTAATTACCCGGTTAAGTTTTACCAGGCATCATCCAGTGAGATGTTCGGAGCTGCAGATCCCCCCCAGAACGAGGACACCGTATTTCATCCAAGAAGTCCTTATGCCTGTGCAAAGGTGTATTCCCACTGGATGACCCGCAATTACCGGGAAGGATACAACCTCTTTGCTGCAAACGGTATCCTCTTCAACCACGAGTCACCTCGCCGTGGAGAGACTTTTGTGACCCGCAAGATCACCCGGGCTATTGCCCGGATCCTGTCAAAAAAAGATAAATACCTGTATCTGGGAAATCTCGATGCAAAACGCGATTGGGGATTCTCACCGGAATATGTCGAGTGCATGTGGCGTATCATGCAGCAGGACACCGCTGACGACTATGTTATCGGCACCGGGGAGACTCATTCCGTACGTGAGTTCCTGGCCGAAGCGTTCGCTTACACGGATCTGGACATGGAAAAACATGTAAGGATCGATCCAAAATATTTCCGCCCAACGGAAGTCGAAGTCCTCATCGCCGATCCTTCCAAGGCTGTCAAAAACCTTGGGTGGAAACCGCGCATCAAATTCCACGACCTTGTACGGATAATGGTAGATGCGGATATGAAAGCAGCGGGCCTAAAACCGATTGGTGAGGGAGAAGATATACTTGTAAGGAAATTTTCCTCGCGATGGTGGAAGTGCGACTGATCACGTGCCCTTGATATGCAGGAATAGCACGAGAATCGGGGCGAACTATGACTGGTTTGAATCCTTTGCCGGTGGAACACTGATGTCGGATACAGGAAGGAAAATGTTATGACATTCTGGTCGGACAAAAAAATTCTTGTTACGGGGGGGGCTGGCTTTTTCGGGTCACAGGTAGTCAGCCAGCTGCTTGAAAAAGGAGCCTGCCAGAAGAATATCATCGTTCCGCGGAGCAGGGAGACCGACCTGAGGCGGTATGACCACTGCTGCAGGATTGTCAGAGACTGCGATATCGTCATACACCTTGCGGCACGGGTGGGAGGAATCGGGTATAACCAGGCATATCCTGCGGATCTTTTTTACGATAACGCAATCATGGGTATCCAGCTGATGGAAGCTGCCCGACAGGAGAATGTGGACAAATGCGTTGTTGTCGGCACCATCTGTGCATACCCCAAATTCACCCCGGTCCCGTTCCGGGAAGAGACCCTCTGGGACGGGTACCCCGAGGAGACAAATGCACCCTACGGGCTTGCCAAGAAGATGCTGCTCGTCCAGGCACAGGCGTATCGCCAGCAGTACGGATTCAATGCAATCTACCTCCTGCCGGTGAACCTGTACGGCCCCGGGGACAATTTTGATCCCGCAAGTTCGCACGTTATTCCGGCACTCATAAAAAAATTTACCGAGGCAAAAGAGAACGATGACCCCTTCGTGGAGGTGTGGGGGACCGGAGCGGCATCAAGAGAATTCCTCTTTGTGGACGATGCAGCGAGGGGGCTCATCCTTGCAGCGGAGCATTACAACAAACCGAACCCGGTCAACCTTGGATCGGGCATGGAGATCACCATCAGGGATCTTGTTGAACTTATTAAAGAGCTGACGGAATATCACGGAAAGATCCAGTGGGACCGCTCCAGGCCTGACGGGCAGCCCAAGCGCTGTCTTGACGTCAGCAGGGCACAAAAGGAGTTTGGATTTGTTGCAGCTATGCCGTTCCGGGAAGGACTTAAACAAACGATTGAATGGTATAAGGACCAGGGGAAGAACAGATCACCCAATGCTTCCTGCGACGAACACCCCTGCTGAAATGCTGATTCATACCTGATCATGGTGTACAGCAGTTCGCAAATGAGAAAAAAAGCCCGGATTGTGATGGACTGTATTGAGTCGTCTGCTTTGCGGATTATATTCATGAACATGGGGAATTTAAAAACGGGATGACTATGGTTTTTTTCAGGAAACACCTGTCTGGTTTCATGAATATCAACCCGGTGCAGCGACAATCCTTACTGTCCTTCGGTTCACTTCTGGCCATTGGGGGCCTCGGGTATTTTTCAACATTTTATTTTGCCCATTATCTGGGTGCTGCCATTCTGGGATCGTATTTCCTGTTTCTTGCATATTATGGGATTTTTGACCTGATAGGAGACGGGGGTTTCGGTGGTGCTGCAGTTAAAAGGATTAGTGAAGGCACAGAACAAAACGAATATTTCACCGCATTTTGTCTTTTGCGGGTAGTGCTTCTCATCATTTCGGTTATTTTATTCATTCTTATCTCACCATATCTGACTGGTTTACAGGAAAACGGGCTTCTTTACTGGCTGATTATCGCGCTCCTGGCAGGTACTGCAGCCAGCATAACCGGCATTAATCTCTACGGAACTGCCCAGGTTGGGATTATGCAGGTCAGCAACCTGATAAATACAATCGTAAAAAATCTGGTCCAGATTCTCGCAGTGTTTATCGGTTTCAGTCTCGGGGGATTGATAGCAGGTTTCATTGCAGGGACGCTTGCTGCCATTGTCATTAATCTGAAATTCATCCGGCTGAGTCTATCACACTGCAACCGGTCCCACTTTATCGGGCTCCTGTCCTTTTCCATCTGGACATTTCTCTCATCCGGAGGAACCCTCGTTTTCTCCTATGCAGACACGATACTCATCGGTCTTTTTATGACAGAATCTGATGTCGGGATTTATCGTGTTGCATTCCAGCTGACCAGTGTTGCATCGTTTATCGTTCTTGCGTTCCATACGGTATTATTCCCCCGCATCAGCAAATGGCATTCAGAGAAAAAAATTTCGTTAATTGAATATTCAATGACGAAAGCATTCACGTACTCCCTGTTCCTGGCTATTCCCATCACCGCGGGAGGGATCATTCTTTCAGAAAAACTTCTCTATTATTTATATGGGGCGTCGTTCATCGCAGGAGCTCCCATCCTTACAATCCTGTTATTCGTCCAGATTGCCAACATCTTTATGTTTCTCCTGACAATGTGCCTCAATGCCATTGATAAGCCAAGGACATCCTTTTACATCACGATAGTTTCAGCGGTTTTGAATATCATCCTGAACATTCTCTTGATACCGCTGTTCGGTATATCCGGAGCTGCTATTGCCTCTCTAGTCACCATGTCAATGAATGCGGTTCTTGCGTATTGGTTGCTTAAATCAACCATAGCTATTCACTTTGATGTAGTATCGTTTACAAATCTCGTTATATCCGCGTTGATTATGTCCGGTATTCTTCTGGTATACCTGTACGTGCTGCCGATCAGAGATTTTATCAGTCTGGGACTCGTCCTCATCCTAGGTGCAATTATCTATTTCTGTGCTGTACTCGTAATCGATCGCCCGATCAAAAATGACCTGAAAGAATTATTGGATACCATGCATATACCTCTCATTCCATAAGGTTTTTTTTATATAGGTAATTCATTCGCGCAATCCGATTAACAGACATAAGAATACAGTATCATAGGACTTTTTATCCCAACGACTAGCCCTGCGGATTTTCAGAACATAAATAGTTTCGCCGAATAGCAACAATTTTTTTGTTTCACGATCCGTTACGGATCAGAGTCAGATTTTTTCTTACTCATTCGTGTTTTTTATCATCGATGCATTGAATCCTTGCAATTTACCGGTTTCAATAATTTTCATGAGCAGTTTTGCCCTTTGCCTGTAAGTATGCGCTTTGGATAACACAGTACTGTTTTTCGCAAGCAATTCCAGTTCTTCCTGGTTATTATAATAATACCATAAACGCTCACGTAATGATCTGAAATTATTCCGATTCACAAAAGATGTCACCAAATCAGTGCTTACTCTGGACCTGAAGCCAAGCGTTTCATTTATGGTCCGGGTAAATGTGTCGAAGGTATGCCGGAAAAAAATGCAATTCACACCATCCTGAAAACCAAGCTCATTGTACAGGGGATTTTCATTTGAACAAAGAACAGAACCAACACCCAGCGTCTCGAAACTCCTGAAATTAATATCGTTTGCGATATTCACATTAAAATTTATTTTATTCCTTTGAATTGCCGATATCATATCCGGTCCAAGCACCCAGATATCTTCCTTATAGTCTTTGCCAAACCAGTTCTGCAGTCTTTTCAGGTAAGGCCGACGATTCATCAGAGAACCACAAAAACCTATAAAAAAATCCTTCTTGTTCCAGTCAGTAGACCGGAAAAGTGAATCATCAAAAGAATTCGGAAACCAAATACTTTTTTGGTTGGGATCTAATGAAACAAAATCTTTGGTGGATTGCAGGAGAACATCATATTTTCCTTTATTAAAGATTTTTATATAGGGATCAAGCCCCCGTGTATGGCTGTCAATTGTCCAGAGCATTTTCAGGGGATTATGGATTTCTGATAAATCCGGGAGCCATGCATCTCCATAATTCTCCATATTAATTATGAGATCATAACTGTTGAAGTCAGGCAGTTTCTCAAAATTGTCCCAGCCCAGTCCCCAGATCTCTGCTTTCTCATTCAAAGAGGCAAAAGCCCGTTGAAGGCAGCAACATTCCCTGAAAGCAACATTTATTATATTTCTTGATTTTTCCTGAATTAATAATATATTCAGCATTCTTCGAATAAGATTGTGATTTTATGTAATATGAACTTTAGTAATTGGGATTTTCACAAGGAAAATTGGCTTTCATAGGCCTTATGAATATATTGGAAAATTCATGAAAAAGAGCTCAAGGCACGATACACGAGCCAGAAGGTGGTTTTTCAGAAGGGGATAGTATAGGTCAAGAGTATGACATTTAAAGAATCTGTCACCAAAATGTAAAAAATGCTGGATCCCTCAATATCTGCTTTTGAAAAAATGCGGTGTTGACCGGGTGGTACTGGGGTTTTTCGATTGTTTAATCACAGATGTCTGCGAATATACCCCACGGATGGAAAAAAATTTTTTTTTCAGATCCCTTGATTAATATCGCATCAAGGCAGGGTAAAACTATGAGAGAGGTTATTCGCTATCCGCTTGCTGCCCTACGGGACTGGGGATACTCAAGATTCAGATTCTTACGACCAAATCCAAAGGATTATTCAACCATAGTGGGAGTTGGCTCAGTTGTTCCCGTTCAGATCGAGGCATACTTCCTCGCATTGAACAGGTATGTTGAGGAAAACGCAAAAATTCTTGATGTCGGATTCGGATTAGGCTATGGATTGAATATTTTGGCAATTAAGGCAGGGGACGTGAATGGTATTGATATAGATTTTAAAGTGCTCAGGTATTGCCAAAATACGATTGTCGGGAGAAATCCACGGCTGAATGTTCTGAATATTTTTGATGGGTATACCATACCTTTTTCTGATGAGTCATTTGATGTCGTTTGTTGTGTTGATGTTATTGAGCATGTTGAGGATTTTAACCGTTTGATCAAAGAGATGATGCGTGTCTCACGGAAGGGTGTGTTCCTAAGTACACCAAACCGCAGGCCAGAAAACACCAACAAAGATGGATCACCGAAAAATTATTGGCATTTGCGGGAATGGGATTATCCAGAATTTGATGAAATTGTCCGGAAGTTTGGATCTATTGAGTGGAGATTTATCAATGGAGCAAATGAAGGCCCTTTTACGATATCAACTGAAATTGATAAAAATACTCTTGCCCTTGCACCGTTTATTTTTAAGGTAAGGGTATAATAAATCGTATCACGAATCGCTATCATATACAGACAATGAGAATCCAAAAAGAGGGTGTTTATATTGCTCTGGAAAATTATTGCGTTTCTTCAGTTATTCAATAATAAAGGTCAGATCCTCTTTCATCGGTTTGTAGCTCTACGGAAACTAAATATCTATAATAATTCCCAAAACCAGCCAATACGCGGCCATGCATTACTCATGTATATTGTACAGCCATTTTATTATCAAGAGAATGATCCAAGGTTCAGAGCCCACATCAATGCAAGAAATGCGTGTCTTATTGCGAAGGTTCTCAATGACCTGGGTTTTAGTGTAGATGTCATTGGTTATCTGGATAAATATTTTACGACAAATAAAAGATACGATCTGGTTATTGGCATTGGTGAAGCATTCGACACAGAAAAAGATTATTTCAGAAACAGCAAAATTAAAATTTATTATGCTACCGGCATGCATTACATAGCCGAATCAAATCTGATTTATCAGAGATATCTTAATCTGAGAAATCGCAAGGGTATTTTTATAAGTCCTAAAAGAGTCAATAATCCCTATTTCAGCCCGGAAAAAAGTGACTATATAATTTCTGTTCAGAACAGATTTACCAACAATACATACTCACACCTTAACATCCCACTCTACGAACTGACCTTGTCGGGGACAGAACCGGATTCACCGGATAAACTGGTAAGGACAAAAAATTCAAAAACGATTTTATGGTTGAGCGGGCACGGGATGGTGTTAAAAGGACTGGATCTTGTACTGGACGCGGTATACCAAGTGAAGGATTGTAGACTCATTATTTTTGCCAGTCTCTCTGAAGATAAAGAATTCGAAGCTTTGTATCATAAAGAATTATACGCAACGCCAAATATCTCTTTTGAGGGATTTGTCGATGTTGCCTCCGAAAAATTCAAAAAAATTGTTGCTGAATGTGTTGGCGTGATCTGTCCTTATCCTGAGGGGGAGATGAGTGGGAGTCTGATGACCTGTATGAATCATGGACTAATCCCGATCATCGCATATTTTTCAAGTGATGAAATCGCAGAATTTGCTGAGTACGTTGATGGTACCGTTGAAGGAATCAGGGATACCCTGACCCGTTTTTGTCAGTTACCGGATGACCAGATTTCAGAAAAATCCAGAAAAACGATTGAGTATGTCCATCGATACCATTCAGTTGATAAAGAATATTCAGACTGGAAAAATGCTCTCGAAGATATACTTAAAAAAAGCGATTTCTCTGAACCTATGGAAAAAAATCTATCATGAAAATACTCTACGATCACCAGATATTCACCATCCAGCATTACGGGGGGATTTCCCGGTATTTTTGCGAACTTATGGATCGATATTCCCAGAACTTGGAGATCGATTTCCGTCTCGCTTTACGCTATTCGCAAAATGATCATCTATCCCAAAAGCCTCAGCTGAATGCATTCTGGACACAAAGAAACAATTTCTTCTCAGACTCCCGTTTTTTTTCAGATCTCCAGAAAAAAATTCATATTAACGTACTGAACCATATTTTTAACAATCAGAACGAGTCGATAAGTTGTTTAAAGATATCCGATTTTGATATTTTTCATCCGACCTATTTCGATCCCTACTTTTTGAAATATCTTGGAAAACGTCCGTATATCCTGACGATTTATGATATGATCCATGAACAATATCCAAGTAATTTTGACCATAGGGACCCAACTCGTGCCAGGAAAAAATTCCTCGCAGAAAATGCAAAGAAGATCATAGCTATTTCGGAGAGTACTAAAGCGGATATCGTGAAGTTTCTCAATATCGACCCTGGTAATATTGAGGTCATTCCTCTCGCAAGTTCATTGCATCTCAAGAGAAAGCCGGAAGGGACCTTCATGAAAAGAGAGAATAATTTACCGGAAAAATATCTCCTGTTTATCGGGAACAGATTCGGTTATAAAAATTTCCTGTTTATGGTCGAGGCACTTTTCCCGGTTTTTAGGAACCATGAAGATTTACACCTCCTGTGTGCGGGAGGAGGAAAATTCCATGAACCTGAAGTGGAAGTACTACGGAAATTGAACTTAACCTCCCGGGTGCACAACTATCCTGCAGATGATACAACTCTCCTGCAGTTGTATAAGAACGCATGTGCATTTGTCTTTCCATCCCTGTACGAAGGATTTGGAATTCCCATACTGGAAGCATTTTCCTGCGGATGCCCGGCAGTTCTCAGCAATACCAGTTCATTCCCTGAAGTAGGAGGTACTGCAGCACTCTATTTCGATCCTGTCGACAAGATGTCTCTCATACATGCCATTGAGAGGATCCTTTCAGATAAGGGCTTGAGAGGTGAGATGAAAATAAGGGGCTTCGAACAGGCCAGATTATTCTCCTGGGAAAAAACAGCCGCAAAGACAAAAGAAGTGTACGAGGTTGCATCAGAGTAACCTTTAATGAGAGGATCGAGTACTGCCTACCCATCACCAGATCCTTTTTTTATAACGGTTTATGTTCAGGCCATTCAACCGGAATTCCATTCAGGACCAGACTTTCCGGTGTCCGTACTTCACGATGAGCACGAACACATCCGCCATGCACTGCAACGGGTTCATCCAAAACGCCTTCCAGATGTACCCCAATCCGTCCCGAGTCATGCCCAGATGGATGTAATCCAGCCCTCCCTTGGTATAGACATATGTATAGACTGCATTTTTTTCAGACGCCAGCTGTGGGGGAAGGTGCGGGTCAGAAAACACCTTCTTTAAGATCACTTCATAGTCCCGTATGTAGTTGTGCATCAGTAAAACGCTCTTTGCATCCCGGTATATTTTTGCCGTTGCCAGGGGGACGGGTATGTACGCAATCCTGAACTGAAGTCCGGCACGGATCCAGTAATCCAGATCCATGGCAAGATGAAGATCTTCATCGATTCCACCGATCCGGTCATACACAGCCTTCCGGAGAAAAACTGCCGGCTGCAGGATATTGTCCCGGCAGTAGATCAGCTCCCTCATGCTGAATTCGCCGGCGTGATAGGGACATAGAACTTTCCCGGTCTCATCGGTCAGTATTCCGTCGCCGTAAACAACGCCGATATCCGGGTGTTCGTTCAGATATGTCACTGCAATCCCGACTGCATCCGGAGTATAGGTATCATCGGCATTCAGGTAGGCAATAATTTCGCCCCGGGCAATCTTCCACCCCTTATTGATCGCGTCTGACTGCCCCCTGTCAGGTTCGGAGATCCAGGATACCTGCCCGTTGTATTTTTTCAGGATCGCCAGGGTTTCATCCGTCGATCCTCCATCAATAATAATATGCTCGGTATTGGTGTACCCCTGGTTGCGGATGCTCTGGATGGTCTCTTCGATATACGGGCCCTTGTTAAAAGAGGGGGTTATGATCGACACAAGGGGCATGTTTCCACTCATGCGTTTTTGTCATTCCTTAACATGTGGGCATACAGGGGAAGCAGTGACATAACAACCCGTTCCCATGAATATTGCTTTGAATATTCAAGAATTTTTTGAATGTCCCATTGTTTATCGAGCCCCCGGATAACCGCGTTCGCAAGGGAGGCTGGATCAGCGGGTTCGCATAACAGGCCGATATCTTCAGAAACAATAATTTCCGTGCTGCCGGCATTCCTTGCGGCAATCAATGGCGTCCCGCATGCAAGCGCTTCAACCTGAACAATACCGAAACTCTCCTGGAGACTTGGAAGAACAAATAAATCTGCACTGTTCATCCACAGCGGGATCTGCGTATCCGGAACAAATCCCAGGAGCGTTATGGAATGGCTCATGTTTTTCTCATGGATTTTTACGAGGAGGTTTTTTTTCTCCGGGCCTTCTCCACCGATATAACAGATGACATCAGGGTGTTTTTCATGGACGATACACAACGCATCAATCAGATAGGAAAAACCTTTGCGCGCAACAAGATCACCCAGACAGAAAATAACTTTTTTTTCTTGAGGTACCTGCAGCCGGGACCTGCATTCCTGTTGATCAAGAGGTTTGTACTGCCCGGGAAATCCATTCGGTACAAAAAATACCCGGGGATTCATTTTTTGTAAAAGAGGAATCTCCTTTTTGTTCACCCGTATCAGAGCATCTGCATTTTGCCAGGCACATTGAATGGGTTCTGCGTTCATTGCCAGTTCTTCATCCAGCCATCCGGAATCTTCATGGATTGTTGCCACAACCGGTACGCGGTACTGCTCCTTCAACCTGGCCGCTATGAAGGCTGAAGGCCACGTGAAATGAGCATGGATCAGATCAAACCTGATATGTTCTCGTTTGATAAGATTTTTTACCGCAGATAACCGGGTATCAAATAGGAGTTTATCAGAGTTTTTTACGAGGGGAATAGAAACGCTGCGGGGGAGAAACAGGCAACGGGGATAATAGACTGAAATAGTATCATAGGAGTAATTTTTGCAATACCGGTCATTGGGAAGGAGCCCCCCGCTGAAAAAAACCGGAGCGATAACAATGATTTTTTTAAAATACCTCTTCAACGGGTTCAGCTGGTTCTTGACAAATATCGAGCCGATATACTGATTTTTTTCATCGGGAAAATCCGGGGTTATGACAAGGAGTGTTTTTTTGTGCAGGGAACTTTCAGGTGCAAAAACCCTTGTGATTTCTGATTCATTTTCATTCATTTTGTATTTCCCGGTCCTGATAATCAGGCGAGAGCGAATCCTTGCCTGATACCGTGATGGTCATGTGGAAGCTCTTTTTTTTTACCCCGATGTATCAGCCCGTTAAATTATCCCCATCTCGCTCAGTCGTGCAGGTAAATACTTCTTTGTAACGAAATCCAGCCCGCGGGCAGCAAAGGCCTGCTGTTCTGACTTCAGGTTCATCTCGAGCTGGAGGCTGATCTGTTTCTTCCAGTAATCCGTGGCAAAACGGGGATCGGTGAGCTCCGATTTAAGCGCTTCCGTATCCTTCTCTGTCAGCTTGTCCGAGGGCAGGTTGTAGTCCCGGATATCGCTGGGCTGCAATCCGAGGAACTGGGATCTGGGCGTTGCAAGGATCTCCGACATGTGTGCACTCTTGATGGCCCCGTACGCAACCGAGGCATAGATCCGGTATGACCACGGGTCGCCATCGGTGAAAACCATGACGGGCAGGTCCCACGCCATACTGATCTTGTTCAGCATGCGCCGCGTTGAGCGGGCCGGCTGGCCTTTTAAGTGGACAAGGATCGCGTGATGATCCTCGTCGAAACCGTTCTCAATGAGACGGTCGTACATACCGCCCGTTTCTATGGCAATGACAAATTTTGCATCGTGGTCCACAAGCTCTATGTTCTCCACATTATTCGGGATGGTGTAACCGGCCTGGCCGACATCGTCCTGGCAGTGAAGCGTCTTCATCCCGCGCCGGGTCTCTTCCCGGATCCGCATCGGGCCGTAGATGGATGCCCCATTCTCCTCGGGGTGGAGGTGGAACCCTTCCCGGGGCACATCGGAGAGTATTTCAAGATCCTCGATGAGGAAGTTGCTTTCATCCTGTGCCCCAAACTTCGCACGTTTCCAGCCCTCGGAGATGTAATACATTTCTCTTAAGGTCGAGGACCGGTTCTCGATCAGCTGCTGCTTGATGAACCCGATGACATAGGCCATCTTCAGGAGGTGGGTCGCGCTTTTCGCCGATGCTGCCGTACGCATGCTCTCCTTGTCACCGTACTTCCAGACCTCGCTTGCGTCATCGAACTCGATATTATATTTCGTTCTCGTGGGAAGAGAGATGGACGGTATTTCCCCGGCCTTCATCTGTTCGTACCACACACCCGCAATGCGGAGCAGGGCCTCCATCGACTTCTTCTCCAGTTCTTCCTTAGACATCGAGATCCACCACCATCTTCTTTGCATCCTCTATCCCGCGGATTTCGAGAATCCCGCCGCCTTTCCCCGAGTACGAGATACGCCGGACCTCCCGGGGCGGTATGCGGACTTTCCAGACTTTGGTGAACTGGCCATCTGCCTCGCTCGTGAAATCGGCCTTTGGCACCGCGTCCGCCGCAGTATCAGGTGAGATCTCGTACACCGTAACCTCTGCATCCTGGGCTGTATAATTGTTGAGTTCTATGATCACATTGCCGTCACGGCCCGCTTTCTTGGCAATCAGCTTATGCATGAGTTTTCCCTCAATAGCAGAGGTGTCCACGAGAGGTTTTTCCACGATCGAACTCACTTTCTCCGCGATCTCCGGTATGATGGCACAGACAGCCCGTGCCCGGTCGTCAGCAAGCTTGCTCCTGTCCCGGCGCGAGACAAAGTTTTTGAGTTCCCGGCCAAGGTCCTGCAGGGCGAGGGTGATCTCCTTTTCTATCTCCGCGATGCCGGCGATCGCGTCCTTGCTCTCGCTCGTGAACGGGACATTGGTGGAGGCCACGTGAACGAGGATGAGTACCGGCCCGGTCGGGAACCCGCCCTGCTGGGGAATATTGTACACCTTCCAGTTTATGCCGGTGACGCATTCCGTAATGGCACAGGCCCCCTGCTGGTACATGAGGGGGACCCGGTTTGCAAACCGGAGAAGGATGGCATTACCTTCCGCAGGCAGCCTGCCCCCGTACCCGATCGCCGCCTCTACCATGAAGGAGTGGCCAGAGAAGACCGAACTCGGCCGGGTACGGGCGGCTACAAAATCCATCTGGAACTCCTTCTCAAGCCCGCGACGGATAAGATCCTCACCAATAGGAGAGAGGCACTGGGTTGCGGGCGGAGCCGGCACTGCTGTGTCCTGCATGGCAGTAAGGAGTTTTTTCAACGCATCGGAAGAGAGCCCGTTCACCTTCAGGGTACCTTTGATCCCGGACCGCTCGCATATCTCCTGGGCGCTCTTCCTGCCGACACGGCTGAAGGATTCTACCAGGAAATCTGCAATTCTCAGATCGCTCTGGGCAGCCATCCGTTTCAGCTGGCCGAACTCGATCCCGTGCGGGTGCGGCTGGATCGCAACCGGGCAGTCAATAACCTCCTGGCTCACCCGCTCGAAGGTGAAAGACTCCTCGTCAAGCTCAATCCGGAAGCGGGCATGCGGATTGACCACGGACGTATAACGGAGATATTCGAGCAGCTTTTTTTTCGCCGTCATCGTGCTCTTGAACTCTATCTGGACCCGAGTACCGTGGATGCGATCCCATTCGAATGGTTGTTCGGAGACGATATCGGGCTCGTTGGTTTCGATCCTGATCAGGATCTCAAACCGGCGGGCAGATTCTTTCGCCCCGGTCCGGGAGATGACGATAGTAGGGACACCACTCGTCAGCTGGGCATAGAGTACGGCGGCCGAGATTCCTATACCCTGCTGTCCCCGCGTCTGCCGTATCTGGTGGAACCGGGAACCGTACAGGAGTTTCCCGAAGACAAACGGTACCTGCGCGGGGACGATCCCCGGACCATTATCCTCGACAATGATCCGAAAGACCTCGTTTGAGACTTTTTTGATGCTGATAAAAATGTCCGGCAGCACCTGCGCTTCTTCACAGGCGTCAAGCGAGTTGTCGACCGCTTCCTTGATCGTGGTTATGACACCCCGGGTTGGAGAATCAAACCCGAGAAGGTGTTTGTTCTTTTCGAAGAATTCCGCGACACTGATGCTGCGCTGCTGTTTTGCCAGATCCTCAGCGAGTACCATGCGCTCCCACCTCAGCGATGGCTGCAGGAAGATCAAGAGTGTTCTGCTCCCCGGTCTTCAGGTTCTTGAGGGTCACCGCACCAGACTCCACCTCCCGCCTGCCGATGATAACGGCAAAATCAGAGGACCTGGAGGCATGGGCAAGCTGTGCTCCCAGTCCCCGATCCATCAGGTCCATCTCGGCCCGGATGCCGGCGGAACGGAACGCACGGGCTACTTCAAGTGCGCGAATCCTTCCCTCCTCGGTGCAGACTATACCGGCAATAGTCTCCTGATGTGTCCGGGCATCACCAAGGGATACCATCACCCTGTCGAACCCGATAGCGAACCCGCATGAGGCAACGTCATCCCCGCCAAAGAGGTGCGCGAGCCGGTACGTACCTCCGCCAAGGATCTGGTTCTCTGCCCCAAGGTTGCTTGCGAAACCCTCAAAGACCATGCCGGTATAATAGTCGAGCCCCCGCGCGATCCCAAAGTTCAGGCTGTATTTCACGCCATAGGCATCGAGAGCCGCGAGAGTTTGTTCGATCCGGACCCGGCCGGGAACTTCCCCGGCAATAGCGAATGCCTCCGCAAGCGTACGGCATTCCACAAGGGAGACTAGGGAATCAGCGAGATCCGGTTTTCCCATTGCTGCAAGGGTTTCCTCCAAACCCCCGAAATCTTTCTTGTCGAGGTGTGCCCGGACTCTTCGCTGGGCTGATGGTTCGAGTTCGCACAGCAGGTTTTTCATAAGTGCGAGGTGACCTACGTTCAGTTCATAAGAAACACCAGTGGCATCCAGCATTTCAGAAGCGAGCATGATCACTTCGGCATCGGCCATGGCTGTATCTGCACCGATCAGCTCCACGCCGAACTGCCAGAACTGCCGGTACCGCCCTTTCTGCGGACGCTCGTACCGGAAGCAGTCCGCAAAATAACACCAGCGAAGCGGCTTGGGGGCAACTTTAGCCTCGTTGATATACATCCTGATGACCGCAGCCGTTATCTCCGGGCGGAGGGCCATCCTGCGACCCCCCTTGTCCTCGAAGACATACATCTCTTCTATGATCCCTTCCCCGGAGCGCATGGTGAAGAGTTCAAGATCCTCAAACTCCGGGGTACAGACTTCCCGGTAGCCCCACCGTCGCCCGACATCCCGCAGGCGCCCTTCAACTGTGCGCCGCGATTCCATCTCGTCCGGTAAAAAGTCCCGCGTTCCCCGTGGTTTCTGGAGCATGGTGAAAATCCCTGTGCTAAGTTATACGTTGTCTGTTATTTCTTATTCGCCCGCTGTACGGGAACGCTTCCGAAAAAACGTTCCAGCGTCCCCTCGTCTTTCCATACTTTTTCGCGCTCGATCTTTCCCTGCAGGTACAGAGCGGCAAGGATCATGCCGAGCCCGAGAAGTTCAAATGATTCCATGGTCAGTGCAACCATGTACCCCAGCGATGCGAGCGCGCCGTACAGGACCCCTTGGTAAGCAGCTTTCCGGTAACCGTTGAGACCGGTCCTGAAAAAGATACGCGCATCCCGCAACCAGAGAAAAAGAGCAGCGGCAGTTCCGAACATGGCCACCAAGATGAGATACGTCATGCAATGAACTAACTTATTATACGCCGATCCATATCTGTATTATTACAACCATGCCAGCCAATCAGGCATTACAGGACCTGCTCGACCAGTACAAACACGGGGAACTGAGTGCAGAAGCCGCAGCCGAAGCCATTGAAGGCCTTCGTCTCGACCGTATCGGCGATTTTGCCTGCATTGATCTCGGGAGGAACGTGCGGTGTGGTCTGCCCGAAGTGGTACTGGCCGAAGGCAAGGATCCGGCCCATCTTGCAGAGATCGCCATCAGGCACGCTCAGGCTGCCGGGCGCTGCATCATCACCCGTATCAGCGGCGGGCAGATCGAACCGATCCGGGCATCTGCTGACCAGATGGGAATCGCATCCGATTACCATGAAGCCGGCCGTATCCTTGTTCTTGGAAAAGGTCCTGCACCGGAAAAGAGCGGCGGGATTGTTGCAGTAATTACCGCTGGCACATCGGATATCCGGGTAGCTGAAGAGGCAAAGATCATTGCCGAGGAGATGGGTTGCGAGGTCAGGACTGCTTATGATCTCGGGGCTGCCGGCATCCACCGCCTTTTCCCGGCCCTGAAACCCCTGCTCGCCGCTCATGTCTTCGTGGTCTGCGCAGGCCGGGAGGGAACGCTTCCCTCTGTGGTTGCCGGTCTCGTGGACAAGCCGGTGATAGGGGTCCCGGTCAGTGTCGGGTACGGGTACATGGGTGAGGGCAGGGCAGCGCTGGCGAGCATGCTCCAGTCCTGCTCGGTCCTTTCCGTTGTCAATATCGATGCCGGATTTACCGCCGGGGCATTTGCCGCGCGGATCGCTCGGATGGGAGCACAACCATGAAACGCGGGTTCTATATCGGGCGGTTCCAGCCCTACCACAACGGTCACCAGTCGGTGCTGGAACATATCGCCGGGAGCGTGGATGAGATCATCATCGGTGTCGGCAGTGCACAGCTCTCCCACCAGATCGACAACCCGTTCACTGCCGGAGAGCGCGTGCTGATGATCACCCGCTCGCTTGCATCACTCGGCTGCCCGTTCTATGTGATCCCCATCGAGGATATCCAGCGGAATGCCCTCTGGGTGGCCCATGTCCGGTCCATGACACCGCCCTTCGATATCTGCTATTCGTCAAACCCGCTGGTGGTACGGCTGTTTGGAGAGGCAGGAATCAGGGTCCAGTCACCGGCAATGTACGAACGCGACACCCTGAGCGGCACGGAGATACGCAGGCGCATGCTGAACAATGAGCCATGGATGTCGCTTGTCCCGCCTGCCGTGATCCAGGTACTGAAGGAAATTGACGGTCCCGGGCGCCTGCTCCAGATCGCCAAAGATGATTGAACAGGACCTGAGATCGTATGAATACCGTGTTTTCAGGTAAGGGAGGAGAACTAGATGGGTAATTTCCTTGAAAAACTGTTTGGAAAGAAAGAGCCGGAGGTCTTTTCCATCGGCTTGGGCGCTGTCCCGGCATGGCTGGACGGGCGTAAGAAGACCGCAATGTCGGCGCTCCTTTCTGAAACCTCCGAACCACAGAAAAAAATCCGGGATGGGATCCTGAACCTGCAAAAGATTACCGATACGGTTGCACAGGCAGAACAGGACCCGGAGACGCACCCAAAACTCAGGAGCATCGCCAGAAATTCCCTCCCCCTGTTTGTCAAGGCAATGAACGCATCGCTTATAAAAGAACTGCCGGACGATATCGAGGAGTTCTATCCCGCTGCCGTGGAATGCCTGAGAAGCTGCCTGAACAGCACAAGAGGGCAGGGTAGATACCTCCAGGCCGTCTTTCCCGAGGAGATGAAAGCGGTGAAGGCCGGCATCGATGCAATCGGCCGCGAGATCAATGACATCACGGCTTCACTCGGGCGCTACCGGAAAGAGCGGAGCCTCATTGATTCGGCGCTCTCCCTGCACACTGCGCTCGTTGATATTGGAACTGATATACAAAAAGCAGAAGAAAAACAGAAACGGAGCTTGCTCCGCATTGCGGAGATGACAGACAGGACTGCTGTCATAGAGAAAGAAACAGCAAGGCTGATGGCTGATGAACAGACGGGGGAGGTGAACACGCTGAAAGCAGCACTGCTGGAGGTGGAAAACCGGCGTGAGGCTGCAATACGGATCACCACCTCCCTTTCAATGACAGCCTCCCACGTATTCCGCAAGGCGGAAAAGATTGCCGTGAGACAGAAACATCCGGGGGAGATCTCTGTCCTGCGGCATGCGATGGAACTCCTCTCGGATCATGCAGTCCCGGATACCGCAGACCTGGGACCCGCGCTTTCTGCAGCCTGTCCGGTTGCAGAACGCATGATTGCCGGCGGAGAGATTGTGCTGAAAAACAAGGAGGAACGGACCATTTTCTCCGATACCGCCAGGTTCAGCATTGACCTCTGTACCAGGTATGCTGACCTCGGTCTGCTGGAAGACCGCTGCAGGATAGCGGAAGATACGCTGGCATCGCACCCGCTGCTTGTGAAGATACATGCCCTTGAACGGGAAAAAAATCAGCTGAAATCCATGCTTGACAAAGAAAACCAGGCATGCGCAGAACTTAAGGACTGGGTGGAAAAAACACAGGAGAAAATTCCAAAACTCTCGGAAGAACTCACAAAAAAGATGGAGGAGATAGTAGGGATTGGCGTGCAACTTCAGATTGACGACCCAAGGCGGGCATGAGGGTAGATGCCGTATAAGCTGAGATGGTCAATACGTGTCATTTTCATTTGTATCCAGGTCCGAAAACATCTCATCAATGCACTCGATAAGCCAGCTGAGCCGCTCTTGTGTGATGTCTTCGTGAACCTGATTTTTCATGGTACCTGACACTTTGTTTTTCGTTGCCTGGGCAGCATTACACCATACGGTTCATGGTACCGGGATTTACCGGACAACGACCCCGGTAAAATCACCGAGATCAGACTGGTGGCCAGAGAGATCATCTGACCAGCCATAGGTATCATGGAGCATCTGCGCAATGACATCCGAGAATGTCATGTTCCCACGCTTGAGCGTGAGAAGCGCCTCATACACCTCGGGATCGATTCGGATCGAACGCCCCTCGCCTGCACGAGGCATAATTACCACTTTGTGGTTATAAAATATAAATATATCGGTTATTTTCGGGAAAAACGTGTCTGACTTTATATAGAAGGCTCCAAGCAGCCATTATTCAGCGGAATCGGCATCAGTTGCGAGGATTGAAAGTATGCGGGAGCGACATGAACGTAATTTATCACCACGGGACTATGCGAATATAGAAAAATGTTGTGTAATCCGTGTATGCGAACTCCGGCATTCTGCCATGGCAACCGCCAAGGCGGAAGATGGTCGGAACATCCAGTGGAACAGTTGCTATCTCGAGTGCGGGACCTTCCTGTGTTTCGACCGGTCTGAACTCCAGCTGCTGCTGCATAATTCCGTCAGTCGTTTTCCTGCAACAGACATTCTCGTGCTGGTGTCCGCAGCACATATGAACAAGACCCCGCTTTTCGAGAGCGTTGAATGCCATCTCCGCGGTATAATGATAGCCGGTAAAAAAATCCCCGGACTCGTGTGAGAGGCGCTGCCAGCACTTGAGCCGGAGCGTTTCATTCCCCAGTTCCAGCGGACCGCCATGGACAAAGAGCATGCCGCGGTCAACCCACTCCATGGGCATGGTGTCGAAAAGGGAAAGGAGGGGGGAATCCCGCAGCTGCTCGTGACGGTAGGTGCTCGCAGCATCGCTCCCGCTCACGAGGAGGCCATGGAGATAGGCGTGGTCATGGTTCCCGAGGATAGATACGACCCGGTATTCCCGGGACAGGCTGTGAGCCTTCTCAAGGGTCTCCTGGGGCCGGTCCCCCCGGTGGAGGAGATCGCCGAGATTAACAAGGACATCAACCGGGCCAAGTTTTTCACGAAAAAACGGGGACTTAATGCATGCTGCAAGTGCACCGATTGCAGCTGAATCTGCGTGCACGTCGGAAAAGATTACTGCACCCATACCGCTATCAGGAATATTGGTCTTCATTCCCATATAAACCAATGATGCTCCTGGTTATCCCCATTGCGGGTACGATACAGAACAATATGTTCATGAACAAACGGTTCCAAATAATACTTCAATACTGCGTATCCTGTCCGGATCACCATGATATCGCAGAGCAGGCACAATAAACCGGGCACCCTACGAGAGGAGAGAGATGTGTGATGGAGCGATTTCTGGAGGCCTATACTGAACGCATGCGAAAAGATTTTCCGGGTTTTTCCGAAAAGACCGCCCACGAGATAGCATCCGCATTCCTTGCTTTCAAATTCGGCCTTTACGCGAATGCCGTCCGGGAATGCACCCACGCAATATCCCTGGTTCCGTCCGGGGAGGCTAATGCTGCACTGAAAAAGGCGCTAGAGATCATCCGGGCGAATGCCCATGAGAGGGACAACTCACAAGTTACTGCAGATTCCGACCTCTTTTTCTCCGACACAGAGCAAAAGTATGTCGCCATCAGCCTGCCACCTGAGAAGAACGAAGTTCCGGGAACTCTCAACCTCGACAACGCTCTCATCCTCACCTATGTTGTTGCCTTCATCACATCACCGGATGATGAAGAAGCGCTGGGGGAACACTACCGGCTGATTGTCAGGATGCTTGAAGATTATAAAAAAGCGCTCGGTATTGAATAGCCGGATACTGGTTCCTTAATAAACTCTCAAAATCAGAAAGGAAATGATTTGGGTATTCACCCGAACCGGATATTGGGGCTCTGTAGAAATGCTGAGTTCACAGAAGTAAAAATCTGACCACAAAAGCTAAGGTACGGCGCCCCCTTACCTTGTTATGTTCAGTAACCATAAGGAGTCAAAATAGTGTCGACAAACCGGTATATCAGGTTTGTTGAATTATCCTCTGGATTGATTCGGGATTCCCGTATTCCTCTTTTCTCATCCAAATTTTCCAAAAGAACCTATACTCAGCACCAGTTACTCATTCTTCTTCTCCTGAAAGAGTATCTATCAGAAGATTACCGGGACACTGTTGAACTTACTGAAATCATGGACTCAATCCGGGAAAAGATTTATCTCAGGGAAGTCCCTCATTTCACGACGATACATAAGTTCTGTCAACGGATCCGGTCCTCACTATTTACCCGGTTACTGAACAGACTCATGAGACTGTTCTACGACTGGGGAGAGAAGATTCCCTGTACCGCTATCGATTCATCCGGGTTCACCAGCTCATACGCCAGCCACTACTATTCCTGGAGAACCGGGAAAACAAGAAAAAGGTTCCTGAAAACCTCGATCTCCGTCGATACGGATCAACAGATTATCACCGGTCTGAAGATCTCCCAGCATCCGGTCCACGATATACCGCATGCCGAGAAACTCCTCAGCCAATGTCACCGGACCAGGTATTCTGACCTCTACGTCATGGATAAAGAATACGACTCCGAAGGGATCCATGAATTAATCCATGATACCCTGAACTCATCATCCCTCATTCCCGTCAGAAACCTAAAAACGGAAACGTATCTCCGGGTATTATCGAAGGCGGATCGCTCTTATGTTCGATGATGAGAAATATCATCAGAGAAACAAGGTTGAAACAGTATTCTCCGTAATGAAAAGAAAATTTCGGAGAAGCTCTTAAAGCACGTAAATACCGTTTCCAGATCAAGAAGATCAAAATCAAAGTAATCCTCTATAACCTCTTAAGGATGATCTCTTCTTTGTCCCTTCTGATTCTTATTGAGGAATTCTACAGAGCCGATATTGGTATTATTTAAAAAAGGGTTTCTCTCGTACCTGGTGACCCTCGGTTCTGGAGGATTCCTTTATAGCCCGATGGCCCTCAGGATTTTTCCACTCCGCAATGGCGCCGCGGTTGCAACGATACTGCATACCAGTACAGAATAATGCCGGGTTTTCCTGCACAGCCACGGAAGAGCCATTGCAA
>ERZ795054.1264-NODE-1264-length-24844-cov-4.970955_pt1 | contig 24844 bp, 17 predicted proteins | sample MGYA00375138_ERZ795054 | MGnify/ENA primary metagenome ERZ795054 (study PRJEB30183, sample SAMN05720215) | anaerobic digester metagenome | isolation source: active sludge of municipal wastewater-treating anaerobic digesters | place: USA | collected 2014-12-23 ... | reverse complement strand
GCATAGAGTCAGCATAGTCCGCATAGAGTCAGCATAGTCCGCATAGAGTCAGCATGGATTCAGCATAGAAGGGTCGGGGCAGGGGCATTCACTGCAAAATGTTTCGATGCGCAGTGGACGGAGAAATGCCCCTGCGCTCGGTTGGCGACAACTGTTGATGGCCACTGCAAGCCGTTCCGCCGCAGCCGCTTCATGCCAAGGCAGGCTCTTCCTCTTGCACCGTGCCTGGGTCTCTTGCTGCTTGTCCTGGCGCTTGAAAAGCACGTGGCAGACAGTCGGCTACTCAAGACTAGCATACCCGATGCTTTGGCTTCCGAGCAAAGCCAAACATCGATCCCGCGGTCCGCCGAGAGATAGCCGCAGGCAGGCAGAGAGAAGCATGGAGTCATACTGTTATGAAGACACGAGACGCGAGCAAGAGGTCAACGAACCCGAACAACACGCCAACCAATCATTCACGCCACCACGCCGGCAGGCTTCTGCCGCTGCTGCTCTTGATTCTGTCGGCCACGGTGCGTGGGGCCCACTTCAACTACAGCGTCAGTGAGGGTAAGGTCACCATCACCAAGTACACCGGACCAGGTGGTGCTGTGACCATCCCGGACACCATCGAGAGCCTGCCGGTCACCGGCATCGGTGAGTATGCGTTTTCCAACTGCGCGCGCCTGACCAGCATCACGATAGGCAACGGCGTCACCAGCATCGGGGACGGCGCGTTCAACGGCTGCGCCGGCCTGACCAGCATCACGATCCCCGACAGCGTCACCAGCATCGGGGACAACGCCTTCCAGGGTTGCACCGGCCTGACCGCCGTCATGATCGGCAACGGCGTCACCAGCATCGGCGGGTCGGCGTTCCAGGGTTGCACCAACCTGGTCAGCGTCACGATCCCCGACAGCGTCACCAGCATTGGGGCCGAGGCGTTCCGCGGTTGTACGAGCCTGACCAGCATCGGAATCCCGAGCAGCGTGACCGAGTGGGGAAGGGTGAGAAGGTGTTACTTTGGTGGTTTCCCTGATAGCGCACCCTTCGCTGACTGCATAGCCCTGACCACGGTCACGATAGACGACGGCGTCCAGTTGATTCCCGACCATGCGTTCTCCGGCTGCACCAGCCTGACCACCATCACGATTCCCGACAGCGTAACCAGCATCGGGGACTACGCGTTCGCAAGCTGCACCAACCTGACCACCGTGACGATCGGGAACAGAGTCACGAGCATCTCGGGATCGGCGTTCGGGGACTACGACGTCGTGTTCTGCACCGGTCTAGAGAGCGTCTACTTCCGGGGTGACGCGCCGGAAGACAGTTGGGCGTTCTGGGAGTGTCCGGCGACGATCTACTACCTGCCTGGAACCGTTGGTTGGGAAACGACCTTTAGCGCTCGCCCGACTGCCCCGTGGGTCCTTCCCAATCCCGTGATCTTGGGCTTCGGTCCCAGCTTCGGTGTGCACACGAATCAGTTTGGCTTCATCATCTCCTGGGCAACGAATGACATCCCGGTCGCCGTGGAAGCCTGTACGGATCCGACGCAGTCGGTCTGGGCGCCGGTGGGAAGTGTTACTTTAAGGAACGGCTCAGCGTACTTCAGCGACGCCGACTGGGCGAACCACCCGGCTCGGTTCTATCGCGTCCGGTCGGAATGACGCGCAGCACGCCGCCACAATCTCCCGCAGGTACCCGCCGGCGTGCCGCTTGATGTGGCCGGTGGTCACGTTGAGGATCAGGTACCCGGTTGGGATGGTGCCCGTGGCCGGATCATTCGTCACCGCCTCGGACCTGATCCGAATTGAGGTCCGGCCCCAACCCCCTCATGAAGCAGGACGGAACATGAAGGGAAAGGCAGGGATCATCTGTGGTTCATGATCCGCTCCGCGTGAATACTCAACCGCGAATGCGAGTGAATACACGCGAATGGGGCGACCGGAACAGCGCCGGAATCGGCCACAGCGCGGCTCGATTCGCGTCCATTCGGAAAGCGCCAAGAAAGTCTGGTGGTTCTTGTTAACTGCAACGTGTTAATCATGGTAAACGGTCGAAAGCCATGCAGCCGACCCTTAAGCGGGTGGGAACGATCCTGTCCGTTGAAGCTGGGGAAGGTGAACGCGCGAGCCGTAGCGTCCCGCGAACTCGGTTCGGCCTCGTTACGCAAGAGTGGGAGTGGCCAGCCTGCCGAATGTGGTGAAGCCTGCACGGGCGGGGAAGAGTCGATCAGATGCACCCGTCTGACTCCCCGGAAAAGGCAATGGGGTCGCATCTAAATAGTTGACATATGGAAGACCTCAGGCATGAATACCATCCATTGGCGGACATCGCAGCAGGCGCACAATGGAAGCCGTGCCCGGAACGCGGGAGGACATACGCGGCCGACACCCAAAAAATGCTGTGTGGTCAGGGCAGGAGCCACCGAGCAGGGTCGGCCCCGATCTGTTTCCCGTGCTCGATCGCGGCCCGAATCAGGACCGGCGAGAATTCAGTCGAGCTGTTGTCCAGCCCGTACCACTCCTGCGGAGCCAGCACGTGGATGGGTACCTGGCGTTTCCTGGTAGCCGTCTCGAGTCGCCCGATGGCCTCGGCCAGGGGCGCGGAGAGCGACCCTCCGGCGGCAGTTCGGACCACGTCCCCGATGCCCTTGAGCACCTCGTTCCAGGCCAGGGCGGCGCGAATGTCGTCCAGGTACACCTCGTCGGTCAGGATCTCGACCGTCCGCTTCAGCACATCCAGTCCGCTGACTTTGGTTCCCAGCCAGTTCTCGTCCCATTGTTGGTAAGACTGCTCCTGCACACCCGAAGCGGGGAGATCGTCGCCGCTGCGCACCAGCCGGCTTGTCAACAGAACGTAGATCTCATCCGGTTCAGCCTCGAATGCGCTGGAAAGCGGCGTGATGTTCCGGACCCCGCCGTCGACCAACACGTCCTTCGCGGTGGAGTTCCGGACAAACGGGAACACGACCGGGATCGACGCCGAGGCGAGCACCTTTTCGATGAACTTGGCATTCTTGGGCTCCCATTCCTCATACACGCCACGGACCAGGGAAACCGTTCCGACCTTGAAATCGCGTCCCGACTTCCGCAGGGCTGGGAGCGAGAGATGCTCCTCGAGCAACCGATCGAGCGGGTCCAAGGAGTAAAGACTGTCGGCCCCGGCCACAAGTCCCAGCAACCCCCCGGCGCGTTCGCCGTACACGCTGTGGTTGCCTTTGATCTCATCCAGCCAAAGCCGCTCGAGGTCCACCACCCGGTCCTGAAGAGATTTCAGGGAGTTCTGCTGGGTGGGCGCTTGGGCGAGAAACGACGCGTTGAGCGCCCCGACGCTGATTCCGCGGATGATTTGAAAGTCGAGTCCCTGGTCAATGACCAGGCTGTGCAGCATTCCGACCTGGTACGAGCCGCGGGCTCCACCTCCTCCGAGCACAAGTGCTCTTTTCACGGTCAATCCTTTGGTTGAGGTTTTCATCGCCTTTGCCGGCGGTTCCTTGTTCTTGGTGCCGGACCACCAGGCAGGCGGGGTAGGGTAACATTCATGGGGCGGCCCCCGGTGTCAAGGGAGCAACCTATTGGAAGGCGCCGGGGGGTTCGCAAGGTTCGGCGCTGCGCCCGAAAGCGCGCAGCATTCAGCCCGGCTGGAAACCAGGCTTTCTTTTCTGTAACCTTCGGGCGATGCGGTTCGTTGTCTGGGATGGAGCGAGCGAAGGGCGCTCGCCGACGAGAGTCCGGGAATTGTCGGTTCAAACAGTACAAACGAATGAAAGCGAAACTGCATGTTCTGGGCCTGTTGCTGGGCGTCGCGTCTCTTCCCTGGCTTGCGCAGGCCGGGCCGTTCCAGCGCGGTCAAGTCTCCGCCGAAGCCATCTGGTGCGTTCACATGGACATGCAGCAGATGAAGCAAACCCAGGTGGGGCAATACGTAATGGAGCTGTTGTCCACGCCCGAAGCCCAGGATCGGTTTACCGCATTCCAGGCCGTGTTCAACTTCGATCCGCGGCTCAGCTTGCATGGCTGCACCCTCTACAGCCGAGGATTGGCCCCGTCCGACGCCGTGCTGTTGGTGCAGGGCGACTTCGATGCGGATCGTCTCGTCACACTGGCCAGGGCGCGTGAGGGCTATCAGAGCAGCTTTCACCGGACTTACATTCTTCACAGCTCGGTCGATCGGTCGCGGCATGGCCGTGCGGAGGCGACCCACCGCAGTTACGGAGCCATTCATCCCCACGGCATGCTCGTTCTGGGACGCAGCGAATCGCGTGTGGCCGAGGCGTTGGACGTATTGGACCGCTTGCAGCCGAGTCTGGAACAAGCGCCCGAGTTCGCCCAATGGACCACTTCGTCGACGACCGCGTGCGTGGTAGCCGCGGCGCGCCGGACAGAGGCGATGGACTTCGAGCCTCGAGCGGCTTTCCTGCGGCACTGCACGCTGTACAGTCTGGTTGGCGGCGAGACGGCGGGCGAACTCCACCTCGATACGGTGCTCACGGCGTCCGATGAAGAAACCGCCCGGAACATCCTTGCGATCCATCAGGGTTTCAAAGGGCTACTTGCGCTGGGCGCGGACCGCCCCGCCATGGCCAGGCTGGCCGAGGCAACCACGTTGGCGCAGGAAGGCAACCAGGTGCAGATCTCGATCCGCATGGCCGCCTCGGATGTTGTCCGAGCGCTGCATGACGCCGTCGCCCGCAAGGCGGCACGCCGCAACGCTCCTGTGCAATAGGCTGGGGCTGCCGTTGCCCCGGCCTTGCCTGTCAAGTGCATCCTGATTTCACCGCCTTGACCGACGCCGACCTCGCCCGCGAAAGCGCGGCGGGGTCGATGTCGTCATTTGAAGAGCTGGTGCGCCGGCACGAGACGAATGTCTACCGCTTTCTTTGGAGCTGTCTGCGCAACGATGCCGATGCGGAAGAACTGACCCAGGCGGTCTTCGTCACCGCCTATGGCGCGCTCAAGAGTTATCGGCCGACGCATCCGTTCGTGGCCTGGCTCCTGACGATCGCACGGCATCGCGTCATCGACCATTGCCGGTCCGCCGCCCGACGCGAATCGACCGCCGATGCGCCCTCCCGACTCGTCGATGAACGCGATCCCGCCTCGATCCTCGCCGAACGTGAGGACCAGGAGGAGACCTGGGCGAGCGCGCGCCGATTGCTGCCGCCGGATCAATTCCAGGCGGTGTACCTGAAGTACGGGGAGGACCTGAGCGTGCGTGAGATCGCCCGGGTCCTGGGCCGCACCTCGACCTCAGTCAAAGTCCTGCTCTTTCGCGCGCGTCGGACGCTGGTCGCGGCATGGAACCGGCAGGCCGTCCGCCCTCCCTTGGGCAATTCGAACAGCCGGCTCCGTCCGAGCCGGCCCGTCCCCGCCCCGCAACCCCAACTCCCCCTGCGAGCTCGATGATACGCCTCATCGCACAATACAAAGTGTCCAGGTCCCTGGACTCGAAAGCGCCACTTTCGCGGTGGTGGCGGCGGATCCTATCAAACTCGGCCGAACTCAGTCAGTTCGATGCCGCCGCCACCGCGCTTGATCACAAGCTGCGCGCCTGGGCCGACAAGGAGGCACTCGCCCCGCACCCTCCGCGGGACCTGCACGACGCCATCATGCGCGCCGTCAAAGAGGCCGCCGCGCAGCCAATCGCGCGGCCTCAGGCCGCCCTCGACCCAATGCGCGTGGGAAGCGTTGACAATCAAGGGCTTAACGTGAATGGGGACCATCAACCGGCAACCTCCAACGCTCAACGCTCAACGTTCAACCCTCAACTCTCAACCAGCCGGTTCATGGCACGCTGGCGCCCGGCTCTGGCCGCCTCGACCCTCGCACTCGCCTTACTCGCGATCGGCGTGGCGGTGCATCTCGACCGTCAGCCTCCCCCGCCGGCCCCATCGGAGTCAACTGCACTCGATGCCGCGCAATTGCCCGATTCCCAACTGGCTGCCACCTGGGGTTTGATCGACGAAATCAGCAGTGAGGGTCTTGCCCTCTGGCCCCCGCCGCTTGCCCAGCAATTCGAGGCGCTCGCGCAGGATGTGAAGGGAGCGATTGATTTTGTGCTGGCCAGCGTGCCCAGGTGACGCTGCTGACGCGTCAGCCTGGACATTTCTTAGCGCGGCAAAGCCGCAACCAAAATGCGCAACAACTGACGGCCTTTGCGGCATGAGACTTCTTTCAAGAAGAAAAGCAATTGACAGAGAGTGGTACAAGGCGCGCGTGATCCGATGTCCGGCCTGTTCCTCACTCGAGGCCCCCTCTACCACGGCTTGCGTTCGTTCAGGGCACGGACGATCGCGCGCCTGAACTCGAGCGCATCGATGCTGCCCACGGCCCGAGACACCACCTTGCCTTCGGGTGAGAGCAGGACGGTGTAGGGAACCACCCCCTGCCAGTCGGGATCAAACGCGTCGATCAGCGGGGCACGGTCGGGGGAGGCGAAGATGAAGTTGCGGTTGGACGCCTGTTTCTGCTTGAGGAACTCGAGGACTTGCGGTTGTTCCTCCGGACGGTTGACCGCGACAGTCACAAGCTCGAATTCCCGGTGCCGATACATCCGGTGCATGGTGACGAATTCATCGAACTCCGCCACGCAGGGCGCGCACCAGGTGGCCCAGAACGTCACCAACCGGAATTTCGCCGGGTTCCCCGCCCGCAACTGCTTGAGGGCGTCCGCATCCACGCTGTGCAGGCTGACCGGTTCCGCCGCCAACTTTTCCATGAAGGCCCTGACTGCGTCCGCTTTGCCCGACCACTTCACCGAGCAGCCCACCACCTTGGTCTGCGCGGCGGGTGGCGTTTTGCCCGCCAGCACTGCGTCCAGAGCCTCGCGCAGGTACTGGACCTTGACGTGTTGGACGCGTTCCGAATCATCGATCCCGCCCGCGTAACGCAGCTTGCGCTCGCCATCGAACAGGAAGACGTGCGGGGTCGCCACCGGCCCGTAGGCGCGAGATGCCTCCTGCGTCTCGCCGTCGTACAGATATGGAAAGCTGAATCCACGCTCCTTCGCGCGCAGCTTCATGTCCGCAAAGGAATCCCCCAGGTCCGCCCACCCCAGCTCGTCCAGCCGGACGGAATGCGGGTCGTTGGGCGAGATCGCCACCAGCGCCACGCCTTTGTCCCGGTAATCGGCGGCCAACTGCATGAGCCGCCCTTCGTAATACTGAGCGGTCGGGCAGTGGTTGCAGGTGAAGACGACGACTAGCGCACGCGCCGCGGCAAAATCGCGCAATGAGTGGGTGCGGCCATCCACACCGGGCAGACTGAATTCAGGCGCGGCAGCGCCCAGCGGCAGCGTTCGAGGCTGCGCATCCGCCGCGCGCCCCCCGACGGCAAGCAGGCTGGCAAGCGCGAGAGTTGCGATGCCGGCGGCCCGGCGACCAGCCGAGTTCTGTTCGGCGGCGCTTCGGGATCGAGCGTGCGAATCGTCCGAAGAACTGTTCATGCAAAGGGTCTCCTGGGCCGGCCGGAGATGGATGATCCTCCCGAGACGGCGCAACGGCATAAAAGAGCGCATCCCTTGGCAAAGTCAAACCGGGCTAGGCCCGTTGGGTCGCGCCGCCCTCTTCGATGACGTTGAAGCCCATCAGGTCACCCAGGTCGCGCACCGGCTCGGCATAATCGCCATAGAAGACCACCCGATGCAACAAGGTCATGACGCCCCCTTGGATCACATCCTCGCCCCAGTTGAGAAAGAGCCGCCGCGCATCGGGCACGCTTTGCGCGAACTGGGTGCGGCAGGCCATCGGGCTGGTGCTGGTCTCGATGATCTTGCCGGGCGTCAACAGCATCGTTTTGAGGCTGACCAGTTTGGCGCAGGTCACCGGCTGGCCGATGCGGTTTTCGACTTCGAGGGCGACGCCGCCTTTGCTGTCGGTCTGCGTGCGAATCGTGAACGGCAGGCGTTCCCCCGCGGGTCCATCCATCTTGGTGGCCGACGTGCAATGGAAATGCACCATCGCACCCTTGGCCTTGTCGATCACGGGGTCGGTGATGAACCCGGGCACACCGAAGGCATAAGTGAACATGAGCATCGTCAGGGTCGAATCCATGTCCCCTTCGCACGCGCCGACGAACCCGAGATCGTTGAGCTTGCTGAACGTCAGGCAGCCGCGCGGGTTCCCCATGCAATGCGAACTGGTAATCGCCTGGGCCCGCTCCTGGATCATCAATTCCTTGACCGCCAGGTAGAGCCGCGCTGAATCGATGATCTCCTGCCGGGTCGGTTCGACGATCTTCCTGGCCTTGCTCAGCCAATACTCCTCCGCCTCCGCCTCGGCCGCCTTCGGGTCGATGCCCTTCATCAGTTCCTGCACCCGGTCGTTGCTGACGGAAATCACCTCCGCTCCGAACCGCTCCTTCACCTGGTCCGCCGAGCAGGCCTCCGCCGTCCCCTGCGGCGGCCCCCATGCGATGATGCGGCTCCGCTTCATCCAGGCCGGGACGCGCAACAGACGCACGGCGCGATCCAGTTCCGTCCAATCGCTGCTGGGCAGGAGAACGACTTTCTTGCCCTGCTTGTGCCACTGGGAAAAGTACATCCAGCCGTGCCCGCTAAAGGGCTGCGAGAACAACACCGTCGGCAGCCCAACGTCGATGAGCTTTCCCAGCACCGGAGCATCGCCACCGTGACCGGAAAGGTGGATGAGCATGAGGGCATCCGCGTCGCGCACTTTCTCGGCCAACTGATCGACCTGGGCTGGTGGAATCAGGTCGCCCCCGACGAACTTGACATCCCCGAGCTTCGCCTCCATGTCGGCGAAGTACTTTTCGAACTTGGCCAGTTCTTCGGTGGGATGAGCCAGGTACATGTCTCCCGTCCGGCCGGCGTAGACCTTATAGATCTTGGCCGGTGGCAATTTGGGCCAATCGCCCGCGGTGGACGCCATGGCCCAGGGTGCCCAGGCCTTGGACGCGCACCAGGCACAACCAACTGCCGTGGTTCCGAGGAAGGACCGTCGCGTAATTCCGTATTGCCTCATAGTATTGCCTCCATCCTTGAACAATGAATCATCTGTGCGCGCAACGCCCGGGACTTCCCGCTTTGGCGCGCAGATCCCGTGCGTGCGGAATCCTGCTGCCGCCGATCTGGCCCAGTCTCCTTCAAGGGTGTTGCTTAGGGGGCGAGTCTGGAGACGAGTCCGGCGGCGAGCAACGGAAAAGTTCGACAAGCAGAATCTCCACACGGCCAATTCATGAAGGCGAAAAGGGTGGAGGGGGGACGGCTCGTCCCCCGCCGACGCGAGTGAAGAAGGTGTTTGTCGGCGACGAGGCCGTCGCCGCTCCACTTCATGAATTGGTCCTGGAATCTCCACAGCAGGAGTGAAGGTGCGACCTTTGTTCATTGGTAGCGATGACATCTAACGGATGAATGCGCATGGGGACGATGAACCGGCAGTGTATCTGGAGGTTGTCGGTGGGAATCGAGTTTGCGCCGCATGGGGTCACGCGACCTGCTACACCGGCAATCTCGATCCGTTGTAGGCCCGGTGCCCTCACCGGGCGACAGAACACCGACAACAACCAGATGCACCGGTGAACCGGTCTGTGAGTCTGATTGCCTCGATCGACCGGCCCAATTAACGTCAGCCCGAATCTATGGGACACGTCTTGCCATCGAGTTCGTTTCAAGCCCTGGCTCTCGCGGCCTTTCTGGCGGGTGCGCTTTGCCTCACCCAGGTCGGCTGTCGCCGAGCCGCGGAGCCGGCAGGCCCGTCGCCCCAAGTCATCGAGGCCATGAACCGCGGGGTGAGCCTGATGGGGCAATATCTGTACGACGACGCCGCCAAGGCATTCGAGGAGGTGCTCGCCGCCGCGCCCAATCTTGTCGAGGCCCGGCTCAACCTGGCGATTGCCCTGTTCAACCGCAACCGCAAGGAAGACCTCGATGCGGCGGAGAAGCTGGTCGGGAGCGTGCTCGAAGCGGATCCGGCCAACACGCGCGCGCTCTACTTCCAGGGGATTGTCTTGCAACACGTGGGGAAGGCCGAGGAGGCCATCCCGCCTCTCGAACGGGTGGTTCAGGATCGCCCGCACGACGGCGCCGCGTGGTATCTGCTGGCATTGTGCAAACAGCGGACCGGTCAGCCCGCGGAGGCGGACTTTCTGCGCGCGGTCGAGCACCGTCCGTACCTGTACAGCGCCTATTATCAGCTCTACCAGAGCGCCCTGCGCGCCGGCCAGGACGCCAAGGCCCAGGACTACCTGGCCATGTTCAAGACGCTCCGGGCGAGTCCGCTGGGCGAATCCATCGAATTGCCGCAGTACAATCAGATGGGCGATCTGGCGCTGGCCCAGCCCTTGTCGAGCGTTTCGCCCCCGCCCATCACGAAAAGCCAGTACCGTCTTAGAACCGCATCGACGCTCTTCACGTGGCCAGGTCCGGTCGGACCGGACACCGATCCCAGGGCTGCGCGACCGAACGGTGCGGCGGCGGGCGATCTGGACGGCGATGGGCGTCCGGACCTGGTCGTGCCACTCGGAGCGCATGGCGGCGTGGCGCTGCTGCGGCAGACTACCGACGGCCGTTTTCTCGAAGCCGCTGTCGGCTCGGGCCTCGAGGGGCTGACCAACGTGCTAAGCTGCGCCATCGGCGATTTCGACAATGACGACATCGCCGATCTGTGCGTCGTCAGCGCGGATGCGAATCGCCTGTTCGGAGGCAACGGTGACGGGACGTTCACTGATGCAACTCTGCGCGCGGGTTTGGCCTCGTCACCCGGACACAACCGCAGCGGGCTGTTCCTGGACGCGGATCATGACGGCGATCTCGACCTTTTCATCTGCCGCGACGGACCCGACCAACTCTGGAACAACAACGGCGACGGCTCGTTCGCTAACATCGCCGATCCGGCTGTTCTGGCCAAGACCGACAGCCGTTCGGTCCTCGTCCTGCCGGGGGACGTGGATCAGGACCGGGACATGGACCTGGTTGTTTTGCGCGACGGACAGTCTGGAACCCTGTTCCTCAACGAACTGCTCGGGCATTACCGAGAGGCGGCGCATGGGCTCGACATCCGCGCCGAGGGCGGAGGCGCGCTCCAGGACTTCAACGGGGACGGAATCCTGGATCTGGTCGTGCTCGGCGGCGAGCCGTTGTCGCTGAGCCTCCACCTCGGTCAAGGGCGCGGCCAATTCAAGCTGGACGAAGCGTTTGCGCGCAGTGCGAAGGCTCTCGAATCGTGGGGCCCGCTGCGCGGGATGCGGGTTGCCGACATCGATCTGGACGGCGATCTCGATGTCGTCTGCCTCGGCTCCGAGGCGCACCTGCTGCTCAATGACGGGAAGGGACGCGTCGTGCTGCAGCCAGAGGTTTGGAAGGCCGCGCCTGGGGCCGCGCTGGCCGGAATCGAGGTTGCGGATCTCACGGGCGACCTTGTGCCGGATCTGATTGTGATGGAACAGGGCCCCACCAACCGGGTGGCGCTGGCCGCGGGCGAACTTGTGCCGCCTTCGACGGCGCTGGCCATTCAGCCCAGCGGCATCCGCAGTCGCGACGGGCGCACGCGCAGTCCAGCGAGCGGCTATGGCGTCCGCCTCACGGCGCGGGCCGGCCTGCGCGAGCAGCGCCTGTTCCACACAGGCCAATCGGGCGGCGCTTATCAGTCCGCGCTGCCGGCCCTGATCGGTCTGGGCGGCGCCGCCAAGGCGGACTACATCGAGTTCCTATGGCCGGACGGCGTGGCGCAGGCGGAGATCGGCCTGGTGGCGGGCCAGGTCCATAGGGTCTCGGAGATCCAGCGCAAGATCTCGAGCTGCCCGGTGCTCTTCGCCTGGAACGGGACGCGTTTCGAGTTCATCACCGATTTCGCCGGGGTGGGCGGCCTCGGGTATTTTTCCGAGCCCGGCCTCGCGGCCCCGCCGCAGGTGCTCGAGCATGTGAAGATCGAGTCCCATCAACTGCGGCCTCGGGATGGGAACTACCTGCTGCGCGTGACCGAGCCGATGGAAGAGAGCGCGTATGTCGACCGGCTCGAACTGCTGGCGATCGACCATCCGCGGGAGCACCCCGTCTTCCCCGATGAGCGGCTCGCCATCAGCGGCCCCCCGCCCACCCACGAGTTGCTCGTTGTGGATTCCCCGATCTTCGCCGAAACGGCGATCGAGACGACCGCGGCCGGTGAAGGACAACAGCGCGACTGCGCGGATCGCATTGCGCGGGTCGATCGCGTCTACGCGTTCGAGCCGGTGTTGGATCGGCGCTACATCGGGTTCTGCCGTCCACACACGCTCGAGTTGGACTTCGGCGGCCGCCTGGCCCGCATGGGCGCGAACGACCGGGTGTTCCTCTTCATCAACGGCTTCATCGAGTACCCGTACTCCCAAACCGTCTATGCCGCCAGCCAATCGCGTCTGGGTTGGGAGCCGATCCGGGTCGATCGCCTCGAGCCCGATGGCCAATGGCGCACGATTGTGCCCGATGGCGGCGCGCCGGGCGGCATGGGGCGCATGATCACAATCGACCTGACCGGCCAGATCGCGCCGACAACGCGCAAGCTCCGAATGACGACCAACCTCGAACTGTTCTACGACCAGGTCTATGTCGCGCGTCTAGCCCCAACCGACCTGGCCACCGCGCACGCGGTGCCGCTGCGGGACGCGGCATTGCGTCCGGTCGGCTTCGCCCGCGAATACTCGCCAGACGGTCGGTTTCCTTTGATCTTCGACTACGAGCTGTCCGACGCCACGGCGCCCTTTCACACGCTGAAGGGAGCCTACACCCGATACGGCGGCGTGACCGAGTTGCTGCTCGAATTCGACGACCGCTACGTGCTGGTCGGACCGGGCGACGAGATCGCGCTCAAATTCGACGCGACCCGGTTGCCCCCCCTGCCGTCAGGCCACGAGCGCAGCTTCATCCTCGTCTCGCACGCCTACTGCAAAGACATGGATCTGTACACTCTGACGCCCCAGACTCTCGAACCACTCCCATTCCGCGCCATGAGCCAGTATCCGTATCCGCTCACCGAACAGTATCCCACGGGCGCGATCCATCAGGCGTTTCTGAAGACCTATAACACGCGCCTGATCGAGTAGCGATCCTCGTTTTGACAACGCTCAGAGCGCCGGGTCGGGGGACCCGGCCTACAACCGCTACATTCCTCGATGCTGCAGGCCGGGTGACCTCACCCGGCGTCAAGGCCCCGCACGCGAAGTGAGAACTGCTGGCGCGTCTCAGCTTTTGAGGACGCTCTTGAGCATCCAGACGGTCTTCTGATGGAGCGTGATGCGGTCGATCATCAGGTCCTGGCTCTCGGCATCGTTCGCCTCGCCCGCCAGATCGCGCGCCTGGGCGGCGTCGGCAAGAAGCTTGTCGTTCGCTTCGATCAGCGCCCGGACATACGCCTCGGCGCCCAGAGGCGAGACAAACTCCTTCATCTGGGCCTTCTCGGCGAACGTGCCCAAACCGCCGATGGCATAGGCGCCTACGGCCCGAACGCGCTCGGCAATCTCATCGATTGCTTCGAAGAGTTCCTCGTACTGCGTCTGGAATGCGGTGTGCAGGCCAAAGAAGTTGGGGCCCTCGACATTCCAGTGCGCCAGATGCGTCAGAGCCATCAGGGCGTAGGAATCGGCCAGAACCTGATTGAGGCTGTTGGCCAGGCGCGCGCTGTTCGGAGCGATTGTGTTTTTACGATTCTTCATAAGCATGTTCATTCAAACTGACCTAATGTGTATCCCAAAGCGCGCCGGGCGTCAATTTTCTGGCCCCGACTTCATCAACGCGTAGCGGGCGCACAGACGCCGCCCCCACCCCATCAGCAGCCAGGCCGAGAAGAGAATCAGCAGACCGTTCTCGACCAGCTTGCGGCAGATGTAGACCTCGCCCGCGCCGCAGCCGCAGTCGAACTTGACCTCGCAGAAGGGGATGCCGAGATCGGCCTGGAGAGCCAGTGCCCGTTGGAAGACAACCCAGGTGAACGGCACGAGCATGGCCACCAGCATCAAGGCCGACCCGCGAACGGCCACGCCGGCCAACAGAAGGACGCCGCAAAACACCTCGAACCACGGCAACGCGGCTGCGATCCCGTTGAGCAGAAGCGGGTGCTGCGTCAGATCGTATTCGCGCACCAGCTTGAGAAAATCGACCGGATCGAGGGCCTTGCTCAGTCCCATCTGGAGAAACAACCCACCCAGCAGCCACCGCGCCAGCACGGCGGCGATGTCCCATCTCCTGTGTCTTCCGGTCAGTGGCATGGCGCTCATGGCTCCGCGTTCCCAATGTTCCCGCTGTTGCGTTCTCCGATCTCGACCGGCAGGCCTTGCGCAGCCCACTCGCTCATGCCCCCGACGTAAATAAAGAAACGCTCCTTCGGTATCCCAACGCCAATCAGGGCGAGCGCGGCAAACTCGCTGTCCTCGCAATCGCCCCCCGTGCAGTACACCACGATCTGCTCCGCCAACTGACAGACGTGCAGGACGGTCGCAAGCTGCTTCTCGGGGCGATAATGATCGAACTGATAGGCCCCCGGCACATGCCCCTCGCGGTATTGCGCCTCGTCCCGCGCATCGATGAACACAACCAGTTCCGCCTGGTAACGCGGATCGCGGAACAAGGCCGCCGCCTGGTCAATGTCCGCCCGCTGCAAACTCTCCGCATCGAGGGATTCCGCCACCGGCGGCGCCGGCGCGGCGCCCACCGCGTTGGTTTCGGCAGGGCCGGGTTGCGCAGGCGATGCCGCGGGCGCCGGACCCGCCACCTGGACGGCCGTGGGAAAGTAATTGCGCGCCAGCACCAGGCCCCGAGGGGACACGGCGTTGGCAGCAAAGGCAATCGCCGCGCCCACGATCGCCACAAGAACGCCCTCCCGCAGGACGTCTCCAACCCGGAGTCTGCGCGCGCGCGCCGGCAGTCGAGGGAAATCAGCTTTCAAAGAGGTCCGGATCGTTCGGGGCGGGAGCGAACACACACGGCGCATGCCGGCCGTGCGCGCCCAGCCCAACTCGAGCCCGATGTTGGAGTGTGCCGGGACGGATCATCCCCTCGATCACCGCGCCCCGGCTGCGGCGGGCGTTGCAGGCCGGGCGGCCGGACCGGGCGCCGTGACTGGAACCGGGCGCACCATTTGCCGGACCGGCACTGTGATCCGTTGAAAGTCGGGGTGATTCGACTTCACGGTCAACTCGACCTTCTGGTTCTCCTCGATCTTGAACCCGGACGGGAAGCTGGCCGTGACTGTGAAGTAGCGTCCGGGCTGGATTTCCTTGATCTTCACATCCACACCCTTGACGTTCACCGACGGCTCGCTGAGCACCAGGGCATTGGTGCTGTTGTTGCGGATCGAGACGCTGACGGGCATCGTCCCCGACAACGGCGCCCAGGGCAGGTTGATCAGAGCCGGCAGGACCATCACCGCCTGCTGCACGTTGGCCCAGACACGCACCTCGATGGCCGGGTGATTGGTCGAGGAGGTCTTCAGCGTGATCGTGCCCCCGGCGTTTCCCGGCGTCAGCGGCGGCACAGTCCTCACGACCAGATCATACTCCCGGCCGGCCTGGACGGTCTTCAGCTCGGCAGCCAACGAGGGATTGCTGCTGACCGGCGCGGACAGGGTCAACGTTTCCCCCGTGTTGTTGACGATGCGCACATTGGTCGATTTCGAGGGTGCATCCGGGGTGGTGTTCAGGACAGCGAATTGGGGTCTGATTTCAAACGGTTTCCACACGGTGGCCTTGATCTGGAGCACCGCGTTCGGCTGCGTTGGATCGTTGCAGGCGACACTGACCGTCTTGACAACAGGCCCCTCGAACGTGCTGGTGTTGAACTGGATCGGTATGCTTCCGGTCTCGCCTGGCTTCACCTGCCGGGTCCACCCCCCCATTGTCGTGCACCCGCATGAAGCTCGCACATCCGTGACATCCAACACCTGGTTGCCGGTGTTCGTGAACACGTATGTGTGCTTCACCACCTCGCCGTTCCTGACCCTGCCGAAGTCGTGGACAGGCTCTTCCACCTTCAGGCGCGGCCCGTCCCCACGAACCGGCTGCCCTCCGGAAGACTGCGTCGCCGCAACTGGAGCCTGCTGAACCGTTCCCACGGAAACCGGCGCGTGGACGCGCGGAGGGGGGAATGGAGGCCCAGGCGGACTTTGGCGTTGCCCCTGCGCATGGCAAACAGACCCCGCCAACAGCAGGATGGAAGACGCCAATCCAAGCGCGCGCGACTGCGCGCCCTTGCTCCGCACACAGATCCTTGTCCGATCCACGAGACGCCATTCGATGTGATTTCTAGTCATGTGCCTGTGTCAGCCGGGGCTCCGCGCGCATATCCGCGTGCCCGAATCGACACTCTCACGAGCATGGCGGTGAACCACTTCCTCGTCAAGCGAGCCAATTCTTCTCGAATGCGCGCCTCACCCGCCAAGCAAAGCGCCTATCCGCCGGCCAGCGCAGGCTGGCAACAGACAGGCGCTCGAAAAGATTGCTCGAAACCGAGCCTCGCCACGCGCGCGACGGCGACGCTCAACTCAGGCCGCGCGGCCCAGAATGGCGTCCAGATCGTCTTGCGCCTTCGCTGCAATCGGCTTGAGGTCGAACTTGTCCACCAGGACCTGCAGGACGGCGGGCGTGATGAACGCCGGCAGGGAAGGTCCGATGCGGATATTGCGGATCCCGAGGTAGAGGAGAGTCAGGAGGATCGCGACGGCCTTTTGCTCGAACCACGAGAGGATGAGCGAGAGGGGGAGTTCGTTGACGCCGCAACCGAACGCCTTCGACAGGGCCACGGCAATCTGGATGGCCGAGTAGGCGTCGTTGCATTGGCCGGCATCGAGCAGCCGCGGAATGCCCCCGATCGTGCCAAAATCGAGCTTGTTGAATCGGAACTTGCCGCACGCCAGGGTCAGGATGACCGTGTCCTTGGGCGCCAATTCGGCGAAATCCGTGTAGTAATTGCGACCGGTCTTCGCGCCGTCGCAGCCGCCCACCAGGAAGAAGTGGCGGATGGCGCCGGACTTGACGGCCGCAACCACCTGGTCCGCGACTCCAAGCACGGCGTTGTGGCCGAAGCCGACCAGGATGGTCTTGTCGGGGCCGTCCTCGGCGAATCCAGGGGCTGCCAAGGCGGCGTCGATCACGGGGGTGAAGTCGCCGTTGAGGACGTGGCGGACGCCTGGCCAGCCGACGTTCCCGGTGCTGAAGATGCGGCCTTTGTAGCTGTCCTGGGGCTCGATGATGCAGTTGGTCGTCATCAGGATCGCGCCGGGGAACTGCGCGAACTCCTTCTTCTGGTCCTGCCACGCGCCGCCGAAGTTCCCGACCAGATGCTTGTATTTCTTGAGCCCGGGGTACCCGTGCGCGGGAAGCATCTCGCCATGGGTGTAGATGTTCACGCCCTTGCCTTCGGTCTGCCTAAGCAGCACCTCGAGGTCGTGCAGATCGTGGCCGGAGACCAGGATGCATTTGCCTTTGACCGGCTCGATGCGGACCGGGGTGGGCACCGGGTGACCAAAGGTGGTCGTGTGGGCGCGATCGAGCATTTCCATCACCTTCAGGTTCACCTCGCCGCACTTCATGTTCAGGGCAAAGAGGGCGTCCACCGAGGGCGGCGTCTCGACCACATGGGTCAACGCCTCGCTGAAGAACGCGTAGACCTCGTCCGACTCCATTCCCAGCGCCAGGGCATGATCCGCGTAAGCGGCGGCGCCCTTGAGCCCGTAGATGAGCAACTCTTGCAGGCCAACCGCATCGGCGCCAAACTGATCGCGCCGCACGAGGATGGAGACGGTACCCGCCTGGGCGACGAGTCCGGACTGCGTCGGAGCGGGCACCCAGGTGGCGGGGCCTTTCAATAGCTCCGGGGTTTTGCCCGCCGCCGCGGCCGCACGCTCGTACAAGGCCCGGGCGCGGTCGCGCATCGTCGCACCCGCGCGCACGGCACGCTCGACGGCGTCGGCGTCGAAATTGACATTGGTGACGGTGATGAAGAGCGCCTTTAGAATGTACCGGTCGATCTCGCGATCGGACACGCCGAGCTGGCGGGCGCGGTAGTTGTACTGGGCCACGCCTTTGGCCGCATGGAGCAACACGTCCTGCAGCGCGGCGGTGGTTTCGTCCTTGCCGCACGTCGAGTGCACGGTGCAGCCGGTTCCCTTGGAGGTCTGTTCACACTGATAACAAAACATGTTCTTGGCTCCTGATTGTTGTTCTTCGGTTCTTCAACGGCCGTCGGGGGTCACTGACCCTTGCCGCAAGTTTCACATAGAACATCATGCACCCGATCCCGAATGCAAGAATTGACGTGGGTCAATGCGGACCAAAGTGCGTGCCGCGCCTCGCGTAACAACCGGGAGTGTCGCGCCAATCTTGCTGCGCTGGCCGGCGCTTTCGCGAGGCGTGTGAAATGGCCGGGCTAAGCGGGGCGCCCCTCGAGTTCGAGCCGGGCCGCCAATGCCTCATAGAAATCCCCGACGGTTCGCACCTTCTCCATGGCCTCGTCCGGCATGGTCAGGTTGAACGTCTCCTCTGCCGTGATGCCGATCTCGACAAGGTCCAGCGAGTCGGCTCCCAGGTCGGCCACAAGATCGGCTTCCGGCACGACTTGCGCTCGTTCGACCGCCAATTGCCGCACGAGGATCTCCTGCACCTTGGTGATGGTCTCTGCCGATAGAATGCTGTTCATTTTTTGCTCCAGGTCTCATGATTGCGCCGAACAGTGTCCGGCGTGTGTACGGTAACGACTCGGGATCCGCCTGCCATGTGGATGATCGCGAGTCACTCGACTAGCCAGTCATGTTTGCCAGACTCTTCACCGACAGTGGACTGTCGCTCGACCGGTTGCGCGCGCTCGTGGAGGTCGGCGCGGCCGGGAATATCGCGCGAGCCGCCGAGGGCGATCCGATCCGCCAAAGCCAATTCAGCCGCCAAATCAAGGAGTTGGAGGACTTCTTCCAGACCAAACTGGTCGAGCGGCACGGCAAGGGCATTCGCCTGACGCCCGGCGGACGGGAACTGGCGCGCATTTCCAGGTTTTTCCTGATGGGCTTGTCGAATTTTCGACGCGGCTGCCTGGCGGAAGAGCAGATCTTCCGCATCGGCGCGGGCGCCACGTTCGTCGATCGTTTCCTCCTGCCCCTGCTCGCTCAACCCTCGCGCGGGTCGGGTCCGCGATATGCCCTCGAGACTGTCGATCACATCGAAATCGAGCGGCGACTCCACGACTTGACGCTGGATTTCGGCATCGTCACCGCGACCGCCGTCAGCCGCCCCCTGCGACTTGAAGAGCTGGCGAGGTGGCGATTGCGCCTGTGGATCCCCAAACTCCTCTGCCGGGATGAATCCCAGGCGCGCCAGGCGCTCCGAGACAAACTATTGCCTTTCGTCTGGCCGGCCCATGAACTGGCACTGTCGGACCTCGGCGTTTTCAAGGGGCGCGAGCCGCGTCTGGTTTGCGCGAGTTTCATCGAGGCAAAGGCCGCTCTCGAACGGGGTGGCGTGGCCAGCTTCCTGCCGGAGTTCCTGGCACCCGAGCAGGCTGCCGACCAGTTCGTTTGTCTCTCGACCAAAGGGGCAGAAGGCGCTCTCTATCGCTACCACCTGGCGTGGAATCCCCGGTTGCTGCGCTTGAATCCGCACGCCACCCGACAGCGCGACTTCCTGCTCGCGTCCCTGGCCCAAGGAACGTAACCACACAACCGCCCGATTCACTCCATCCCCCCATGACACTCGATCGTCACGCCCTGCCTTGGATCGCATCTGTCCTGTGCCTGCTGACAGGCACGACCGCCGACGCCGGCGACATGACGCCCCCAGAATCGCCGACGAGCCTGCGGACGATCTTCGCTTCCCCGCCCCAGCGCTATTGGCCACGTCCGCTCTGGTTCTGGAACGACACCCGCGTCACCGCCGACACGGTCCGGGAGCACATGCGCCAGGCGCGCGACCGATGTCGCTACGGCGGGTTCGGCATTCTGCCGTTCGGCAAGCAGTTCTCTCCGCCCTACCTGAGCGACGCGTACTTCGCGGTTTACGGCGCGGCCTTGGAACAGGCCAAGGCGCTGGGGCTGACGATGTCGCTCTATGACGAGTACGGCTTTCCGAGCGGTTCGGCCGGGTCGCAGAACTCGAGCGACACGAGCCTGTTCGCCCAACGCTGGCCGGAGTTGACGATCAAGCGACTGGACAAGCACGAATGGCCAGTCGCTGGCCCGGCCCGATTCGAGACGAATCTGCCGCCCGGCAGCCTGGCCGCGCTGGTGGCGATGAACACCGAAACACTCGAACGAATCGACCTCACCAGCCGCGCGCAGGCTGGCCGGTTCGATTGGGCGGCTCCAGCCGGTTCCTGGAAGATCATGGCATTCGTCTGCGTCAGAGACGGCGATCCGATCTGCGATTACCTCGATCCCGAGGCGGCGGACCGGTTTATCGAAATCACGCACCAGGCCTATTACGACCGGTTTGCCGCCCACTTCGGCACGACAATCGACTCGACGTTCTTTGACGAACCGACGCTCTACCGGGCGGCGGGCCGGACCTGGACCGACCGCTTCAACGAGAAGTTCGAGGCGCGCCACGGGTTCGATCCGCGGCCCTACTACCCGGCCCTCTGGCTCGACATTGGTCCGGAGACCCAGGCCGCGCGCAACTCTCTCTTCGGGTTTCGCGCCGAGCTCTATGCGGAGGGTTTCACCAGGCGGATTCAAGAATGGTGCGCCCGGCACGGCATCCAGGCCACCGGCCACCAGGACCAGGAGGAGGTGGTCAACCCTGTCTCGATCTCGGGCGATCTGATGAAGTGCTTCAAGCATCTCGATATTCCGGGAATCGACAAGATTGGCGGCGACCGCCCGGCCGAGCGGTTCTACAAGCTGGTGAGCTCGGCCGCTTACAATTGGGACAAGTCCATGGTGATGTCCGAGACCTACGGGGCGATGGGCGATCTCTCATGGGACGCCATCTACACGGTGGCGATGGAGCAGTACACCAAAGGCATCAACATGCTCATTCCTCATGCCGTGTGGTACGACGACACCCGGGTCACGTTCAAACCCGAGCTGTCGTGGCGGCACCCGGCCTATGCGGGGCGCCTCCCCGAGTTCAACACGTACCTGGCCCGGCTCAACACGCTGCTGCAGAACGACGCCGCTCATGTCGCCGACATCGCCGTCCTCTACCCCATCGCCACACTCCAGGGGAGCCATCACCTCGACGGGCCACTCGGCCATTACCAGGGCGGGGTCGGCGTGCCCGAAGCCGACTACGTCGACGTGGGCGAGTTGCTGTCTGTGACCCTCGGCCGCGACTACACCTTCCTCCATCCAGAGGTGCTCGACCGGAAGTGCGTGATCGAACGAGGCCATTTGGTCCTGCCCAATCGCGTGCATCCGGGCCGCTTCAGCGTTCTGATTCTGCCGGGCCACAAGACGATTCAGTGGACCAGTCTCGCGAAGATCAAGGCCTTCTATGACCAGGGCGGCTGTGTCCTCGCCACCGGCCAACTCCCGTCCAAGTCAGCCGAGTTCGGACGCGACGCGGACGTTGTGCGCGCCGTCACAGAGATGTTTGACACATCGGAACCGGGCGCCGACGCGTCCGCGGCATTCGCACTGAGCCGGAACGCGGAGGGTGGCTGCGCCATCCGCTTGCGCGCCTTGAGCGCAGACGCCTTGCGCCAGGCGCTCGAAGCGGCCCGACCCGTCTGCGACGTGGCCTTCCAACCCGGACAGGCCCTGCGCTACATCCACAAATGCCGGGACAACCAACACATCTACTTCTTCGCGAACCTCGATCCAAAGTTGAGCGAGTGCGCCCTCACCCTGCGCGGACGCCACGATCTGGAGGCCTGGAACCCTCACACGGGTGAAATCGCGCCGGTCGATTCCACCCACGCGAACCGGGACGGCATCGCCCTCACCCGCGTCCGACTGGCCCTGCCGTATCTCAAGTCCGTGTTCCTGGTTTCCGCGACCGGCACGGTCGACGCCATCGAGGCAGACACCCGCCAGGGCGCGGGCGACTCGGCCCTGGCCTGGCCGGATGCAACGCGCGAGAGCCGTCCGTGGGCGTACAATTGGTGGCTGGGCAGCGGCGTCGACACCAACAACCTGGCGCGCGAACTGCGACGCTACCGCGACGCGGGATTGGGAGGCATCCACGTCATCCCGATCTACGGGGCCCGGGGAGCCGAATCCCGATACCTCGAGTACTTGAGCCCCGCGTGGCTTGACGCGTTCAAGTTCTACGTCGAGGAAGCCGGTCGGCTCGATTTGGGAGTCGACATGACCACCGGCACCGGATGGTGCTTTGGCGGACCCAATGTTCCCGCAACCGACGGAGGATGGCAGCTCAGAACCTCGATGGTGACGCTCGCCCCAGGCGACCCCCTGACCAATCGGATCGACCCCGCCTCGGTTGTCGCCCTGGTGGCCGAGATCGGGGATGCCCGCCAAGCCGTGAACCTGGCCGGCTCGATCCGACCGGACGGGACAGTGGACTGGCGGAACGGGGCCGAGACCGCACGCGTCTGCCTTGTGACTGCCGTTCCCGCGGGGCCCATGGTGAAACGGGCCGCACCGGGCGGGGCGGGCCCGATGCTCAACCCGTTCTCCCACCGGGCCATGACCAACTATCTCGCCCGGTTCACCGAGGCGTTCGACCGGTTCGAAGGTCCCCTGCCCCGCGCCATGTACCATGATTCCTACGAGTACAACTCGAGTTGGGTGCCCGGCGTGCAGACGGAGTTTGCCCAACGCCGCGGCTACCTTCTCGAAAATCACTGGCCGGATTTCTGCCGCGACCCCGCCACGGACGAACGCGCCGCCCGCGTGCGGTGCGACTACCAGGAAACGCTCTCTGACCTGATGATCGAATCGGTGTATCCCGAGTGGATCCGCTGGTGCCGCTCCCGCGGCATCCGCACCCGCAACCAGGCCCACGGCTCCCCCGCCAACCTGCTCGACCTCTACGCGCTGGCCGATGTGCCGGAAACCGAGATGTTCGGACGCGGCACGCGCGATCCGCTGCGCTCGCGGTTCGACGAGCGCTTCCTCGAAGGCGATCGCAATCCGCTCATCTGCAAGTTCGCGTCGTCGGCCGCGCACATCGCCGGACGCCCGCTTGTGGCCGCCGAGACCGGGACCTGGATGGCGGAACACTTCTGCGAGACGCTCGAGGAGTTGAAATGCCTCGTGGACTTGCTCTTCGCCGCCGGGGTGAACCACGTCATCTACCACGGCACCTGCTATTCGCCCGACGACGCCCCCTGGCCCGGCTGGCTCTTCTACGCCTCGACCCAGATGAACCCCCGCAGCGCAATCTGGCGCGACGCGCCGGTGCTCAACGCCTACATCGAGCGCTGCCAGTCCATGCTCCGCGGCGGACGACCCGACAACGACATCCTCCTCTACTGGCCGCTCCACGATTTCTGGCAGTCGTCGCCCGGTCCTGTGACCCGCATGACCGTGCATGACCACACCTGGCTAACTGGCCAACCCGTCGGCGTCGCCGCAAGACAACTCTGGGAGCGCGGCTACGCCTTCGACTATGTCTCGGACCGGTTGCTGGCGTCCGCCCGCGTGGACGACGCCGGCCGCGTCAAGCTGCCCGGCGCCGACTACGCCGTTGTCCTGGTGCCGCGAGCCCGACTGATGCCCGTCACCACACTCCGCAACCTGGCCACGCTCGCCTCCCGCGGAGCCACGGTCCTCTTCGAGGATCGGATTCCCGACGACGTGCCCGGCCTTGCCACGCTCGACCAACGCCGGGCCGAGCTCAAGGACATCGTAGCAGCGCTGCGCTTCGAGTCGTCGACACCTCGAGTGCGCCAGGCCGCCGTGGGACGCGGACGCATCCTGGTGGGCGAACTCGAGACACTCCTCGCGGCCGCGGGCGTGCCGCACGAGCCTCTCGGCGACCATGCCGGGCTGCGTGTCCTCCGCCGCCGTCATGATGAGGGGCGCCTCTATTTCATCGCCAACCAAAGCACAAGCCCCCTCTTCGGTTGGCACGCCCTGGCCACACCCGCACGGTCGGTCGTGGTGATGGACGCGATGACCGGGCACACCGGTCTGGCCGAAACACGCCCCTTCGATGCTGGCCGGACACAAGTCCGGCTCGAACTCGAGCCCGGACACTCGGTTCTCCTGCGAACATTCGATCGCCGCGATGTGCAGGGGCCGGCGTGGTCCTGGCTGACGCCCGGCTCCGACCCGCTCGCTCTTCCGGGGCCCTGGCAGGTCGAGTTTGTCGAGGGCGGCCCCGCGCTGCCCAAGCGCTACGAGACCGCAGCCCTCCAGTCCTGGACGCGCAATGGCGATCCGGAGGCCGAGCGATTCGCAGGCACGGCGGTCTTCCGAACCACCTTCGAGGCGCCGCCGGGAGAAGGCCCGTGGCTGCTGGACCTGGGCGTTGTGTGTCACAGCGCGCGTGTGAGGTTGAACGGTGCGGAAATCGGACGAGTGATCATGCCTCCCTACCGACTGGCCCTTCCCTCGCTTCGACCCGACCGCAACCGCCTCGAAGTCGAAGTCACGAACCTGTCCGCAAACCGGGTGCGCGACCTGGATCGGCGCAAGGTGGCCTGGCGCGTGTTCCACGACATCAACCTCGTCAACGTGAATTACAGGCCATTCGACGCCTCCGAATGGCCGGTGCTCGATTCGGGCCTGCTCGGCCCGGTTGCGCTGCGGGCTTTTCCAGCAAGATGACCGTGCTTCCGGCTCCGGCTCAGCAGTCCCAGAGCAGTGACAGTCTGTCGGCCGGAAGAGCGTGAGTCTGGGAGAACTGGCGAACCGATCCCACGGTTCATGGCAGGGTCCGCGCGATGGCCGCGCGTTGGCGCGGCACGGCCCAATCGCCGGTCATTTTCCGAGGCAATTGGTACACATCGCCGTCGCGATTGCAGAAGTAAAGGGAGGACTCCGAAG
>ERZ795054.1262-NODE-1262-length-24854-cov-114.895964_pt1 | contig 24854 bp, 26 predicted proteins | sample MGYA00375138_ERZ795054 | MGnify/ENA primary metagenome ERZ795054 (study PRJEB30183, sample SAMN05720215) | anaerobic digester metagenome | isolation source: active sludge of municipal wastewater-treating anaerobic digesters | place: USA | collected 2014-12-23 ... | reverse complement strand
TCCATGGCCTTGGTGATCTTGCGCGTGTTTTCGACGCTCTTGATCTTGTTGCGAATTTCCTTGCCGCTAGCCATGGCGTTCTCCTAGGTCAGGCCCAGCTGCTCTTGAAAGCGGCGATACCGGCAGCAAGCTGCTTCTCGGATTCGCCATCGAGTTCTGCGGTGGACTCCATCTTGTTCATGAGGTCCGCACTGTTGGACTTCAGATAGCCGATCATGGCCTTTTCGCATTCCAGGGCGCGCTTGACTTCGACATCATCGAAGTAGCCCTTGTCCGCTGCGTACAGCGTGACGGCCATTTCGGAGATGCTCATCGGCGAATACTGGGGCTGCTTCATCAGTTCGGTGACCAGACGACCACGCTCCAGCTGCTTGCGGGTAGCTTCGTCGAGATCGGAAGCGAACTGTGCGAAGGCTGCCAGTTCACGATACTGGGCCAGTGCGAGACGGACACCACCACCGAGCTTCTTGATGATCTTGGTCTGGGCTGCACCACCGACGCGCGACACCGAAATACCGGCGTTGATGGCGGGGCGAATACCGGCGTTGAAGAGGTCGGTTTCCAGGAAGATCTGACCATCGGTAATCGAGATGACGTTGGTCGGAACGAAGGCGGAAACGTCGCCGGCCTGCGTTTCGATCACCGGCAACGCGGTCAATGAACCGGTCTGGCCCTTGATCTCGCCGTTCGTGAGCTTGACAACCCAATCTTCGGAAACACGAGCAGCACGCTCCAGCAGGCGGGAGTGGAGATAGAACACGTCGCCCGGATAAGCTTCGCGGCCCGGCGGACGGCGCAGCAGCAGGGAAACCTGACGGTAGGCCCAGGCTTGCTTGGTCAGATCGTCATAAATGATCAGTGCGTCTTCGCCACGGTCGCGGAAATACTCGCCCATGGTGCAACCGGCATACGGTGCAATGTACTGCAGCGCAGCGGATTCGGAAGCGGTGGCGGCAACGACAATGGTGTAGGACAGTGCGCCGTGCTCTTCCAGCTTGCGCACGACGTTGGCAACGGTCGAAGCCTTCTGGCCGACAGCCACGTAGATACACTTAACGCCGGTACCCTTCTGGTTGATGATCGCATCGACAGCGACGGCGGTCTTGCCGGTCTGACGGTCGCCAATGATCAGTTCGCGCTGACCGCGGCCGACTGGCACCATGGCGTCAATAGCCTTGAGGCCGGTCTGCACCGGCTGCGACACCGATTTACGCCAAATAACGCCAGGGGCAACCTTTTCGATCTTGTCGCTCGTCTTGTTGTTGAGCGGACCCTTGCCATCGATCGGCTGACCGAGCGAGTTAACCACGCGGCCCAAGAGTTCGGTACCGACCGGGACTTCCAGAATGCGACCGGTCGTCTTGACGATGTCGCCTTCGGAGATGTGCTCGTATTCACCAAGAACCACCGCACCGACGGAGTCGCGCTCGAGGTTGAGCGCCATGCCGAAGGTATTGCCGGGGAATTCCAGCATTTCGCCCTGCATTACGTCTTGCAGGCCGTGCACACGACAGATGCCGTCAGTAACGGAAACCACGGTGCCCTGCGTGCGCACTTCCGATGCGCCTTGCAGGTTCTGGATCTTGCTCTTGATCAGTTCAGAAATTTCGGAAGGATTCAACTGCATGAAATTCTCCTAGTTGTTCAGCGCCGTAGCCATGGCGTCGAGCTTGCCGCGTACTGAAGCATCCAGCATCTGGTCGCCAACGATTACCTTGATCCCGCCTATCAGTGCGGAATCGACCGACACCGAGGTTTCGAGCTTGGTCTTGAAGACGGCTTCGAGTTGCGGAACCAGGGCTTTCACCTGATTGTCATCGATCGGGAAGGCCGAGATGATTTCGGCCTGCTTGGTGCCTTCCTCGGCCTGCTTGTAGCTTTCGTACAAACCGGCGATTTCCGGCAACAGCCCCAGACGGTCGTTGTTGGACAGCAGCTGGATAAAGTTCGACAGCTCCGCATCTACCGCCGTACCGCAGGCAGACCGGAAGAGGTCGACCAGTTGCGGGGCCGCCACATTGGGATCGCCGATGGCCGAACGGGCCTCGGGATTGGCAGCCACCTGGGCGAGCAGGGCAAGCTGCTCGGCCCACTTGGCCAGATTGCCGCTTTCCTTGGCCGCACGAAACAGGGCTTCGGCGTAAGGGCGGGCGATAGTGACGGATTCAGCCATTGCTTACAGATCCTGTTTCAGGGCGACCAGCATGTCGGCATGCGCGGACGCGTTGATTTCCTTGCGCAGGATCTTCTCGGCGCCGGCAACGGCCAGTTCGGCGACACGCTCACGCAGTTGCTGCTTGGCGCGTTCGACTTCCTGTTCGATTTCGGCTTGAGCGCTGGCGACGATCTTGTCTTTTTCGACATTGGCCGTGCCTTTGGCTTCTTCGACGATCTGTTGCGCACGCTTTTCGGCTTGAGCGACGAGTTCCGCGGATTTCTCCTTGGCTTCACGCAGCTCGTCGGCGGAACGCTTGGCGGCGAGCTCTTGCTCGTGCCGGCCACGTTCGGCCGCAGCCAGGCCTTCAGCGATCTGTGCCTGACGGTCCGCCATCGCTTTTTGCAGCGGCGGCCAGACGTACTTCATCGTGATCCAGATGAAGACAGCAAACCAGATTGCCTGGCCAATCAGTGTCGCGTTGATATTCACGCTAACCTCCTGGTAATTGGGTTACAGGCGCGTGGATGATTACTTGACCAGAGCGATGAACGGATTGGCGAAGAGCATGAACAGGGCGATACCGACACCGATCATGGTCACCGCGTCAAGCAGACCGGCAACGATGAACATCTTGACCTGCAGCGTCGGGATCATTTCCGGCTGACGGGCAGCGCCTTCCAGGAAACGGCCGCCGAGGATACCGAAGCCGATGGCGGTGCCGAGAGCACCAGCGCCGATCAGGATGGCCACAGCGATGGCGGTGTTGGAGAGAACGGTTGCGAGTTCCATGTTTACTCCTCAGTAAGGTAGGGGTTGTTACGGTTAAAGTTAAAAACTACGGGAAACTGCCAAAACTCTTAGTGCGACTCAGCAGCCATCGACATGTACACAATGGTCAGCATCATGAACACGAAGGCTTGCAGGGTGATGATCAGGATGTGGAACAGCGCCCAGGGCAAAGCCAGGGGAAGCTGCCAGATCCCGAGCAGGGCGATCAGAATGAACACCATTTCGCCGGCATACATGTTGCCAAAAAGACGCAGTGCCAGCGAAATTGGTTTTGCGATGTCCTCGACGACGCGGAAGATGAAGTTGACCGGGGCCAGCTTCATGCCGAACGGCGCGGAGAACACTTCATGCAGGAAGCCGCCGACGCCCTTCACCTTCAGATTCATCCAGATCATGATGCAGAACACCGTGATCGACATGGCGAAGGTCAGGTTGGGGTCGGTGGTCGGCACCGCCTTGAGATAATGGATACCGACAGCACCAGCCAGAAGCGGCAGGAAGTCGACCGGAATCAGATCCATGGCGTTCATGACGAACACCCAGACGAAAATGGTGATGGCGAGCGGCGTGACCAACTTGCTCTTGCCGTGAAAAGTGTCCTTGACCTGTTGGTCGACGAGACCGACGACCATTTCGACGAAATTCTGCAGGCCGCCCGGAACGCCGGAAGTGGCCTTGCCGGCGACCTTGGCCATCAGGCCGAAGACGAGGATACCGAGCAGGCCGGAAATGACCAGGGTATCAAGGTGAAAACTCCAGAATCCGTGACAGTGACCTGCCGCATCCCTGGCCGCGTCGGAACAGACGGTCAGGTTGGTCAGGTGGTGTTGGATATAACCTGTTGTGGTCAGGCCGCCTTCAGCGCTCATGATTTCTCCAGTCAGCTCAACGTTGCTTCAAGAGTGCCACCCAGAAGATGGCAAAGGTTGATGCGTAGCCAAGAAAGAGCGGCAGCGCCGAGACTTCCTTGTACCCCCAAAACACCAGCGCAAATCCGGCAAAGGTCAGAGCAAACTTTAACCCCTCTCCGGCAGACTGCGCCCGATAAAGCTTGAGCGGGTCACCTCCGGTCGTCATCTTCATTGCTCTCAGGACATACCCAAGATTGGCGACGATGCCGATTGATCCCCCGATCAAAACCGAGACTGCCGCGTTACTACTCGCAAAAATCCAGGCGGCTAGCGCCAGGATCAAAGCCAGTGCCGCTTGTCGGCTGAGAATCCAGCTCACATGCGGGTGCAAGGCAGGCCCCGATTGAAAACTGCGCGAGTGTAACGAAGTCTTATACATGAGTCAAATGCTGCGATGCACAAAGAGAGCATTTTCCCGGGCCCCGGCGATTCTTTGGAATCCTGCATCAAATCAACCGCGCAACCGGAAAATGAGGCCATCAAGCTGATCCAGACTGGAGAAATCGATTGTCACCTTGCCCGCGCCTTTTTTGTTGGAGCGAATCGCCACGCTGGCCCCAAGTCCATCCGACAACTCTTCCTGCAGGCGCAGCAGGTCACGATCGATCACCCGCTCCGGCAGCGTTTTCGGCGGGTTCAGCAACTGCTGCACCAGGCGTTCGGCTTCGCGTACTGACAAGCCCTTCTGGACGATGCGCTGGGCCAGCGCGACCTGTTGCGCACCGGCGACCGGCAACAGCGCGCGGGCGTGGCCCATGTCGAGCTTGCCGGTCATCAGCATCTCCTGGACGGTTGCGGTCAACTGCAATAATCGGAGCAAATTGGTCGCCGCCGGGCGCGAGCGGCCGACCGCGTCGGCGGCCTGTTGATGGGTCAGGCCGAATTCGTCGATCAGCCGTTGCAGGCCCTGCGCCTCTTCGAGGGGGTTGAGATTTTCACGCTGGATGTTTTCGATCAGCGCCATGGCCAGCGCCTGTTCGTCCGGAATGCTGCGCACCAGAACCGGTACTTCGTTCAACCCGGCCAGTTGGGAAGCACGCCAGCGGCGTTCGCCGGCGACGATTTCGTAGCGCTCGGCGCCCGGGGTGCTGTCGATGGCACGCACCAGGATCGGCTGCATGACCCCCTGCGTCCTGATCGAAGCCGCCAGTTCGGCCAGCGAGCTTTCATCCATGTGGGTGCGCGGCTGGTATTTGCCCGGTTTCAGGCGGTCGACCGGCAGGTTGCGCTGCTCGTCGCCGTGCGGTCTGTCGCTGCCTGTCAGCAAAGCGTCCAGTCCGCGGCCGAGTCCTTTCATCTTGATCATTTGGCGACCCTTTCGAGAATTTCTTTGGCCAGCGCGCTGTAGGCCTGCGCACCCTTTGAACTCTTGTCGAAGGCGATGACCGGTTTGCCATAGGAGGGCGCCTCGGCCAGCCGGACGTTGCGCGGCACGATGGTCTGGTAGACCTTGCTGCCGAAGTGGCTTGCCAATTCGGCGGAAACCTGTTGCGTCAGCGTGCTTTGCGGGTTGTACATGGTGCGTAGCAGGCCTTCGATCTCAAGGCGCGAATTCAGGTGGGTACGCACCTTGCGCAAGGTTTCGACGAGATCGGAAAGACCTTCCAGCGCGTAGTACTCGCACTGCATCGGGATCAGCACGGAATCGGCGGCCACCAGACCGTTGACCGTCAGCATGTTGAGCGCCGGCGGACAATCGATCAGGATGAAATCATAGACGGCGTGGCCGGCCTGCAGGGCGTTTTTCAAGCGGTATTCGCGCTCGCTCAGGTCGATCAGTTCAACCTCGGCGCCAGCCAGTTCCCGGTTGGCCGGCAGCACGTCGAAGCCGAATTCGGTCTGGATGCAGACCTCGGCGAGCGTGGCAGCGCCAATGAGCAACTGATAGACCGTCGGCAGCGCTTCTTTCTTGGTGATACCGGCGCCGGTCGTTGCGTTGCCCTGCGGGTCGAGGTCGATCAGCAGGACGCGCCGGCCCTCGGCAGCGAGGCAGGCGGCCAGATTGACCGCTGTCGTCGTCTTGCCGACGCCGCCTTTCTGGTTGGTAATGGCGAGTGCTTTCATGATCCGGCTCTCAAAATGATCAAATGGCGTTCGGCAGCGAGCCCCGGCACGGTCAGCGGCACGATGGCCTCGACGACGATGTCGGCCGGCAAGGCCTTGATTTCATCATCCGGTCGCACGCCCTTCATGGCCAGCCAGCGCCCGGAGGGCGCCAGCAAATGACGGGTGAGATCGATGAAAAGACCGATTTCGGCAAAGGCGCGCGAACTGATTTGTGCGTATTGTCCCTGCATTTCCTCGACCCTGGCATGGTGAACCGCAACATTCTTCAAGCCCAGCTCGATCGATGCCTGTTGCAGGAATGTCGCTTTCTTCTGCACCGTATCGACCATGCTAACCGACAACTCGGGGCGAGCGATGGCCAAAGGAATGCCGGGCAGACCGCCGCCGCTGCCGACATCGAGCAGGGAGCCAGCGCCGACGTAGGGCAAAATCGCCAGAGAGTCGAGCAGGTGGTGCGAGATCGCTTGCTCCGGATCGCGTAGCGCGGTCAGGTTGTAGGTCTTGTTCCACTTGAGCAACAGGTCGCGGAAGGCGAGCAACTTCTGCTGCGTATCGGCAGGCAAGGCAATACCGAGCTCGGCGAGGCCCGCCGCGAGCGCAATCGTGCTCATGCGGCCTGGCTCAGGTTGAAGCGCTTCAGGTGGATCAGCAGCAGCGAAATGGCCGCTGGCGTAACGCCCTGGATGCGCGAGGCCTGACCGATGGTTTGCGGCTTGTGCTGGGCCAGTTTCTGCTTGACCTCGTTGGACAGCCCGGCGACCTTCGAGTAATCCAGATCGATGGGCAACACCGTGCTCTCGTAGGAACCCGAACGCGCCACTTCTTCGGCCTGGCGGTCGATGTAGCCCTGATATTTGGCGGAAATCTCGAGTTGCTCGACGACCGCCGGATCCATTTCATTTTTGGCCATATTTTCCGGTTGACCGCAACAGGGCAGGGTCAGCAAGGCTTCGTAGGACACCTCGGGCCGGCGCAGCAATTCGAACAGGTTGTATTCGTGCTCGATGGCCTTGCCGAGCACGCGGATGGCATCCTCGGCCGCCAGGATTTTTGGGTTGACCCAGGTCGCTTTCAGGCGTTCCTGCTCGGCGGCGATGGCATCGCGCTTGCAGCAGAAGGCGGCCCAGCGGATGTCGTCGACCAGGCCAAGTTCGCGGCCCTGTTCGGTCAAACGCAGGTCGGCATTGTCTTCGCGCAGGGAAAGGCGGTACTCGGCGCGGCTGGTGAACATCCGGTAAGGGTCGGAGACGCCGCGCGTTATCAGATCGTCGACCAACACGCCGAGATAGGCCTCGTTGCGCTTCGGACACCAACCCGGCTTGCCCTTCACGTAGCGCACGGCGTTGATGCCGGCGAGCAGCCCCTGGGCGGCGGCTTCTTCGTAGCCGGTCGTGCCGTTGATCTGGCCGGCGAAAAACAGGCCGTTGATGGCCTTGGTTTCCAGCGTGTCCTTGAGACTGCGCGGATCGTAGAAATCGTATTCGATGGCGTAGCCGGGGCGCAGGATGTGGCAGTTTTCCAGGCCGCGGATCGAGCGCACCAGCGCCAGCTGGATGTCGAAGGGCAGGCTGGTCGACACGCCGTTCGGGTAGATCTCGTGCGTCGTCAGGCCTTCCGGCTCGAGGAAGACGTTGTGCTGGTTCTTGTCGGCAAAGCGGTGAATCTTGTCCTCGATCGACGGGCAGTAGCGCGGGCCAACGCCTTCTATGACGCCGGTGTACATCGGCGAGCGATCCAGCCCGCTGCGAATGATGTCGTGCGTGCGTTCGTTGGTCTCCGTGATCCAGCACGGCAGCTGTTTCGGGTGCTGCGCCGCATTGCCGAGGAAGGAGAACACCGGCAGCGGATCGTCGGAATGCTGCTCTTCCATCACCGAGAAATCGATGGTCTTGCCGTCCAGGCGCGGCGGCGTGCCGGTCTTCAGGCGGCCTTGCGGCAGGTGCAGTTCCTTGAGCCGCGCCGCCAGCGACACCGACGGTGGATCGCCCATGCGCCCGCCAGTGTAGTTTTCCAGTCCGACGTGAATCTTGCCGTTAAGGAAAGTGCCTGCGGTCAACACGACGGATTGGGCCAAAAAGCGGATGCCCAGTTGCGTCACCGCACCACATACCTTTTCGCCCTCGACGATCAGGTCGTCGCAGGCTTCGGCAAAGATGGTCAAATTGGGCTGATTTTCGAGTCGACCGCGAATGGCCTGCTTGTACAGCACGCGGTCGGCCTGGGCGCGGGTGGCGCGCACCGCCGGGCCTTTCGAGGCATTCAGGATGCGGAACTGGATGCCGGCCTCGTCGGTGGCCGCCGCCATCGCGCCGCCCAGCGCATCGACTTCGCGCACCAGGTGGCCCTTGCCGATGCCGCCGATCGACGGGTTGCAGCTCATCGCCCCGAGCGTATCGAGGTTGTGCGTCAACAGCAGCGTGTTTGCACCCGCCCGCGCCGCGGCGAGCGCGGCCTCGGTGCCGGCGTGGCCGCCGCCGACGACGATGACATCGAAACGGGTAGGATAGAGCATGGAAATCGGATGTTGCAGCGCGGAAGCGGATCGGCGATTTTACGTCAGGCCGCTGAAAAATCACAGTTTTTGCCATCCCGGATCGTTGCCGACAGCCTCCAGATGCCGGCGCCTGCAACATCCTGAAACGATTTTCCGACCAAGGAATTCATCCTTTGAGCTTTCCGTGCGTTAAGCAGTCAACCCATCACCCATATCGCAGTAACGGCTCACGGAGTTCTTGATGTCTTCACTTATTCGCCGCTTCTTCTGGCTCGCTGCCCTGATCGCCTGTTTTCCGCCTGCGCTGGCCGCTGGCGATCCACCGGGCCGGGTTGGCCGGCTAGCGCAAATTCAAGGTGAAGTCATCTTCCGCAGCGATCGCCAAGACCCCGGCAATCCGGCAATCGTCAACTGGCCGGTCAGCAGCGGCGCCATCATCGATACCGAACGGCGCAGCCGGGCCGAAATCTGGGTCGGCTCCAGCGCCTATCGGCTGGATTCGAACAGCCGCGCGGAATTCGTCACGGTCAACGACCAGATCGTCGATCTATTGCTGGCCAGCGGCACTCTGGCGGTGACCATCCGCGACCGCGACCAGGCCGACGATCTGCAGATCGACACGCCGGGCGGACGTGTCCGCTTTCCTGGCCCCGGCCGTTTCCGGATCGAGGTTCGGCAAGACCAGACATCCGTCGCGGCGCAGGCGGGCAGCGCGGAGATACTGAGCGGCGAACGATCAATCAGCATTCGCCCGGGTGAAATCGCCACGCTTGGCACGCGCGGGCTGCTCGGCATCGACGCGGCGCCCTACGGCGACGACTTCGACACCTGGGTTTCGGCACAAGACGGCCGCGAACGCTCGAATACCACCCGCCGCCACGTTTCGCCCCAGATGACCGGCTATCAGGATCTCGATGCCTACGGCGACTGGAGTTCCGCCCCCGACTACGGCACGGTCTGGTATCCACGAACGGTCACTGCCGACTGGGCGCCTTATCGCGACGGGCGCTGGGCCTGGGTCGAACCCTGGGGCTGGACATGGGTCGACGCCGCCCCCTGGGGCTTCGCCCCCTTCCACTATGGGCGCTGGGTGCAAGTTGGCGGACGCTGGGGCTGGGCGCCGGGCAGCTATGCCGCGCGCCCCGTCTATGCGCCGGCGCTCGTCGGCTGGGTCGGCGATCCGGGCCGGCATGCCCGCCCCGGATACGCAGCCAGCCCGGCGGTCGGCTGGTTCCCACTGGCACCGCGCGAAGTCTACGTCCCCGGCTATCGCACCAGCCCGACCTACGTGCGCCGGATCAACGTCACGCATGTTCAAGACCATGCTCACATCGACCGCGCACTGCACCCCGATTACCGGCCACATTACACTTATCAGGGGCAAGCGCAGGCCGTCACCAATAACACCTTGCGCGAAGGCAGGCCGGTCGATTACCGGAACGCTCGCCCCCATGAGAGAAATACTTTCGAACAAGCGCCTGGCGGAGCAGTACCGAGCCAGATGGAGCGCTATCCACAACGACAACCCGGGAGGCCACCCGCCGAGCACATTCAGCAACCCACCGTCGTCACGCCCCAAGCCAACCAAGTGACAGGGCGCGAAACGGGAGCGCAACCAGCGCATCCACCGGCCTTTCGCGGAGGCTATTCCGAACCCGCAGGCATGCCCGGCACGCGCGAATTCAGCCGCAATGCCGATAAGCCAGGGCGCAATCCTTATACCGACGAGGATCGTCAATACAGCCGGCCGGCGCCCAGTGCCCCCCAGGCAATGCCGCTCCCCGGCCCACAAAATGAGCGCTATCGCCAGGCACCACCGACCATGCACGAAATGCAAGCGCCGGCAGCCGTTCAGCGCGAGCAGCGGGTGAATGTTTATCGCGAGCCCCCGCAATACCGCGAACCACCCCAGCCTCGCCAGCCATCGCCGGAGCGGGCCGCGCCAATGCTCCGCGAAGCGCCGCGCGCGGCACCCCAGGCGCAACCCCAGGCGCCGTCACAACGCCAGCCACAGCCTTCGGCGCCGCCGACGCGGGAAATGCCGCGCAACGAGCAACGCCCGCCGGCGCAGGCCGATCACATCCAGCACAGGCACGCGCCAGACGATCGCCGCGGCGATCACGGGCAGCGCTAGCAGCCTGGCGCCGACAACTTGAAAACCCCTGCGCTGCGCAGGGTCAAATGCACATGATAAAGTTGCGTCTTTATTGAAATGGTGCCTCCCATGTTTTCCGGAATCATTGCCGCAGTTGGCCGCATCACCCATCTCACCACGCGCGAAGCCGGCTTTCGCCTGCATGTCGAAGCCGGCACCCTGGGTCTTGACGACGTCGCACTCGGCGACTCCATCGCCTGTAACGGCGTCTGCCTGACGGTCGTCGCCAGCGAGGGTAACAAATTCATGGTCGATGTCTCGCCGGAAACGCTTTCCTGCACCGTCGGTCTCGATGCGCCGGGCGAAATCAATCTGGAAAAAGCACTGCGCCTGGCAGACCGCCTGGGCGGCCACCTCGTTTCCGGGCACGTGGATGGTGTCGGCACCGTGTTGCGCTTTGACCCGGTGGGCGACAACCGGCTGCTGGAAATTCAGGCGCCGCACGATCTGGCGAAATTCATCGCGCGCAAGGGCTCGGTTACCGTCAACGGCACCAGCCTGACGACCAACGAAGTCGCCGGCGACATTTTCACGATCAACCTGATTCCGCACACCCTGGAAAACACCACGCTGAGACATCTCGCGGCGGGCAGCAAGGTCAATCTGGAGGTGGATCTGATCGCCCGCTATTGCGAGCGCCTGCTAAGTGCAGAGCGTGAAAACTGATCTTTCCTTAGGCAACGACCGCCGGCCGCGCGAAGCGGGCGGCCTCTTCGGCGTTTGATCGAGGAAATACGCATGAAACCTTTGATTGCCCTGATTTTCGCGTTCCTGATCGCCGGCTGCGCATCCTACGACGGGCGAGGGCTCAAACCGGGCATCAGCACCGGCGCAGAAGTCGTCCAGCTGATGGGCGAGCCGGCCATGCGCTGGCGAGACCCTGACGGCAGCGAACAACTGGCCTATCCGCGTGGCCCGGCCGGGTTCACGACCTACATGGTACGAATCGACAGCAAGGGCGTGATGACGAGCCTCGAAAACGTTCTCGACATGAAACACTTCGCCCAGATTCGTGAGGGCATGAACAAGGAAGAAGTGTTGCGAACGCTGGGGCCGTCACAACCTCAATGGACAGTTTATTTCGACCGTCGCGACGAACTGGTCTGGGAGTGGCGCTATTGTGACGCCTGGAACGAGCCCGCGCGTTTCGACGTGCTTTTCGACAACACAAGCGGCAAGGTCAGAAGTACCCAAAGTTACACGGAGAGCATGCAGCGCCGTTTCCGCGAAGTCTGCGGCCACTAACGTCACTTAACGCAACCGGCATCCGTTGCGCCGGGGCAGGGCTCTCCCCCGGCATTCAACCAAGCTTCGAGATCGGCCCGTTCTATGAAGGTTCTCATCCGGTCGATGTTCCCTTCCAGCCGCTCGCCTTCCCACTGTTCGGTTGCCCAGCGAAGAACATTCGCCACGAGCTCTCCGCGATCGATGGCCAGCGCAAGCCGGATTTCGGCTTCGCGCACCGACAGAGAGGCAGTAGTCAGCATCTGCGCTGCCTGATGAAGGCTCAGCGAAGTTTCAGAACCATGGGGCTGCAGAGTACTCATCCTCGCTCCTTGATCGACGATCGACATTGGCTAAATTCAAGCAGGGAAAGCCCGAACAGGCAATGCACCGGGAAATACCCGCCAATCGCGCGACGGGTTGTCAGGAAATCCCTACTCGCAACCGCTAGTTCTTGTCCTTTGGCGGCCTTGCCTGCGGGCCGAAATACTTTTCCCAATCCTCATCGGAAATCGGGGATTCCTGTGGCGTTGGCAACCGGCGCTCGGCGCGAACGCGCCGTTCGCCTGTTTCTTCAGGTGCGCCCAGATCACGCACGCGTCGATCTGCTCCTTTTCTGCGCTCTGCTTTGTCAGGCATGTCGCGTCCCCGATGTTCTCTTCTTTATCTCGTAGCATCATAGATTGGTGAGCGCGGAATTCCAACGGCGACACGAGGAAATCGCCGCTCGGCAGACAGAAATACAACACAATTGACCAAATGAAAAGAAAAAAGGCTGGAAAACCTTTTGAATCTTGGTTTTCCAGCCCTATTCCACCGCTTTGGAACGGAATTTGGTGGGGCGGGGTCTATCAAACTAACCGTCAAGACCATTGCGACACAATGACTTTAGTTTTATCAAAGTCAAACATGCCCCCAAATATGCCCCCATCCGCATTTTGATGGCTGGATTTGTTGAAATGACAACACAGCAGCCAATCGCCAAACGGGCTAATTCTTTGTGTATTAGCCGTTGCTAATCCGCCCGCACTTTGCCAGCTTTGCGTTGATCGATACAGCCGTTCAAATAGGGTAGAGCCTAACCATACACTGCCAAACCGCCCGAAATATGTCTATCTAGGGTTTGTTTTTTTATTTATTGACATATTCTTGATTGGTTTATAAAATCAAACCATACACATTCAGCGGAGGGGACATTCATGGCACACGGTCAGCAAGTCGCATACATCCGAGTATCGAGCACCGGCCAAAATACAGCCCGCCAGCTTGACGGGTTTGCGGTAGACAAGACTTTCGAGGACAAAGTGAGCGGTAAGGATACGAACCGTCCGGCGCTCCAGGAATGCATGGAATACCTTCGCGAAGGCGATACCCTGCACGTGCATTCCATGGATCGCCTGGCGCGCAACCTTGATGACTTGCGACGTGTAGTCAAGGAATTGACCACCAGGGGCGTTGCGGTGAAGTTCCACAAGGAAGGGCTGACCTTCACCGGCGATGAATCACCGATGGCCACGCTGCTGCTCTCCATGCTGGGGGCAGTTGCCGAGTTCGAGCGGTCGCTGATTGCAGAGCGCCGACAGGAGGGGATTGCTATCGCCAAGGCCCAGGGCGACGTGTACAAAGGCCGCAAGCCATCTCTATCCGATGAAAAGGCCACCGAGCTGGCCAAGCGGGCAGCCGAAGGCGCAAACAAATCCGCCTTGGCCCGTGAATTTGGCATCAGCCGGGCGACCCTCTACACCTACATTGGCAAATAAACGCTGCACATGGGCGGGGGGCGGTGCATACGTCTGCGCACAGGGTGAGCCTCAAGAAACAGGTGGCAGAAGAATTGACATGCAGCCGGCTCGAATTTTTCGCGACCCGGTCGGGCATTGATGATCACCCAGCAATCGAGTGGTAGGTCATGTTCACGCAGAACACGTGTGTATTGCCAGACGCTCCCCGAGCAAGCTGCCCGGAAAGTTCGGCAGCCTGCTCGATTGACAAGGATATGCGAAGCTCAGCAGTACCGAACCAGACGCCAAGGATGACGCCATCGGTGCCGTTGTTGGCATAAACACCGCCAATGAATTCCGGGCGTTGAATTGTACCTGTCATTTTATGCTCCTTCCTTGTGCCTCTTTCAGGACATCGATTAGCGTTCTGACATCGCTCTCGCCAATCACGTTGAGTTGCTTGCTTTTCCCTTCTGGAAAGCGCAAGTTGATGGTGTGGGTTATCGCCTGGGTACGCGTTGCACCGACGGCGCCATCGACGGCCATGCTTATAAGCGATTTGAGCGTCATTTCATTGGAGGTAGCACCTGTTGCCGCGCGTGTCGCGAGAATCTTGCTCAAATTAGCATTGGCAGCCTCGACAACCGCATCAACATTTTCTGCCGACGCACCGCGCCCCATGGCCAGCTTCTTGAAATCGAGGGTGGCGCCGCCAGACTGCGCAAACTGACCAGCCGACGCACCGGCGGCGGAACGCGTTGAGCTGCTGCCAACATTCTTGATCGACGCCGCCGCGCCATCGGCGGCGCCGGAAACATCGCGCAGTTGGTCGGCCAACTTGCCAAAGCCATCGGCCGCACCCGTTGCGCTGGTGACTGAAACATCCGTCGCGGCGGCAAGGTCACGCATGCGGCTGGCGGTTTCCTCGGCGATCTGCGCCTCGATTTTCTTGACATCGGAAGATGCCTCCTGGGCCTTCAGCTCGGCTTCCTTTGCCGCCGTCAATTGGCCAGATTCCTTCAGTTCCTCGCGCTTGGCCTTGACTACCAGCAGCGCCGCCTCGGCCTCGGCGCGCTTGGCCTTGGCGGTCAGTTCGGCAAGTTCGATTTCCAGCTGCTTGATGTTGAACAGGTAGGCGGCGGCAGTCGCTTCATCGCCATAGGCCTTCGCAACTTCGGCCATGCTGCGCTGCTGCTCGATCTGCAGACGGATGCCGGCGGCGGTCACGTCGAACTGCGCTTGCTTGACCTTGGCGTTATTCTCGATCGCGGCAGTCTGGTCTTTCAAGGCATCGCGGTAAAGATTCGCCGCCTTCGCCGCCTCGATTTCAGCGGCCTTGACTTCCTTGCTTACGTCAAAGCCCGCCACCTGCGCTGCCCGCAAGGAGCTGAGCTTGATCTGCGCCTGGTCATAGGCATCCTTCAGCTCAATAACTCGCTTGCTGTTGTCGGCGTAGGCCGCTGACTCTGCCTGCGCAGCGGCAGCCGCTACACGGGAGGCATCGGCAGCGCCAAGGGCCGATCTGGCCTCTTCGCCCTTTGCCTCAGCCGCCTTTTTGGCTTCTTCGATGGCCTTCAACTTTTCTTCGCTGACGTTCTTCTGGCCCTTGATGTCTTCCTGCAGGGCGATGGCCTTGGCTTGTAGCGCCTTGGCTTCCATATCGATGGCTGCAGCAACCCTGGCCGATCCATCGGCGGCGATGCGTGCAGCCTCTTCTTTGGCGCGGTTCTGCTCGATTTCCGTACCGCCAAGCGCAATCAGTTTGCTGGTCACTGCCGCTTGGTCATCGTTGGCTTTGGCCGTTTTCTTCACCTGGTCGACATAGTCGCCAAGGGACTTGGCCGCCTGGCTATAGGCCACATTGAGCTTTTCCCATTGGCCGCCGGCCTGTGCCACCTTGGTTGCCGCCTGCTCCGTCGCTTCCCCTGCGCCGGTCGTGACTTCGGCAACCAGCTTCGCAGTACCGGTCAAGCGTGCCATCTTTTCAATGTTGCTGACCAACTCCCTGCCGATCTCGGCGAGGCTTTCCTTTAGCTGGCTGAAATCCAGCGTGACCAATGCGGCGGCGGTGGCGCCAAGCACCTTGATGAACGCAAAGAACGAGGCGACAACCGTGGTGACGCCGGTCGCCATCAGCAGCAGCCCCTCATTGATAACACCGACGATGCCGCCAAGTGCCGCGAGTGCGCCCGTGTTGCCAAAGATTTCCAGCGCCTGCTGCCAAGTGTTTTTGACGCGCTCAATCGTTTGCGATAAACCCTGAACTTCGACGGAGGCGCCGCCAAAAGACTTTTTCACCTCGGCCGCAAATTTCGGCAAGAAATCTTCAGCCAGCAGACCGCCGGTTTCCATCAGCTTGCCGAGTTCCTGCGTGGTCAGGCCAGTAGCGCGGGCAGCGATTGCCAGGGCGCCCGGTAGCACGTCCCCGAGTTGGCCTTTCAGTTCTTCGGCGTTGACCGTGCCTTTGCTCATCATCTGAGCGATAGCCACGAATGCGCGTTCGGTATCGGCCGAAGACAGGCCAAGCTGAGACATTGCGCCGCCAATCGCCGAGAAAATATCGCGGGTCGCCTGACCTTCGAGCGCTGTCCCCTTAGCGGCCGCCGAGAGTTTCACAAAGCCCGATGACGACGACTCAAGATTCAGCCCCAGGCGTTGAGCGGTCTCCCTCAGAAACTCGAGATCGGCTGCTGACTTGACGGCATCGCCATTGACCGCCTGCAGCGACTTTTGCAGCTTGTCGGCGGCGAGATTGGCTCTCAGAAACTCTTGGCCAACGGTGGCAATACCCAAGCCACCGATTATCCCCTTCAGCCCGGAGAAAGCGCGCTCGAGCAGGCCAACACTTTTGGCCGCCGGATCACTGGCGTTCCCGGCACCAAGGGATTCGACTTGGACTATGCGCAACTGCTCCGCCAGTCGCTGTTGCTCGTTGGCATGGTTGCGCACTGCAAGCGCGGCAGCTCGGTGTTCATCGCTGGCGAGTTTGATGGTGCCACGGGTGACGATCAGGTCGCTGTTGAGGGCGGCGATGCGGCTTTTGGCATAGGCGGCCTGGTCGGCAAAGAGGGATTGGGCGGCGCCGGATTCCTTGGCGCGTTCGGCAAGGAACTTGTATTCGTTTTTGGCCGACATCAAGCTGAGCTTGACGTCATCGAGCCGGGTCTTGGCGGTAGCGAGTTTGGCGGCGGCTTCAGCTTGGGCTTCGCCGCTTTTCTTGGCGGATTCGCCGACTGCCTGCAGCTCTTTCTGGAGGTCGTCGACGCTGGCGGTCAGGGACGTGACGCCGGCCTCGCCTTCGGTATGGGTGGAAATCCTGAGTTGCACTTCTTGATCAGACAGTAGAGCCATGGTCGTTCTCCAAAAAATGATTGAGTAGTTATCGGCGCAGTGCATACGTATGCACCTGGTGGTAAGTGTCAGTCGTCAGGCATCGCAATCGTCCTGAGCGTTTTCGACCGGGCTGTCGCCGGCATCCAGGGTGTCAGCAACAAGCGAGACGGTTTTGCGAACCATTTCATTACGGGCGGATGCGATTTCGGTCATGACAGCATCGCGCACTGCAAGCGGCAGGTCGGGGCAGACGCGGCTGATGGCGGCCGGAATCTGATCAAGCCGGTCGACCACCGACTGACTGGCATTGGCCAGAACATCGCTGAGTAGATCGATGGAGGCGTAACTGCCGCGAGCGATCGCGTTCCTGATGCGCTGCCCTTCGCGTTGCTCGCGTGCCAGCAAGGCGCGTTCGGTGGCCAAGTCGAGACTTCCTCCGGCAGCGCGGCCGGCCGCCACTTCCCGGAGGTTCGAGCAGTATTCCCGCAGCCAGCCTGCGCAATCGCCACCCGGGGTCAGCACGCCAGATTGGACGCATTGGCTGACCGCCTGCTGGGAAATACCGACCATGTTGCCAAACTCCGCTTGCGATACCTTGAAGCCAAGATCAATCATCGAACAACCTCCATAGAGAGTCCTCATAAACAGCGGAAAGCCGGGAGTCTTTGTCCCCCAGTGCAGCACCCACTGGAAGGATCCATCCGCACGACAGCACAGACAGTTGCCTTGCCGATCGTTCGGCACTTTCCAGCATGCGCACCGTCGTGGCAGCAAGCCGAAGGGATTTCGGCCGCCCGCCGGCCGTCCCTGCTGTGCACGCGCATACACTGCGAGGCCCCGGCCCGATGTGGGGGCTGCAGTAGAGCAAACGCGCGCGGAAAATAGCCCCGGAGGCACACACAGCGTGCCCAGGTTGAACGATTGGGGGCGGGCTGGTACATGCACATGCGTGGCTGCGCACTTCGCCGCATCGTTCGCCATGGCGCCCAGCCATCCGACAGGCTAAAACTGGCTGAAAGCCTTGTGCCGTGGGGCATTGAGCCGTATTTACCACAATCGGCCGAGGGTGAAGTTGGGCACAGTGGGCACAGTGGACTTGACCCAATTTCAGGCCGTGTGTGCCCACGGAAACCATTGCAGCACACGGCTTTTGACGAGTTGGGCACACTGGGCACACTGGGCACAGTAGATTTTCAAGGGGGGTACAGAACAACCCCTTTAAAGAGTCCTCATAAACAGCGGAAAGACGGGAGTCTTCGTCCCCGTGTGCAGTTGGTCGGGGAAGGACCCGTTGACGTCCACTATTTGCCATTTGTCATTGACTCCGACTTGTAGACTATGGGGCCATGGGTTTGCTTTCCTGGGATCCATCGCTCCCAGCTCGAGCACTCCGGTGGGGCGATCCATATTCGTTCGGTTGCCCTGCCAGTCTCCATGATCAGGAAGCCCAGGCTACAAGCCCAATGGAACTGACGACGGCCGCCATCGCCGGCCATCTGCCTTGTGGTCAGGTGTTTGCACATGGTGCAGTCTTGACCAGATGCAGGAGCTGGGAGCGTCAACACCTCCCAAGGTTTTAACCCTGCCTCAACACAGACAGAGTGACAGCGCCTGACCTGCTCACCAGGCGGCAAGGTTTCAAGGCAAAGCATTGTTGAGACTATTTCATCATTGCTTGCTTTCACCTTCCGGCAGTACGCCATAGCCAGAATTACAGCCGATGGATGCAGCGCAAATCGTTCTCTTGCCGCACCCCCAACCGGTGCGCCGTCGCCTGTCTGACCTTCCCCCCCTTGAAAATCTACTGTGCCCAGTGTGCCCAGTGTGCCCAACTCGTCAAAAGCCGTGTGCTGCAATGGTTTCCGTGGGCACACACGGCCTGAAATTGGGTCAAGTCCACTGTGCCCACTGTGCCCAACTTCACCCTCGGCCGATTGTGGTAAATACGGCTCAATGCCCCACAGGGCAAGGCTTTCAGCTGTTTTTGTGGCATCGGCATGGGGTGGCACGGCGGCAGGCACATCGCCCCCGGTCAGGGCATTGTTTGCAGCGCTGCCGGTGTCGTTTTCAGGGGTGGAACTGGGCACGGGGGCGGGGTTGAATTGGGTGGCAAACAGGCTTTCAAGGTCAAGCATCGCCGTCCCCTTTGAACAGGTCAGGCGTGATGCGATAGACCAGCATTTGCCCGCGTCCCGGCACCCGTTGCTTTGACTGATAGCGGCCGGCGTTATGCCAGAGAATTCCCTTTTTGGAGAGCAGGGCGCACACAGCCTTGTAATCCAGGCCCTTGCAAATTCGATTGCGGAACGGTTGTTCAAACACGAAATATTCGGTTTGGAAATCCGCCCCCTCGCTGCCATCCTCTATCTGGCCGGCCTTGGTTATCGGCGTGCCGTCCGGTTGAATCCAGCGGCGCACCCCGGCGGCATCAGCAGTGCGCGGGCTGCGGTCGTCGCCGATGCGGTGCCACAGATCAAAAGCCCCGTCGCCATGCCGTTCAAAGAATTCCCGCACCTGGTTAAGCATGTTGGTCTCCTCCTGGTTGCCTTCGCCACCCCGGCCAGCCAGCCAGGCGCGATAGCAGCTTCCGGCGGCGGCCAGTGCTTCGCCGGCTTCCCATCCAGTCAAACCCCATTGGGTGGCCAGCTCGCCACCCATCGCCACCAGGGCGAACCGATCCGCAACGCGGCGGGCCTGCCCACTGGCGTCGTCGGTCAGGTGCTGCGCCTCAAACAGCTTTTGGGCCTTGCGCAGCTCTTCGGCCAAGTCGGCAGGACTACGGGTCAGCTTATCCATGAACGCGGCCAGCGGTGCCCCGTAATAACGCTTGGTGGCCTGATCCAAGGCCCGCGAGAAGTCGGCCCCGTTCGGGTAGTCGTGCAGCACCTCCCAGGCACCAAGCCCCGCGCCCGCATCGGCGCCAATATCGACCAGCCGGATTTCCTGTCCGGCGCGGGTCGTGCGGTTCGCTTCGGCCATGTGCTGCGCCAGGCTGATTTCACCAGCGGAGAGGAACAGCAGGCGCCAGAACGCCCGCTCACGTGCCCCGCCGGTGCGGGCGGCTCTGGTCTTGCCGGCCCCATTGGCGAGCATGTAGGCGGTTTCGCCTGCCACCTTGGGGTCAAGCTGCGCCAGTTCGTCCAAGGCCAGCAAGGCGTCACAGTGCTGCATGGCGAGGGCTTCCAGCCCGTTATCCGTCGCCCGCCAGCGCTGCATATAGGCGCCGTCGCCACAGACAGAGCAGGCCACCCGTAGCGCCGTGGTCTTGCCGTCGCTTGAATTGCTACGGAAATGGAAGCCCCCGGATTCACCGCCAACCAGGTAGAGCAGCGGTGAAGCGAAGGCCACGGAGACCGCGAACAGCAGGCGGGAATTGCCTCGGCACAGGCGGCCGATGTGCTCTCTCCACTGTTCGGCGGTGCCCTTGACCTTGAAGGCGTGCACGCTGCTGCCTTCGGCCTCATACAGCCATTCATCGGCATCCGGGCCAAAGGCACGATCCGGCAGCACATAGACCGCCGGGCCATCGCTGGTCGCATGCCAGCCGGTGCGGCTGGTGATGCGGGCGCGAGCCTCGGGGCGGGCACTCTGCAGGTAGGCAATGACCTTTTGCCGGCCGCCCGTGGCCATGGTCAGGCCGGCATCCAAGAGCATCCCGGCAACCTCGAGGCCATCCCCGCGAAACAGGGTCATTGGAATGACCAGCTTGTGCTCTACCTTGTCGGCATCGTAGAGGCGCACCAGTAGGCCCCAGCCGTTGTTATCCGGGTTCCGCACGCGGGCGACCGGCTCCAGGTAGGAGCAAATCCATTTCGGCGCGCCCTGGTTGCCATCACGGTCGGTGTCGGTGAAATACACCCCGCCAATCTCCAGGCTGTAGCAGGTGCGAGGAGCGCCAGTCGGCGCCGCTTCCTTGGCAGGTTTGCCGGCCTTTGGCGCTGCCATTTCGGTTTTTGCCGGTTTAGGCACGTCGACCGCAACACGCCACGCCTCGCGTGTGCACACGTCTGCAAAGCGCTCCGCATCCCAGCCGGTCAGGTCGGCGGCGTCGTCACCCTTGCCACTCAGGCCGAAGGCTTGCGGCTTCACCTGGTAGAGCGCAGCCGGCGGCTGAGGCAGGGCATTGAGGATGCCGGCCAGCTTGGCCACGCACGCAGCGCCTGGTTCGTCCAGGTCGGGCCACAAGGTCACGTCACGCCCGGCCAGCGGCAACCAGCCGGCCTTATCCACGGCATTCGATCCGCCCGGCCAGCTCACGCAAACGAACTCGGGGGCCAGCTTGCGGGCGGCTTCGGCGGCTTTCTCGCCTTCACAGACGATAACCGGCGCCGCCGGCCGGGCGGCCAGCAGGTCAAGGCCGTACAGCAGGCGCGGTGCCGGCGGCGATTTCCACCGCCATTCGCTGCGGCCATCCTTGTTTCGCCAGAACGTGAGCTGGGCAAAGCTCTTGCCTTCCTTGCCCTGGTAACGGTCAATCAGGAAGCCCAGGGCGCCGGCCTCGGTGCGATATTCGTAGCGTACGGAAGGGAGGCCTTGCCGGGGATTCACGGCCGGTGGTGCCGGCGCATCGTCGGGAACTGGAATCACGCATGCCCAGCCGTCCGCATCGGGGACGGGTTTGCGGTTTGCCGGGGCTGTGGGCGTTTTCTTGGGCGGGGTCGGTGCGTTGGCATTGCCTCGCCCCCGTTCGTCGCCTGTGGCGCGTTTCTGGCGGTTCGGTTTCTGGATGCCCAGCAGGTCGGCCAGGCGTTCGGCCGCTTCCATCTGCGAGCAGTCGAAACGCCAGGCCGTCATCGCTACCAGGTCGCCCCACGTTTCGCCCGTGGCGAAGTCGGAACCCGCCCCCGAGTCGCGATTGACCGACAGGCTGCCCAGCTTGGCGTCCGAGCGCTTCGGGTTCAGTGCCAGGTATTCGCGGGCCTGATCCTTGCCGCCGGACATCACGCAATAGTCCATCACATCGTCAAAGCGAACGATGGCGGCGGCAGCGACTTGGGAAATGAAGGATTCAGACATTTTTGTCGCTGTCGAAGCCATGAACCGCCCTCGCCAACATGCGCGCTTCGGCGTCCGGCTGTATCTGCTCGAGCGCCAGACTGATTCCCCGGGCGGCGTCGACCGTGCGTTCAGCCAGGTAGGAGATAGCGGCTGCATGCATGAACCCGACAACCAAGCTCGGGTTCTTTGCAGCGTACCCATGGCCCATTTTTCCGTCGATCCGGTCGACCGCATCACACAACCATTCAAAGGCGTCGGCGGAGGCGTTGCTGATCAGTTCGCCAAGGTCGATTTCGGGGGATACAGGAGTGCTCACGTTACACCTCCCAGACAGCACGGGGATGCCGCATGTCGACATCGGCGAAACGGTAGCGACCCCGATAAACCACTTCCCGGTCACGATCCACGACCGGCTCACGGCAGGCCGGAATCTCCAAGCCCTTGCGGCGTAGCGCAGCAATGGCATCCGGCACGTTGGAAGCTCCGGCGATGTTGTCCAGTTGCTCGCGGGTACGGGGGCCGATGGCCAGGGCGCAGACAATCCGCCGTTCTCGTGGGGTGTCGGTGTGGAGCAGCTCAGCAGCAGGTACGGGCAGACCGGGCAGCAGTATCTGACGGCCTTCGTTGGCGGGGTGCTGGGTGTTCATGCTCACGCCCCCTGTTTGCGACTGGCGGCAACACGGGAGGCGATCCAACCTTCGACCTCATGTTGTAGCCAGCCTACAGATTTTTCACCCAGGGCGACGGGGGCGGGGAAGGTGCGGGCCTTGATGGCGGCATAGATGCTACTGCGTGACAATCCAGTGCGGGCTTCGACTTGATGGCGCCGGAGGATTACCAGCGCTTTATTGATTTGTTCGGCCATGACTAGCTCCTAATGGTCGCCCTCGGACATCCGTGGAGCGAATGGGAACTAGTTTTATGGCCTATTTTGACTATTACTATGCTTGCCGTTATTCAAGTCGATATTGCATAAATCAAGTCTGAATCGTGGTTTACGGCGGTATTGACGTGGCCTGACGAAAAATAGGCTGGACTGATTCAGCCTATTTTTCCTTTTTTTGGGGATCTTTCCAGCCTTTCAGTTTGGCTTTTATCCACGATTCACAATGCCAACCCTTTTGCCCGTGCAAATAGTCTTTGTGTTTTTTCCTGACAGAATCTTTGATTAGATGTTTAGCCAATTTGTTAAGACTTACGTATTCGCCATCCTCTCTACATTCATCAGCCATCTCGTTTGCAAATTTCATAAAAGCGCCGGATTCCGCCCCTGTCGTATCAGCATCATCAGCAAGCTTTGCCGGTTTGGCGTCAAGTAGTTCAAGCATAAGATTCGGAAGGCTACGGGCTTTCGGAAACTCCAGGTAACATCTAATCCAGTCCGCCGGCGGGCGGGCGTCACCCTTTACCGTGATCTCGGGGAATGCGCCCTCGCGTATCAATGCAGCGTAGGCTAAATCGGACACAGGAATGGATATCCCGTTTTTCACGAAACTCTCCCATACAAACATTTCGTTTCCGTTTGTTGCTATTGCTACCCTCCATTCGTCGACCATCCCCCATCGTCGAAAGTGATCTAAAACAAGAGTTGACCCTAGGACGAACCAGCCAGCCTGTTTCCAGTCTGATGCCAGATTTTCTGGGGATTGCCCAAGATGTAGGAGTAATGCGGCCTCCAGTGGGTGCCATAACGGTTGTTTTAGGCGATATGCGATGTCAACGTCGGCACTGAATGCATAGATTTTTTGTGTGGTCTGTTCGTTTTTCATCGAATACGCTCCTTCGTGCGCCCCCTCGAAAAGGTGCCGCCCCCAGGCGGGCGAAGGATTCCCGCTTTTCGTCTGGCCGGACTAGGGGGCGGCTTGCTCTGTCAGTCGCGATTAACGAGGCTGATAATTTTTGCCTGACATTCCTTCTGCCGTGGAGCCAGTGACTTGGCACGTGTCGCGAGTTCGCGGACGCCGACAGAGTCGATAAGTTCCGCCATCGCGAGTAAGTGAACGGCCATATCTGATAGTCCGTCAGTCGCAACGGATATATCCATAGGGAAGCGCGGGCGCTTGCTAAGAAGACCGTCTGCATATCCACAAAGCCTCGCAATACCGTTGTCGTCAAGGCTGCCGACTATGTCTACGAGCGACTTGATTGCTGGCCTCGGTTTACGCTCAAACGCGGTAACGGAGGTGATTCCTGCCAAAGGCTTATCGGTACAATTCTGCGTAGCCAAGATTCACACCTATGTAGTGAGTTGCGGTTAGGGTCGGCTCGGTGTTCGTAGCACCTTGCCGGCCCGCTTTGCCTGAGACCGTCAGGCGGCGGTCATTCTTTCGTCTCGTATCCATCAGGGCGCTGGCCATACGGGCAGCACGGCGCCCCTCTAGCGGCTCATCTCAAAGCGTTCCTATAGCAAACCACGCTCGGCAAATGAAAGTGGGGTGTTGTTTCCTGCAACGATGAAATGGTCAAGCACTCTCACGTCGACCACGGATAGCGCGCCTTTCAGGGTTTGCGTCAGGCTTTCATCGGCTCGCGATGGTTCCGGTACGCCCGATGGGTGATTGTGGGCGAGTATGCAGGCGGCGGCGTTGTGCATCATCGCTGTCTTGACCACCTCGCGGGGATAAACGCTCGTTTGCGTCAGGGTGCCAGAAAACACGCGATCAAAGGCAATGAGGCGGTTTTGCGCATCTAGCCAGATGACGTGGAATTTTTCGTGCTCAAGGCCGGCCAGTTTCATTTTCAGGTACGTCCGCACGGCCAAAGGGTTAGTCATTGCCTCCACGCGATAAATGGCGCTTTCTTCCAGCAGCTTGGCGGCTCGCTCAATCGCCCGTCTGGTACGCGTATCGAGACGATGCAGGCAGCTCAGCGGCTCGGCTGGCGCAACGGCCGGATCAATTCGTTTGGGTGGCCTGCCCCTGCGCTTCGGGGGCGGGGTCGGTGTGCTTACGTTACTATGCGTGGCAACCATGGTTGCATCTCCTATCAAGGTGCTTCGTGGCTA
>ERZ795054.1261-NODE-1261-length-24862-cov-4.004394_pt1 | contig 24862 bp, 20 predicted proteins | sample MGYA00375138_ERZ795054 | MGnify/ENA primary metagenome ERZ795054 (study PRJEB30183, sample SAMN05720215) | anaerobic digester metagenome | isolation source: active sludge of municipal wastewater-treating anaerobic digesters | place: USA | collected 2014-12-23 ... | reverse complement strand
CAACAAGGAGCGCAGTGCCTAGGGCAAAAAGAACATATAATGTTGATCTCATTATATTTAAGTTATTTCTATCAAGCTGTTGATTGCGGGAGTAAATCTAATAAAAAGGCCCCGGTCAACTGGTTCCCGGGGCCTTAACTTTCAAATACCGTTTTTAGCCTGAATAATCCATCGCGGCCATGCGCCGGTAGGTGTTGTACCGCCAGCGGGCGTTGTCTTCGGCCGCAACGAACAATTCCTCGGCGATCTCCGGGAAGGCCTTTTTGAGGGAGGTATACCTGACCTCTCCGTTCAGGAAGCCCTGGAACTTACTCCAGTCGGGCTCCTTGCTGTCGAGCTGGAAGGGATTCTTACCCTCCTCGCCCAGCTGAGGATCGTAACGGTATAGGGTCCAGTAGCCTGCTTCCACGGCGCGCTTCTCTTCTTCCTGCGTCTGGGCCATGGTGGCGCGCAGCCCGTGGTTGATGCAGGGCGCGTAGGCGATGATCATGGAAGGTCCGGGATAAGCCTCGGCTTCGCGCACAGCCTTGAGGAACTGACTCTGGTTGGCGCCCATGGCCACCTGGGCCACATACACATAGCCATACGTCATGGCCATGGCGCCGAGGTCCTTCTTGCGGATACGCTTGCCGCTGGCGGCAAACTTCGCCACGGCCCCGGTGGGGGTTGATTTGGAGGCCTGCCCGCCGGTGTTGGAATACACCTCGGTATCCAGCACCAGGATGTTCACGTTCTCGCCGGAGGCGATCACATGGTCGAGCCCGCCGTAGCCGATATCGTAGGCCCATCCATCCCCGCCGAAGATCCACACACTCTTCTTCACGAAATACTGCTTCAGGTCGAGGAGGGCAGCGGCCACTGCAGCCTTTTCCTTCTCCAGCATGGTGATGAGGCGTGCGCTCACCGCTTCGGAGGCACTGGCGTCTTCCTTGGCGGCGATCCACTCCTGGAAGAGGGACTGGCAGGGGGCGCTTACTTCCTGCATCCCTTCCTGCATGAGGCGGGCGATGCGGTTGCGCAGTTTGTTGACCCCGGTGGCGATGCCGTAGCCGTACTCGGCATTGTCCTCGAACAGGGAGTTGGCCCAGGCCGGACCATGCCCGTTCTTCTTTGAGGCACAATAGGGCGTAGAAGGGGCGGAACCCCCGTAAATGGACGAACAGCCGGTGGCGTTGGCCACGATCATACGTTCCCCATAGAGCTGGGTCACCAGCTTGATGTAGGGCGTCTCACCGCAACCGGCACAGGCTCCGGAGAACTCGAAGAGCGGCTGAGCGAACTGACTGTTTTTTACCGACTTGTCCTTCTCGGCCACAGTGTCCTTATACGTCACCTTGCCAGCAAAATGCAGCCAGCGGTCTGCTTCTTCCATCTGGGTGCCCAGGGGTTTCATCACCAGGGATTTCTCCTTGGAAGGACAGACTTCTACGCAGTTGCCGCAGCCCGTGCAATCGAGCGGGCTCACCTGGATGCGGTACTGCAGCTCTCCAAAGGCTTTGGCGGGAATGGCCTGGAGTGTTACCGTGCCGGCGGGCAGGGCTTTCATCTCTTCGGCATCGATGAGCCAGGGACGGATGCAGGCGTGGGGACACACATAGGCGCACTGGTTGCACTGGATGCAATGCTCGGGGACCCATTCGGGCACATCCACGGCGATGCCGCGTTTTTCGTACTCGGTGGTGCCTGAGGGGAAGGTCCCGTCCTCACGGCCCAGGAAAGCCGAGACTGGCAGGTCGTCGCCCTTGAGGGCGTTGATAGGGTCGAAAACGTTGCGGATAAAGTCGGGTACATCACGTGTATCATCCTCTGCCTTCACCTTGATGGAGGCCCATTCTGCAGGGATATTCACCTTTTCTACCTCGGCACCCTTATCTACCGCGGCATTGTTCATGTTCACAATCATCTCGCCTTTCATCCCGTAGGACTTCTTGATGGCATTCTTCATCTCGTTGATGGCGAGTTCATACGAGATCACGTTGGAGACCTTGAAGAAAGCGGCCTGCATAATGGTATTGGTCCGGTTGCCCAGGCCAATCTCGGCTGCAATCTTCGTGGCATTGATGATATAGAATCCAATGTTGTGCTCCGCCATATACTTCTTCATATGGTCGGGCAGCCGGTCTTTGGTCTCCTCAGCGTCCCAGATGGAGTTGAGCAGGAAGGAACCTCCGTCCTTCAACCCCTTGAGCATGTCATACTTCTCCAGGTAGGCCGGAACGTGACAGGCCACGAAATCGGGCGTGTTCACGAGATAGGGCGAACGGATGGGATGGTCGCCGAAACGCAGGTGGGAAGTGGTGATACCGCCTGATTTCTTGGAATCGTAGGCGAAGTAGGCCTGGCAGTATTTGTCAGTGGTATCGCCGATGATCTTGATGGAGTTTTTATTGGCTCCCACGGTACCGTCGGCACCCAGGCCATAGAACTTGGCTTCGAAGGTGCCGGCCGGCACGACGCTGATTTCGGGCAGCAGGGGCAGGGAGGTGAATTTCACGTCATCCACGATACCAACCGTGAAATGGTTCCTGGGCTCGGGCAGGGCCAGGTTCTGGAAGACGCCGAGCATGTGGGCCGGGGTGGTGTCCTTGGAGCTGAGTCCGTAGCGTCCGCCCACGATCATGGGGGCATCGGGTTGACCGAAGTACAGGTCGCGCACATCAAGGTACAGGGGCTCTCCGTTGGCGCCGATCTCTTTGGTGCGGTCGAGCACGGCAATGCGCTTGACGGTGGAAGGCATGGCCTTCATAAAATACTTCGCGGAGAAGGGGCGGTAGAGGTGCACGGCGATGAGGCCCACCTTGCGGCCCTGGGCCCTCAGGTGGTCGATCACCTCGCGCAGGGTGTCGGTAATGGAGCCCATGGCCACCACTACATGCTCGGCCTGGGGATCCCCGTAGTAGTCGAAGGGGTGGTATTCGCGGCCGGTGAGTTCCTTCATCTGCCGCATATAGTCGTCGACGATGTCGGCGATATCATCATAGAAGCGGCTGGCGGCCTCACGCGACTGGAAGTAGATGTCCGGGTTCTGGGCAGTGCCACGGGTCACGGGATGCTCAGGGTTGAGGGCATTTTCGCGGAAGCGCTGGATGGCCTGCCAGTCGACCAGCTGCTGCATCTGCTCCAGGCTTGGGGCTTCTACCTTCTGGATCTCGTGGGAGGTACGGAAGCCATCGAAGAAGTGCAGGAAGGGCACCCGGGTCTTGATGGCCGTCAGGTGGGCCACCGCGGCCAGGTCCATGATCTCCTGTACGCTTCCGGTGGCCAGCATGGCGAAACCGGTCTGGCGCGTCGACATCACGTCGCTGTGGTCGCCGAAAATCGAAAGAGCCTGGGCGGCCAGGGAGCGGGCGCTGACATGGAACACGGCCGGCAGCAGCTCTCCGGATATCTTGTACATATTGGGGATCATGAGCAACAAGCCCTGGGAGGCCGTGTAGGTGCTGGTGAGGGCACCCGACTGCAGGGCCCCGTGCACGGCACCGGCGGCGCCGGCTTCCGACTGCATTTCCCTTACCTCGACGGTTTCCCCGAAGATGTTCTTGCGACCGTTGGCGGCCCACTCATCCACGTATTCCGCCATATTGGAGGAAGGGGTGATGGGGTAAATGCAGGCCACTTCACTGAACATATAGGCCACATGGGCTGCTGCGTAGTTGCCTTCACAGGTCACGAATTTCTTTTTCTTTTCCATGATATCTTGTTTTTTGTGTCTCTCCTCTGTCCGTCCCCTCGAAAACTGGTGCAAAATTACAGGAATAGAAGTTGAAAACGAATCTAAATTGACCCCTTTCCCCTTCAGTCTCAATTATTTAAATTGATTATAAATTATTCCGGAAGCGCTTGTCTTCCTGCATGATGCCCCTACCCTCCTACTGGTTCCGGGCGAGGGCATCAGGAGGATTTCCTATCTTTGTCAGGCTCGCTCACCTGCCCCTGCGCAGCCTGCGGACATTCAATCCAATAACCTATAGCCAAGCCAGTTATGCTGAACCTGAAAACCCCTTACCTGGGACTCGAACTGAAGAACCCGATCATTGCCGGTGCCTCCAACCTCTGTGTGGATGTGCAGAACCTGAAAAAGATGGAGGAAGCGGGCGCCGCGGCCATAGTTTACAAGTCGCTGTTCGAGGAGCAGATCCAGATGGAGAGCCTCCAGATGGACCTGGACATGCAGGACTACAACGACCGCAATGCTGAGATGACGTCACTCTTCCCCGACCTGGAACATGCCGGGCCAAGGGAATTCCTGCACAACCTGAAAAAGGCGCGCCAGGCGGTAAGCATTCCCCTGATCGCCAGCATCAATGCGGTCAGCGAGGGCTCGTGGACCGACTATGCGCGCCAGGTGCAAGAAACAGGGGTTGACGCTATCGAGCTCAACTTCTACCAGGGCCTTGCCGATGCCTCCCGCGACGGACATTCCATCATCGAGGCCCAGGTGCGCATCCTGGAGCAGGTCAAGCAGAAGGTGAACATTCCGGTGAGCGTCAAGCTCAGCCCCTTCTACACCAACATCATCCGGGTAGTCGACATGATGGACCAGGCCGGGGCCGATGGATTCGTGTTGTTCAACCGCCTCTTCCAGCCCGACATCAACATCGACCTGGAGAAGCACCACTTCCCATACAACCTCAGCTGTCCTGAAGATATGCGCCTTCCCTTGCGCTATACGGGCGCACTCTATGGCGAGGTCAACGCATCCCTTTGCCCCAATGGCGGTATTTTCAGCGGGCGCGACGTGATCGCCCTGCTGCTGGCCGGCGCCGATGCCGTGCAGGTGGTGAGCACCCTGTACAAACACCAGATCGGCCACATCGCCGTGATGCTGCGCGAGATGGAGGACTGGATGGAGAGCAAGGGTTATGCTGACCTTGAATCTTTCCGGGGTAAGCTCAGCCGCCGCCATATCGGCGATCCCTTTGCCTACACCCGCGCCCAGTACATCGACATCCTGATGAAGTCGGAAGCGATCTTCAACAAGTATCCGATGAGATGACAGGTTAGATATCTGATATCTGATATCTGATATCTGATATCTGATATCTGATAGGTTATCCCATATTCCTTAAGGATTTATTCGGGGCTCAGGTTTGGGTCCCGTTTTTCGTAGTATAACTCAGTGTGCTCAGTGTCGTCGGGGTAAATGCATCGAGGGCGTGACCGCGATCTCTCAGATTACCTCCTCGTATCCCGCATTCCGGGCCGATTCCGATCGCGCAACAGGCCGACAGTATAACCACCAAGACACCAGGAACACTAAGAGGCACCTGGAAGCAGAGTATCCCCGGATCAACGGGCAAACCTCACCCCGCCCACATCAAATATCACCAATCAGATATTTATGCTGAGCTTGTCGAAGCATCAGATATCCAATAGCTTTGCACAAAACACTGACGATTGACCTATCCCGGGAACTTCGAGCAGAAGACAGGCTTCGACCGTATCCGTATCCTGCTGAAAGAGAAATGCCTGAGCGAACTCGGGCGATCCCTGGTGGATGAGGTGCGCTTCAGCGTTTCCCTCGGTTTCATTGAGCAGGAGCTGGGCCTGGTGGAGGAGATGCGTGGGATCGTACTCTTCGGCCAGGGCTTTCCGGCCCAGGACTACTTCGACCTGCGCGGGGAGCTGCAGCAGATGAGGGCCGTGGGGCGCTGGATGGATGAGGAACAACTGGCGGAGCTCCGCAGCGTGCTCCGGACCATCCACGGCATCCTGGAGTTCCTGCTGCCGGGCGGGGACACCCCCTATCCTGGCCTCAGCCGCGAGGCGGCACAGATCAGCTTCCCTGAGAACATCCTGCCCGCCATCGACCGGGTGCTGGATGAGCATGGCCTGATACGGGACGACGCCTCTCCCCGACTGAAGGAGATCCGCGTGCAGCGCACCCGCCTGCAAGCAAGAGTGGAAGGGGAGGTCGGGCGCATGATGCAGCTGGCCCGGCGCTCCGGCTGGGTGCCTGAGGATACCGACATCACCGTGCGCAATGGCCGACTGGTGATCCCGGTATACGCCACGGCGAAACGTAAGCTCGAAGGCCTGGTACACGACCGCAGTGCGACCGGACAGACCCTATACATTGAACCCCGGGAGATCTTCGAAGCCAACAACGAGCTCCAGGAACTGGAAATGGAAGAAAAGGACGAGATACGGCGCATCCTCCTCGCCCTGGCTGACCTCCTCCGCCCCGACATCCCCTCCCTCCTTGAGGCTTTCGCTTTCCTGGCCCGTATTGATTTCCTGCGCGCCAAGGCCCGCCTGGCCCTCGACCTCAACGCCCACAAACCCCTGCTGCGCGAAGGCCCGCATCTGGAGTGGTTCGACGCCCTCCACCCCCTGCTCTACCTCTCCCACAAAGCCCAGGGAAAGACCGTAGTGCCCCTGAAGGTCAGGCTCGATGCTGCCCAGCGCATCCTCCTCATCAGCGGGCCCAATGCCGGGGGCAAATCCGTGGCGCTGAAGACCATCGGCCTGCTGCAATACATGCTGCAATGCGGGCTGTGCGTTCCCCTCAGGCCTACTTCGGAAGCCGGGGTGTTCCGGCAGCTGCTGCTCGACATAGGGGATGAACAGTCCATCGAAAACGACCTGAGCACCTACAGCTCCCATCTGATGCACATGAAGCACTTCCTGGAGGTGAGTGACAGGGACACCCTCTTTCTCATCGACGAGTTCGGCAGCGGTACAGAGCCCCGTTTCGGGGGCGCCCTGGCCGAAGCCATCCTGGAAGGATTATACGAGCGGGGGGCGTACGGCGTGGTCACCACCCACTATGCCAACCTCAAGACCCTGCCAGAACGGTGTCTTGGCATGGTGAACGCCGCCATGCAGTTCGACCTGGCCAATATGGAACCCCTATTCCTGCTTGAGACCGGAAGGCCCGGCAGTTCCTTTGCCTACGAGATCGCCTCACGCATCGGTCTCCCGGCGGATATCCTCCAACAGGCCGGGAAGAAGGCCGGGGAGGACCTGCTGGCCCTGGACCGCCAACTTCAGCAGCTGGCCAACGACCAGCGCGCCCTGGAACAGCAGCAGGTCCGCTTCCGGGTGGCCGATGACTTCCTTTCAGAAATGATTGAGAAGTACGAGCGCATGCAGAAGGAGCTTGAAGCGCGCCGGACCAGCGTACTGGCCTCGGCCCGCGAGGAGGCCCGCACCATCCTTTCCAGATCTAACCAGCTTATAGAGAATACCATACGCGAGATTCGCGAAGGCCAGGCGGAAAAAGAGCGTACCCGCAGCGCCCGGGAGAACCTGGAAAAGGAGAAGGCCAGGATGCTGCAGGAAAGCGCTCCCCCGGCCACTGACACGGGAGCGTCGAAGGCCATTATCGCAGGACACGGTGAACGTCCTGCAGAACACCTTGATAAGTCACGACGGAAAGGCCCGCCGCAGCAGGGGAATGCTGCGGGGACGGCAAAGCCGCGCAAGGAAGGCTTCAGCGCTGGGGATACCGTGCAGATGCAGGGCCAGGATGCCCTGGGCGAGGTGACCGCCGTCAAGGGCAACGTGGCCGAGGTGGTATTCGGCAGCATGAAACTCCGGCTGCCAGTCGACAAGCTTCAGCACGCCCGCGAGAACCCTAAGCGGGGAAACGTCCGTCGGCACGACCTGCGCCATATCCTGAACGAGCTGAATGACAAAATGGCAAAATTCTCCCCCCAGCTCGACCTGAGGGGGAAGCGCGCCGAGGAAGCCCTGCACGAACTGCAGCAATACATTGACGACGCCCTGCTGCTGAGTGTCCCTGATGTGCGCATCCTGCATGGCAAGGGCGACGGCATCCTGCGCCAGGTGGTAAGGGACTACCTGGGTACGGTGAAGGAGGTCCGGCGGTTCGCCGATGAAATCGTGGAGCTGGGAGGTCATGGGGTGACCACCGTAAGCTTCCGCAGCCGGCCTGACAGCGAATGAGCCCGGCCTGGCCTGGCACAGTGTTTGACTCCGCAGCAAGTAACAACGGAATTCCACACACCTAAGCGATCCTGCCATGAGCGAAACCGCCAAAAAAAAGACTGATCCCTTCAAATGGGTCCTCCTTGCCCTTATCCTGCTCTTTGCCGGCATCCTGCTGGTGCAGCGCGGGGGTATGTTTGCCCCGAAAAAGTCCGCCGCAGCCGCCGGGCCTACCGTGGAGCTCACCTCCGGCAACTTCAGCGAACAGATCGCCCAGGGCGTGATCCTGGTGGACGTCTGGGCCGAATGGTGCAAACCCTGCAAAGCCATGGAACCCACCCTCGAAGCCCTGGCCACCGCCATGGAAGGCCGGGCCCGGGTAGGTAAGCTGGATGCCGACGCTAACCGTGAGCTGGCCGAAAGCCTTGGCGTGCAAGCCATCCCAACGATGATTCTGTACAAGGACGGGCAAGAAGTAGAGCGCTTCATAGGGATGAAAAGCGAGGAATCGCTGAAGGAGGCGATGGAGAAGGCGCTCAATGATATCTGATATCTGATATCTGATATCTGATATCTGATATCTGATGTTTCGGCAAGCTTGGCATAAATATCTGATTGTTAATATAAAAATGGAATAGCACATGGAAGGGGATTTGAACCAACCGGGGGGAATGAAGCGGCCGTTTTACCTGCGGTACGAGGTGATTGGCGCCGTACTCGGGGCGATTGGCGGATATATTTACTATTGGAAGATCGGTTGTGTGAGCGGGACGTGTCCCCTCACCAGTAATCCCTGGTTCACCATGGCCTGGGGCGCAACCCTGGGGTACCTGCTTGGGGATTTTTTCTCCACCAAACCCCTTCGAAAGAAAAGCCCCGGACCTGAGGATCCCTCCGGGTTGTAATCTGTCCCTCCCCCTCGCACTAACACTCGCACTCCCTCTTCCTCTTCCTATCTTTGCTCTCTGCTATCCCGCAGTTAAGCATGGGCCTTTTCGTCACGTATTTCAGTCCGATCCAGCTGGGCCTGCTGATCGCAGCCGGCCTGGGCCTTGCAGCCAGCGTAACGGCCGAGCTGCGCCAGCGCCCCGGCCTGTCCACCCTCCTGCTGGTGCTGACCGCCCTGTTGCTTTACAGCTTCGCCGCCTTGCTCGATCCCTTCCTGAACATCTGGGACGAGCGCTTCCATGCCCTGGTGGCTAAAAACCTCCTGGCCCATCCCCTGAAACCAACACTGTACGATGATCCGGTGCTGGACATGGCTTACGACAACTGGACCATTTATCATGTCTGGCTGCACAAGCCCCCCCTGTTCCTGTGGCAGATCGCTTTGAGCTTCAAGCTCTTCGGTATCTCAGAGTTCAGCCTGAGGATCCCCAATATCCTCATGGGCGCACTGCTGGTGCCGGTGAGCATGCGCACCGCCCAACGGCTGACCGACCGCATGACGGCTTATCTGAGCGGGCTGATGGTGCTCACGACCGTGTACTTCCTGGAAATGGTGGGGGGGCGTCAGGACATGGATCACAACGATGTGGCCTTCCTCTTCTACATTTCATTGAGCATTTGGTCGTGGACAGAATACCACCACAGCGGCAAGCGGCGCTGGGCGCTCGCCGCCGGGGCCTTCGCCGGGCTGGCCATACTGTGCAAATGGCTCCCCGGCCTGCTGGTTTACCTGGGATGGGGAGCTTTCCTGTTGATGTCCCGCCGCTTCAGCCTAAAGGAGAACGCGGACCTGCTGCGGGCCCTGGGGCTTACCGTATTGGTGGCCCTGCCCTGGCAGGTCTTCAGCTTCTGGGCCTACCCGGAAGAGTCCGTGGCTGCACTGCAGGCCAACGCCCGGCATTTCACCGAGCCCATGGACGGGCAGTCGGGGCCCTGGTGGTTCCATTTCGCCCGCTTTCCGCTGATATACGGGAAGTGGTCGGTGTATTTCATCGGCCCTGCCCTGTTTCTCCTGTGGTACCGGGCCAGCGACCGCCGGCTGGCTTTGGCCTGGCTGGTGATGATCGCGGGGGTTTACCTCTTCTTCAGTCTGGCCGTCACTAAAATGGGATCCTTCACCGTGATCCTGCTCCTTCCGGTGAGCATCGCTCTGGCGGCCCTTTTCAGGGAAGGCCTCACCCAGGTGGAGCGGTGGGGGGGCCGACGTTTAAGAGCCCTGGTGCTCCCCCTCGGTGTGATCGCCCTGGTGGCCCTGCGCGTGGACGTGGAGGCGCTGCAGGCACGGCATACCCTTTGGCAGCCAGACAACCAGTATACCCGCATGCTGATGCACAACCGGGAGGTTTTCCGTTCGCTGGATCTCCCTCCGGATGCAGTGCTCTGCAATGTGAAGGGAAGGCACTACATCGAGGCGATGTTCTATACCGGCCTGCCTGCCTACGGCCTGATTCCGGATGAGGCCCAGCTGCGCGACCTGGAGGCCAAAGGACGCCGGGTGGCGTTGTTTGCGGTGCAGGGAGAGGAGCTCCCCTTATGGATTAGCCGGGATACCACCGTGATCATGATCCAGGAGCAATTGCAGGGGTATGAATAGGGCCAGGTGAACTGAGTTACCGGCGGGCTGAGCAAAGGACCTCAGGTCTCGTTCACAGGAGCAGTCCATATCTTATCGAATAAACACTATATTTAACTACCAAAACCCTTTCCCCATGAGAACCTCTCATACTTTGCTTCCGTTGGCGTTGTTGATGATCCTTGCCCTTTTCCCAAGGCATAGCATCTCCGCCCAGCCCGAGAACGCCCTGCATTTCGACGGCACCGACGACTATGCCAGCGTGAGCGCCGCCTCCTCCCTGGTAAGTGGCAACACCCTGTCGATGACCTGCTGGGTATACCTGCAGAACACCGCCCCTTCCTACCCCAACTTCGACGGCATCATTGGTTTCCGCAACGAGTCCAATTGCGATTTCTACCTCCTGCAGCTCAGCACCACCAATTTCGAAGGCCGGCTGCGCAACAGCTCCGGCCTGGCCTACACTGTGACCGCTCCGGGAGTGCAGACCAATACATGGCTCCATCTGGGCATGACCTACGATGGCACCACCCTTAAAGTGTATGTGAACGGCAGCCTGTCGGCCTCCACTCCTGCCAGCGGCTCCATCACCAATACTACCGGCAATTTCATGCTGGGCCGCCTCGATTACCAGACCACCCAGTTCCTGCTCCAGGGCCGCCTGGACGAAGTGAGCCTGTGGAGCAAGGCCCTCAGTGCCTCCGAGATGCAGTGCATCGCCCTGTCGGGCATCGATCCCAATTCCCCCGGTCTGGAAGTGTACCTGGAGATGAACCAGGGCGTTGCCGGGGGCAACAATGCCGGGAACACCACTTTAACCGGCAGCGCCAACAGCGTGAATGCCTATATGTACAACTTCGGCCTCAGCGGGAACACCTCCAACTATGTGGCCGGGATAGTGGATTATGACCTCACCACCGCCACCATCTGCCAGGGGGAGGACTTCCCCTGGAACGGGCAGAACTACAGCGCTCCCGGCACCTATACCGACACCCTCAGCGGCAGCCAGGGCTGCGACTCGGTGCTGCGGCTGGACCTGGAGGTGATAAGCATCGACACCTCGCTGAGCCTCAACGGAATGGTGCTGTCCTCCAACGACCCCACCGCCACCTGGCAGTGGGTGGACTGCTGGAACAACTACGCCCCCATCCCCAACGAAACCAATCAGTTCCTCGGGATCACCGGGACCGGGAGCTATGCCGTGGTGCTTACCAAGGGGATATGCAAAGACACCTCGTATTGCCGTACCTTCCTGTTCACCGGGGTACAGGACACGCCTTCAAGCCTCTCAGCGCGGGTGAGCATGGGTCAGAACCAATTGCTGTTCGATCATGAAAGCCTGGGCCGTGGTCATCTCAGCCTTTGCGACCTCTCCGGAAGGGAGTGGTTATGCCGGCGGCTGGATCAGGAGGAGCGGGTCAGCCTGCCCCTGGAGGGACTGCGTTCCGGGCTCTATATCCTGACCTGGAGGCCCGGCTCAGGCCCAGCCCAAAGCCTGAAGGTGGTGGTTCCCTAAGCCACCCGGTACCCCAGGTAAAAGGCCCTATCCGGGATCATTTAACATTCTCTTAACGAAACTGTTAAATATTTCCCTACCTTTGCACGCTCAAATTCAGCCCCCTCCCGCTGCAGTAGCCGGAACGCCGGATTGAGTACATAGTGTTCATTTTCAATAAACTGCAATGCCCCTTAGTAAACTTCGCAACATTGGCATCGCCGCACACATCGATGCAGGTAAGACCACAGTGACCGAGCGTATGCTCTTCTATACCGGGATCACCCGCAAGCTCGGGGAGGTCCACGACGGCCAGGCGACCATGGATTTCATGAAACAGGAGCAGGAAAGGGGCATCACCATTGCCTCGGCCGCCATCAGCGCAACCTGGGCCGGACATCAGGTCAACATCATCGACACCCCCGGCCACGTGGACTTCACCGTGGAGGTGGAGCGTTCCCTCCGCGTGATCGACGGCATGATCGCCGTGTTCTGCGCCGTGAGCGGGGTGGAGCCCCAGAGCGAGACCGTATGGAACCAGGCCGATCGTTACAAGGTGCCCCGTATCGCTTTCATCAACAAGATGGACCGCACCGGGGCCGACTACGACGAGGCTATCCGGATGATGAACGAATACCTGGATGCCAATGCCGTGCCCTTCCACCTGCCCATCGGCCATGAGGAGAATTTCAGCGGCATCATCGATGTGATCCACCAGAAGGCCTACCAATTCCCTAACGGTGAGGTGCAGGAAATGCCCATCCCGGCCGAATATGCTGAAGCGACCACCCGAGCACGGGCCCGCCTGAGTGAAGTGGTGGCTGAGTTCGACGACAAGGTGATGGAGCTCTTCCTGGAAGACCAGGAGATCCCCTCCGACCTGCTTCAGTTGGCTGCCCGCCGCGCCACCCTGAAAATGTTCATTACCCCGGTTTTCTGCGGGGCCGCATACAAGAATAAGGGCATCCAGCTTCTGCTGAACGCCGTGGTGGACTTCCTGCCCTCCCCCTCCGACGTGGGCGCCACTGTGGGTACCGATGTGGATGACCCGGAAAAGACGCATTCCCGCTGCCCCTCGGCTAAGTCGCCCTTCGCTGCCCTGGCCTTCAAACTCATCCATGACCCCTACGTGGGACAACAGACCTTCATCCGCCTCTATTCCGGTTCCCTGACCAGCGGTATGCAGGTGTTCAATTCCACCAAAGGAAAATATGAGCGCATCGGTCGCATCCTGCGCATCCATGCCAAAGATCGCGAAGAGATCAGCGAGGCCGGCCCGGGCGATATCGTAGCCCTGATCGGTATGAAGTATACCAAGACCGGGGACACCCTCTGCGATCCGGAGCACCCCCTGTTCCTGGAGTCCATCAACATCCCCCCCTCTGTAATTGAGCTGAAGATCGTGCCTAAAAGCCGCAAGGAACAGGGCAAGCTGGGCGAGGCCCTGGCCAAGCTTAGCAGCGAGGACCCGAGCTTCAACGTGCGCTATGATGATGAGACCGAGGAAACCATCATCGCCGGAATGGGAGAGCTGCACCTTGAGATCATCGTCGACCGCCTGCAGGACGAGTTCAAGGTAGAGGTGGAGGTCGGCGAGCCTTCCGTGGCCTATCGCGAGACCATCACCCGCGAAGGCAGCGCCGACTACCGTCATTCCAAGCAGACCGGCGGCAAGGGACAGTTCGCCCAGACCTATATCCGCATTGAGCCCAACGGCGACAACGGTTACGAGTTCATCGACCAGATCAAGGGCGGAGCCATCCCGGCCGAGTTCATCCCCTCCGTGGACAAGGGGATTAAAAAGACCCTGGCCGACGGGGTACTGGCCGGATATCCGGTGGAGAATGTTAAGGTGGTGCTGCTCGACGGCAAGTTCCACCCGGTGGACTCCAGCGACTTCGCCTTCCAGACCTGCGGTTCGATCGCCTTCAAGGAAGCCTTCATGAAGGCCGAGCCCGTACTGCTGGAACCCGTGATGAAAGTGGAAATCAACACACCCGACGACTATCTCGGAGACATCGTGGGCAACCTCAACCGCCGCCGTGGCAAGGTGGAGTCGATGCGCCGTCACCGCAAGGGATCCCAGAAGATCGTGGCCTTCGTGCCCCTGATGGAAATGTTCGGCTACGCCACCACCTTGCGAAACCTTTCCAGCGGGCGTGCCAACTACTCCATGGACTTCTTCAAATATCTGCCGGTGAGCAAGTCGACCCAGGAAGAGGTGCTGAAGAAAGTGGCGGAGGAGAAGAGGCAGAGAAAGTGATATCTGATATCTGATATCTGATATTTGATATCTGATATTTGATATTCAACAAATTAAGTTAGGTTTTTAGGCCTGACGAGGGAACGGGGCTCGGGTTAGGGTCCCGTTTTTCATTGTCTAAGATCAAGGGAGTCTCCTTTGAGAGGGGGGATTTGAATATCGAATATCGGCCAGCATCCGACAGGGCTTTTTCAGGATTTCGTCAGGGGTTCGTCAGTGGTTCAGCAGGTTCACCAACCAGTTCACGGACCGAGGAAGAGGGGTGGCTACTCTGTAAGCTCAGCCTGGATCATTTCGATGATCTTGCGTGACTGGGCCTGCATTTCCTCGAATGCCGGGATAAAGGAACTGGACATGATGGTAAGGATAAACAGACCGTTTTTGTATTCTCTGGATCCCAGAATCTGCCGGAAGTCTGTAACGCTTATCCCTTGCGCTGCCGCTGTGCTTTGACCGGTATAAACAGGTAAGATGCGGTCAAGGTTGACATGAAGGAACAATTGCTTTGAGATGTATTCGCGATAGTCATGGGCTTCATGGTCGGCCGCGAACTGGTTGGCCTTGTGCAATTCGTTCAATGCCAGCAGCAAGACCTTGATCGAATCGTTGCTTATCAGGCTGAGGTTCCCAGAGCTCGCCAGTTCGGTGAACGTACTGTTGTTTGGAGTGAACCTGTGCTCCATGAGCGAGTTGACAATGTTTTTCGATAGTTGATCCAGGTCGGTCACCGGCTCCCCATTCATGTGATCTATACTCAGCCCGTCACCATGCATGCGTTCTTTCCTGAACTGGATCAGGAAATCCAGTCTCGCGATGTCTTTCTCCATGTCGAGCATGATGTTCCTGAGGTATTTGACCTCCCGCTTTCTCTCCGCTCGTTCGAAATTCCAATTGTTTACCTGCAGGGCGATCAGTATCCCGATCCTGATCAATATGCTTTTAAAACCAGTGGGATGTTCTTAGTTCCTGAAGCCTGTTGCTGATATCTCAAAGGCAGAAAACGGCTTCTGCATCCGTCTGAGAAAGGTAAGGATGGCGCTGCCCAGGCAAGACGAGAAGCTCAGGAGCAGGAGTTCGAGTGAGGTATAGCCCAGGTTGTCGCCCAGGGGAGGGATGTAATCGATAGAAATGGGGCTATGCCCTTCCACCCCGCCTTCGAAATGCAAACGATCATTGATGAGCCTGATCCTGGCTGTGAGCTCCCTGGACTTGTCCGGCATAGTGAAGATTTGTAGACTTCAATAATATGAAAAATCAACGCTCAACCATGAACCATCACTTCCTTGTGCCGGGCCTGCAGAGGACCCGGCCCCTTCTACCTTCCCTTGAGTTTCTCCTTCTCCTTGCGGGGCAGGGAAGCCACGATCAGGGCGTAGGAATGGTCGATCCACTCCCTCAGCAGTTCATCGGTGATTCCCGGGCCCTGACGGACCGTGTTCCAGTGCACCTTGTTCATATGCCAGGCGCCGCTGACCGTGGGGAAGTGTTCCCGCAACTCCAGTGCCCGGCCCGGGTCACACTTCAGGCTGATGCTGAGCTCCAGCTCATCGGTGGGGATGAGGGCGAACATCTTGCCCCCGACCTTGAAGACCAGGGTCACCTCGTCGAAGGGAAGGTGTTCGGTTGTGCCCGGCATGGACAGGCAATAGTCCCGGATTTCCTCAATGTTCATACTTACTGTTTCGGGCAAATTTAGCATATCGGACTGAAAAGCATACCCTTAGGCTGTTGATGCTTTGAAATGCCGAACCTTTGGCTAAATTTGTAATATTGCCGGGAATTTGTGCGGCAAGCGTGGTATAACCAAAACCAGAACTTATGTCACTGAAACAGAAGACCAGCGACCTCAAGAAGCGAATGCGCGGGGCGTTGCAGGGAGGTGGCCAGCAGGCCATCGAGAAGCAGAAAGCCGGCGGTAAGATGACGGCCCGCGAGCGGATCATCGCCCTCCTTGATCCGAAGTCCTTTCATGAGTATGACCTGTTTGTTGAGCATGCGGGCAAGGACTTTGACATGGACAAGAAGTACCTTCCCGGCGACGGGGTGATCACGGGTACCGGGACCATCAGCGGCTACCCGGTATGTATCTACGCCCAGGACTTCACGGTGGCCGGGGGATCCCTTGGCTGGATGCATTCCAAGAAGATCTGCAAGATCATGGACCACGCCATGAAGCTGAAGGTACCTCTGATCGGTATCAACGACAGTGGGGGGGCACGTATCCAGGAAGGGGTGAACTCCCTGGCCGGCTATGGGGAGATCTTCTACCGCAACACCCAGGCTTCCGGGGTGATCCCGCAGATCAGCGTGATCCTCGGCCCCTGCGCCGGAGGCGCGGTCTACTCCCCTGCCCTCACCGATTTCGTCTTCGTGGTGGACAAGATCTCCAAAATGTTCATCACCGGCCCTGAGGTGATCAAGACGGTGTTAGGTGAGGAGATCAGCATGGAAGACCTGGGTGGGGCCCGGGTGCATGCCGAAATCACGGGCAATGCGCACTTCTTCGCCGAAAGCGAAGACGAATGCTTCGCCCAGATCAAGGAACTGGTGAGTTACATCCCCTGGAACAACGAGAAGAAAGCCGAGCCTTTCCCCAAGAAACCGCCCCGCATCCGCACCTATAAGATAGAGAACATCATCCCGGAAGACCCCAAGCAGCCTTACGATGTGCGCGACGTGATCCGTTCGATCAGCGACGACTCGGAATTCCTGGAGGTGATGGAACTCTTTGCCCAGAACATCGTGATCGGCTTTGCCCGCATGGGCGGGGAGACCGTGGGCTTCGTGGCCAATCAGCCTTTGGTGCTGGCCGGGGTGCTCGACGTGGACAGTTCCGACAAGGCCGCGCGCTTCATCCGCTTCTGCAATGCTTTCAACATCCCCTTGGTTACCCTGGTAGACCTGCCGGGTTACCTGCCCGGGGTAGACCAGGAGCATGCCGGCGTGATCCGGCATGGGGCTAAAGTGCTCTATGCTTACTCTGAAGCCACTGTGCCCAAGATTACAGTGATCCTTCGCAAAGCCTATGGCGGGGGTTATATCGCTATGTGCTCTACTCACCTCAAGGCCGACTTCGTATTTGCCTGGCCGGTGGCCGAGATTGCCGTGATGGGCCCTGAAGGCGCCGCCAACATCATTTTCCGCGCCGAGATCAACAGCGCGGAGAACCCTGAAGCCATGCGCCGCCAGAAGATCAAGGAATACAAGAAGAAATTCGCCAATCCTTACGTTGCCGCAGCCTATGGCTATGTGGACGCAGTGATCGAACCCCCAGATACCCGGGCCTTCGTGATCCACGCCCTGGACATCAGCGCCGGCAAATCGGTGCAGCGCCCCAGCAAGAAGCACGGCATCCCGCCTTTCTGATGCACTGAACCCGGTGATCATATCCTATGAGCAGTACCATGGAAAACGAAAGCAGTGTAACCCGCTACAAGACGCTGGAGATCGACAGTGTGCGTTACCGCACCACCTTCAACAAGAAGTTCGACCAGCGCAAGCCCTACGAGCCCATTAATCCTGACCATATACTGGCCTTCATTCCCGGTACCATCCTGAAGATCTACGTGAAGAAGGGCATGAAGGTGAAGGAAGGGGAACGGCTGCTCGTACTGGAGGCCATGAAGATGAAGAACGACCTCATCGCGCACCGTTCGGGCACCATCAAGGATGTGCTGGTGGCCGAAGGAGAGAGGGTACCCAAGAAACAACTGCTGATCGAGCTGGAATAGGCCCTGGGATCATGGCCTGGTCCATTCGTCGTTCAGTTCCCCGATAAGGCTGAGGATCTCCTCCCGGCCCTGACGGGTGGTGGCGGAGCTGATGATAGCCGGGGGCAGTGAATCCCAGGTCTGCATCAGCTCTTCCTTATATGCGGTCACTTGTTCCTGCAGCCGGGTGCGGCCCAGTTTGTCGGATTTCGTGAAGATGAGCACGAAGGGAATGCCGTTGCGGGCCATCCACTCCATGAAGCGGAGGTCGCTGTCCTGTGGCTCCAGCCGCGCATCCAGCAGCAGAAATACCTGTACCAGTGAGGTCCGCCCGGTAAGGTAAGTCCTCACCATGCGCTCCCAGCTGCCCCGTTCCGAGCGGGAACGGCGTGCGTACCCATACCCCGGAAGGTCCACCAGGTACCACTCCTCGTTAATGATGAAATGACTGATCAGCTGGGTCTTGCCCGGGGTCCCGCTGGTCTTGGCCAGGCCCTTCTTTCCGGTGATCATATTGATGAGGGTGGACTTCCCCACATTGGAGCGTCCGATAAAGGCATATTCGGGGAGGAGGGGCTCGGGACACTGATCGAGTCGCGCCGAGCTTTTCACGTAGTCCGCTTTCTTTATTTCCATCACATCCCTTTCCGGTAGGTGTTCACATGGCGGTCTTTCTTGGCCTCGTAGATGTCGTTGATGGTCACCATGATGCCGGTCTCTTCCACATCGCCGAACACTTCATTGATGGCGGTGCCGAAGGTGCGCATGGTGGAGCTGAGGTTCATATAGGCATTCACCAGGGGCGGGATGCCCTCACCCAGGCTGCGGACCTGCTGCACCAGGAGCTTGTAGTCGGCCTCATAGTTCCCTCCGCTGAACACGGCCTCCAGCTCCCCTGAGGGGGTGGTGAGGGCCATGGGTACGAAGGGCCTGACCAGTTCATCGGGATCGGGGAAGTATTTCCGGAGAAAATGCTGGATGAGGTCGCGGGCCCGGGTATTGAAGTGGGGGTACATGGTGATCTTGCCAAAGAACCAGCGGATGTCGGGATGATCGACCACCAGGGCGCCCAGACCATCCCAGAGGTTATCGAGGGAATACATCCCTTTACGGATGTTCATGGCCGGCTGGTAGGCCGGTTGGACGAAGGAGCGGCCCAGTTCGATGGTATAGGGCATATAGTGCCCTATGAAGCGTTCGCTCAGGCGGAACAGCCGGGAGGTGGGGCTCTGCGGGGCACCCTCATGGATTTCCAGGTCGCGGCAGTGGATGAAGCGATAGCCCCCCACGATCTCCTGTTCTTCGGGGTTCCATACGATGAGTTGCTGGAACGGCAGGGGCATGGTATCGTAGCGGTCGATGTCGGCCGATTTGCCCGTGCCCCCTCCGGCTTCACGGAAGCTGAGCTCGCGCAGGCGACCGATCTCCTGCATCACCTGTGGGGCCGAGTGGGCATCCACAATATATATTTCATTGTTCCCATTGTTGGTCTGGCGCACGAAATGCCCTTCGCCCAACTCAGCGAGCAGCAGTCTGCGGTCTATGGGAGGGATGAGTTCCTGCATGGGTAGTTCAGGGGTTAGGTAGGTTAGGGTCGAAGAGGGCCCCGGGCTCCCGCTCCAGCCGGTAGGTGTGGGCCTTCAGCCGTCCGGCCCAGTCCGCATCCTTGCGGCTGCGGTCGAAAATATCATAGGGTATGGGGCGGCCGAAGGTGATGCGGACCTCCTGGTCCTTCTGTTTCACCATCTCATCAACGAGGTAAAGCATTTCTACGTTGGTTCGAAGCCCGACTGCCGTGCGGAAATTGGCGAGGTTGTAGAAGAAATTGGAATTACGCCCCGAGATGTGGACCGGAATGACATCGCGTTCATAGCGCCGGGCCCTGGTCACGATACCCTTTTTCCATTCCAGGTCGAGGATCCGCCCATGCTGCTTACGGGAACACAAGCCTGCAGGGAAGTAGAGGACCAGCTTGTCGGAGGCGAAGGTATCGTCGAACACCTTCACATTGGACGCATTGCTGCCGTGCTTGTTGATGGGGATGAAGAGTCCGCGCAGGTTGGGGATGTGCATCAGGAGGTCGTTCACGGGGAAAACGATGTCTTTTCTGACACTTCCTACCACCTTCATCAGGGCCAGGCCGTCGAGCCCCCCCAGAGGGTGGTTGGCCACGATGAGGCCACGGCCTGTGGGCGGTATATTGGCCAGGCCTTCCACCATGATCCTGACCCCGAAATCCTTCAGCACTTCATCAATAAACTCCAGTCCCTGAGTCCCTTGCAGCCTACCCAGTGTAGCGTTGATCCGGTCCTGGTGAATAATGCGTTTGAGATAGCGTAGTACGAAGCCGGGGAGGATACGGAGCAGGCGGGGGCTCTTGCCGGAGATCACCCGCTCGAGGTCCACGAACGCCGGCTGTGCTTCCGGAATGCCCGTCATTTCTGCATCTGCGCTCATACAGCCTTTTTCAGGTGAGGATCAAAGATAGGGATTTTTCGCCTTTCGGGGCACTATTAACATATTTCGCTGAATATCAACACCTTTCGGCTTTGTTAATAACTGGGCTGTAATCCCACCTTTTCCCACCGTTATAATTCAAACTTTTTCAATGACTTACTGTAACCATTTTTTCAGAATGGCGTTATACAAGGTACTATTTATCAACATTGTGGTAGCATGTGGTAAATAGTGGTAGAAGGTGCAGTATATTTACGCCTTGAAGCCTGAACGGATGATCAACTTCATCGGAGAATACGAATGCAGGATGGATGCGAAGGGTCGCATCGTACTGCCCTCCGGCCTGAAAAAGCAGGTCCCGGTGGAAGCCGATGATCGTTTTGTGATCAACCGGGGTTTCGAAAAGTGCCTGATCATCTATCCACTCAATGTGTGGAACCGGATCAGTGAGGAGATCAACCGCCTGAACCCCTACGTAAGGAAGAACCGCGAATTTGTGCGCTATTTCTACCGCGGGGCCACGGAGATCCGCCTGGATGCCACCAACCGTCTGCTGTTCCCCAAGGCTTTGATGGAATATGCCGACATCGATAAGGACGTGGTCCTTTTCGCCCATGGTGACCGTATCGAGGTTTGGAACAAGCTGCTTTACGATGCGCAGCTGAACGTGGAATCAGAGGACTTCTCCTCCCTGGCCGAAGATGTCATGGGCAGTTTCGGAAAACCAGAAGGTTCAAGGGGAGATGTATCATAAGCCTGCACTACTGAACGAGACCCTCGGGTTACTCTCGGTCCGGCCGGGAGGCACCTACGTGGACCTAACCCTGGGGGGTGGCGGCCACAGCCGAGGCATCCTGGAGCAGCTGGGCGAAGGGCGGCTCCTCGCCTTCGATCAGGATGAAGAGGCCCGTGCCAATGTTCCCGGGGATCCCCGGGTGACCTTCATCCCTGAGAACTTCCGCTTCTTCTCCAACTTCCTCAAGTATCACAAAGCCTATCCGGTTGACGGCATCCTGGCCGACCTGGGGGTGAGCAGCCACCAGATCGATGCCCCCGAGCGTGGGTTTTCCACCCGTTTCGACGGCCCCCTGGACATGCGCATGAACGCCCGGTGGGGGCAGACCGCCGCCGAATTCATCGCCGGTGCTACCCACCCCGAACTCGCCCGTGTGTTCCGCGAATACGGGGAGATCCCCAATGCCGGCCGCTTGGCCAGCGCCATAGTGCATGCCAGGACAGAACAGGCCGTGGACACCACCACCCGGCTGCGCGGCATTGCCCAGCCCCTGGCGCCCAGAGGGAAAGAAAACCAATACTACGCCAGGGTATTCCAGTCGCTGAGGATACATGTAAACGCTGAACTGGAAGCCCTGGAGGCCATGTTGCACCAACTACCCCAGGCCTTGCGCAGCGGGGGCCGCGTGGCGATCATCAGCTGGCATTCCCTGGAAGACCGCATGGTCAAGAACTTCTTCCGGAGCGGAAGCCCGGACGGAACGCTGCAGAAAGATTTCTACGGCCACGTCCTCACCCCTTTCCAGCCCGTAACCCGCAAGGCCGTTGAGGCAGGAAGCGCGGAAGTGGACGACAACCCCCGCTCCCGCAGTGCCCGCCTGCGTGTGGCCGAACGCAACGAAATGCAATACCATGGCTAAGGAGAACGGAAATATGCCCCAGCCTCCGCAGCCTGCGCCACAGGGCAAATCACTGGGCATGGTGGCCCGCATCCTGGCCGGAATCCTGGGAGGGAGCATCCTCACCAGGGAGAATGTGGTGCGCTCCCTGCCCTTTATGTTCTACCTCGCCATGCTGGCCCTGGTATATATCAGCAACAGCTATTACGCCGAGCGTACCATCATCCGCAGTTACCACCTGCGCAAGGAGATCAAGGAACTGCGGTATGCCTTCATTACCGGACGCTCGGAGCTGATGTTCGAAAGCAAGCAGACCGAGGTGGCCCGCAGACTGGAACCCACAGGGGTCAGGGAATCGCGCATCCCCCCGCAAAAGATCTCATTGGATACCCCGTGACCACGATGGCAGCACAAGGATACATACCATCGCGCATCTACCTGGTGTACCTGCTGATTGCCCTCGGGGCGATCGGGGTGGTCGGGCGCATTGCCTACATCCAGTTCGCGCTCAGGGACCACTACGAACAGCTTTCGCGGGAGCGCACCCTGCGTTATTTCAGCATTGAAGAGAACCGGGGCAGCATCTATGCCGCCGACGGCAGCCTCCTCTCTGCCTCGGTACCCTCTTTCGATGTCCGCCTCGACCTGCATCCCAGTGTCATCCCCGACGAGTACTTCCTCAGCCGTGTCGACAGCCTGGCCCGGTCCCTCTCCCTGCTGTTCAAGGATAAGTCGCCGCGAGCCTACCGCTCGGCCCTGATGCAGGCCCGTTCGGAGGGAGACCGTTACTTCCTTCTCAGACGGGGCGTAAGCTATCCCCAGCTGAAGCAACTGCGCACCTTCCCAATCCTCGACCGTGGGCGATATGGCGGTGGGCTGATCGCAGAGCAGCGCAATGTGCGTGTCAAGCCCTTCCGCATGCTGGCAGAGCGTACCATAGGCTTCGACCGCAGCGATTTCCATGTCGGACTGGAAGGGGCCTACCGTGAGGAACTGGAAGGCATCAGCGGACGCCGCCTCATGCGCAGGATCACAAATAATATGTGGGTGCCGGTGAACGACGAGAACGAGATCGAGCCCCAGGACGGCAACGACATCATCACCAATATCGACGTCAACATCCAGGATGTGGCCGAGCACAGCCTGATGGAGCACCTGGCCCGCCACGACGCCGACCACGGCTGTGCCGTGCTGATGGAGGTATCCACGGGCTATGTGGTGGCCATCGCCAACCTCCGCAAGAAGGGGGATGGCCGGTATGAAGAGGACTACAACTTTGCCGTTGGCGAGAGTGCCGAACCCGGCTCAACCTTCAAGCTGGCCTCCCTGATGGTAGCATTGGAGGACGGGAGGCTGCGGCTGGACCAGACTGTCGACACCCGCGAAGGCGTGGTCAGTTTTTACGGCCGCCAGATGAAGGATTCCCATCACGGGGGCTATGGCCGGATCACGCTGCAGAAGGCTTTCGAGCTCTCCTCCAATGTGGGCATCTCGGTAGCCATTCAGGAAGCCTACGCCCAGGATCCTTCGCGTTTCGTGGAGGGCCTCAGGCGCATGTCACTGGGAAGTCCATTGGGCCTTGAGATCCCGGGCGAAGGCAAACCCCTGATCAAAGGCCCCGGGGAAAAGGGCTGGTCCGGCCTGAGCCTCCCCTGGATGTCGATCGGCTACGAAGTGGCAATCACCCCCCTCCAGACCCTGGCCTTCTATAATGCGGTGGCCAATGATGGGAAGATGGTGAAGCCGCTCTTCGTCAGGGAAGTCCGCCGGGGAGGTCAGCTCATCCGCGAACACAAGCCCCAGGTGATCAATCCCTCCATCTGTTCCCGTGAGACCCTGGCCCAGGTTCGCGGTATGCTCGAAGGGGTGGTAGAACGCGGTACCGCCAAACAGCTCAGCAACACGGTATACCGCATTGCCGGCAAGACGGGAACTGCACAAATCGCCAGCGCCAGGTCCGGCTACAACAAAAAAGACTACCGGGCTTCCTTTGTCGGATATTTCCCGGCCGGAAACCCCAAATACTCGTGCATCGTGGTGATCGACGGGCCACGGGAGGGCCACATCTACGGCGCAGCCGTGGCAGCCCCCGTATTCCGCGACATTGCCGACAAGGTATATGCCACGCATCTCGAGATCCAGGATATCCAAGATTCCCTCCCTCCAATCTCAGGCTCCGCTCCGATAACGCCCGGGGGGCACACCGATGACCTTCACGCCCTGTGCAGCTCTCTCGGCTCTACCCCCCGGGTTTCGGAGCACTCTTCCCCATGGGTGGTCCCCATGACCGGGGAAAAGGGTGTGGAATATGTCCCCCGCAACGTACTTCCGGGGGTAGTACCGAATGTCACCGGCATGAACGTCCGCGATGCGGTCTACATCCTCGAAACCCTCGGCATGAGCGTACAGCTCAGGGGCAAGGGGGTGGTTCATGCCCAGAGCGTTGCACCCGGCAGCCCTGCTCAACGGGGACAGGCCATAACCCTGGAACTGTCATGAGGGAAAAAGGGCTGCAGCATATCCTATACCGTGCCGGCATCATCGCTACGGAAGGTCCCCTGGATCGCCGGGTGGACCACCTCAGCATTGACTCGCGTCAGTTGGGGCCTTCCAGCCTGTTTGCCGCCCTGCCGGGCACGCGCACCGATGGCCACGCCTTCATCCCTGCCGCCATCGCGGGAGGGGCAGGGGTAATCCTCTGTGAGCGCATGCCCGAGACCCGCCCTGCGGGTATCACCTTTATTCAGGTGAATGATGCCAGGAAGGCCCTGGGCAGCATCGCCTCCAACTTCTACGACCATCCCAGCGCTTCCCTGCAGCTGGTCGGAGTTACGGGTACCAACGGCAAGACCACCACGGCCAGCCTGCTTTATCAGGTGTTCCGTTCCC
>ERZ795054.1259-NODE-1259-length-24917-cov-5.204207_pt1 | contig 24917 bp, 16 predicted proteins | sample MGYA00375138_ERZ795054 | MGnify/ENA primary metagenome ERZ795054 (study PRJEB30183, sample SAMN05720215) | anaerobic digester metagenome | isolation source: active sludge of municipal wastewater-treating anaerobic digesters | place: USA | collected 2014-12-23 ... | reverse complement strand
GGGGGGCTCGGGGTTCCAGCGGAGCCCATGCACCATGACGTGCACCAGCATCATGGCGTGTTCGGGCACTTTGACCGTAAGGTCCTGCAGTTCCATCGGCGCCGCATTCCGCCACAGGTCCACTCCTTCGTGGCGCAGCCCCTCGAACAGCGCATGCCAGTGCAGGTCGAGCTCCCAGCCTTCCGCATCGCGCAGTCCCATGGCGCGGCCGTACCTCAGGTTATATTCCACCGCTCCCGGTTCTTCAGGGGTCCAGCCGGCCTCCTTCAGCAGGTCCAGGGCCCTGCAGGCGTCCGCCGGGCAAACCATCACGTCCAGGTCAGCCATGGGCCTGACCCCGGCATCACCGTACCAGAGCGGCCCCAGGGCCGCGCCTTTCAGCAGCATCACCTCGATACCCGCCCCACGCAACAGGCGCAGCGCCGGCAGTCCGCGGTGCAGTACCTGCTGGTTGCGGTACCACGACTGGCGGTAGGCCGCTTTCAACTTGGGGAGCAGGGGCTCCTGGGGGAGCACCCGGCTGAGGTTGCGGTACAGCAGTGGGAGGGTGCGGTATGAACCGGCATCCAGGGGGTCTTTCAGGTCGAAAGCCTGTTGCCAGGCCTGCCAGGCGAGGATGGCCTCTTCCCCCTCGCACAAGGCTGCTTTCAGCAGCAGCAACTGCGCGGGATCCGGAAAAGGGTGGCCGTAGCCCTGGTCTTTAGCCTGGAAATGCATGATCAAGGAAGAATGCCCTATTCGATCCGGGCGCGGGGCCAGCCCCGCTCATCGGTGTCGTGGATGGGGTCGAGCAGCAGCATGTCCTGCATGTCGGCATAGCGATGGAGCACCGGGGGCTCGGGTGTGCCGCCCAGCCTTGCGGCCAGGGCGCTCACCTCGGCATCGGCCATGGCCCCTTCCGGGGGTGAAGGCGAGGCATCGGCAATCACCAGCTCCTCCCTCAGCAGGGCGGCCACGAAGTCCGACAAGGCATCGCCCAGACCGACGGCATTATCCCCGCCCTGCTCCTGCAGGCAGGAAAGCAGCAGGCCCAGGTCACCGCCCCGGGCGATCACTTCCCATACCGCCACACCGGTCTTGTCGAAACTGTAATAGTGGCCATTCTTCAGATTGACGATGATGGTCTCCCCGTCAATGGTGTCGTGCACTGCATGCGGATGGTTGACCCGCAGTCGCTCCTGGATGAACATCTTTCCCTTTTTCCCCTCCGTGGAGGGATTCAGCCCACTAAGGTAGCAAGAATGTCGGCCTGTAGGATGTTCGATGCACGCAAGGGCGCATGGGCGGATGTTCGATTTGGGGTGAGGTGGATCCCCGGCCCGCTTACCACGACCTCAGCCGGAAGTGCTGGGTGCTGAGGCTTTCGTTGACGAAGAGGAAGCCGGTGCTCCAGGTGGTGAGGGATACGGTGACCTCGGGCATCTCCCGCAGCCGTTCCCAGGCCCCGAGCATCCCTTCCGAAGCATGGATGTCGTGGATGGCAAGCACTCCGTGACGGCTCAGGCGGGGGAGGATGAGCTGGCCGAGGTAAATGGTCTCCTCCTGGCGGTGGTCGCCATCGAGGAAGACCAGGTCGGGCCTCCCCGGTCCTTCCAGCAGTTCAGGGAGCAGCTCACGGAAGGCGCCCTGCAGGAAACGCAGCCCTGGCGGCGCCAGGGGGCTGAGGCGTTCCACGGCCAGGGCGTGCACTGCGGCATCGCCTTCGAGGGAGAGCACGCGGGCCTGGGGGGCGCCCAGGGCCAGGGCCAGGGCCGAGAAGCCCAGCCCGCTGCCCAGGTCGAGGACGGTGCGGGGCTTGAGGAAGGCGGCCAGGTGGAACAGCCGGCGGGTGTCGCCCCCGCTGATGGCCGTCCTGCGTGCCAGTTGGGCCACCGGCTCGCTCAACTCCCTGCCCTCGGCGCAACCCAGGGGGTGATGGGTGATGAGCGCCTTGTCCTGAAGCCATTCCCGCCTCAGCCCCTGCAGCAGCGGAGGAGGAGAGGGCAGGCCGCGCCCCCTGAGCACCCGTTGATGAAAGGTGAAGACGAAGGGGGAATGCAGACGGAAAGGACCCCTGGCCTTGCGCAGGTGGCTAAGGTATTGCCGGAGCTTCCAGGGGACGGACATGGGATAAAGTTAGGCATTTCCGTGTGGCCGGTCAAAATGCCCAAGCATCGATATATGACGATATCCTGTATCTTCTTCCTACCTTTGCCGGGTAAACGGATACGGATGGCAAGGACCAGCATACAGCATTTCCTTTCCCTGGTGAAGTTCGCACACAGCGTCTTCTCCCTGCCCTTTGCCCTGGTGGCCTTTTTCATGGCCCTGGCCGACACCGGCCATGCCTTCTCCTTCCGCCTCCTGGTGCTGGTGGTGGCCGCCGTGGTGCTGGCCCGCAACACGGCCATGGCCTTCAACCGCTGGACCGACCGCTACATCGACGCCCTGAACCCCCGGACCCGCCTGCGGGAGATCCCCGCTCGCATCGTGAGCCCCCCGGCGGCCCTGGCCTTCACCCTGCTCAACGCGGCGGGATTCATCGGCGTGGCCTGGCTCATCAACCCCCTCTGCTTCTGGCTTTCTCCGCTTGCCCTGGCGGTGATCATGGGCTACAGCTATGCCAAGCGCTTCACCTCCTGGTCGCACCTGCTGCTGGGCCTGGGGCTGGGCCTGGCCCCCTCGGGGGCCTATATCGCCGTTTCCGGGGAGATCAGCCTCATCCCGGTGCTGCTGTCGGTGGCGGTAATCTTCTGGGTGGCCGGGTTCGACATCATCTATGCCCTTCAGGACGAAGGCTTTGACAAGGACCACGGCCTCTTTTCCCTGCCCTCCCGCCTGGGAGCCCGCAGGGCGCTGCTGGTCTCCGTGGGCATGCATGCCGTCACCGGGGCGCTGCTGCTCCTTATCGGTACCCTGGGGAGCTTCAACTGGATCTACTGGGGAGGGGCGCTGACCTTCATCGCCCTGCTGGTCTACCAGCACTGGATCGTGAAGCCCGACGACCTGAGCCGGGTCAATCTGGCCTTCTTCTCCACCAATGGCGTTGCCAGCATACTGTTCGGCCTGGCCGCCATCCTCGACCTGCTGGTGTTCTGATTCCAGGCGGATCTTTCCTGCTCGCATCGGTGTTCCGGTGTGGGTTGCTTGTAGCGAAAGCATGGACAGAACCCTTACATTTGTAGTTCAAGCCTTATGGAATGAACCAGAAGATTATCCGCCTCAATCAGATCACCAAGGACTATTACGTCGGGACCCAGACCGTGCACGCGCTGCGGGGGATCGACCTGGTGATCCACCGCAACGAATACGTCGCCCTCATGGGGCCTTCCGGTTCGGGGAAGTCCACCCTGATGAACATCCTGGGCTGCCTCGACACCGCCACGGCGGGGAAGTACGTGCTTAACGGACTGGATGTGAGTACCATGAACGACAACGCCCTGGCCGAGGTGCGCAACAAGGAGATCGGCTTCGTGTTCCAGACCTTCAACCTGCTGCCCCGGTCCACGGCCCTGGAGAACACCATGCTCCCCTTGGTGTATGCCGGCTTCAACAAGGCCCGCCGGCATGAGCTGGCCAGCCAGGCCCTGGAGATGGTGCAGCTCACCGACCGGGGCCACCACCGCCCCAACGAGCTGTCGGGGGGGCAGCGGCAGCGCGTGGCCATTGCCCGCGCCCTGGTCAACGACCCCTCCATCATCCTCGCCGACGAGCCCACCGGCAACCTCGACACCCGCACCTCCCTGGAGATCATGGGCGTCTTTGAGCGCATCCATCAGGCGGGCAATACCGTGATCGTGGTCACCCATGAAGAGGACATCGCTAAACATACGCACCGCATCATACGTTTAAGGGACGGCTATGTGGAGTCCGACACCCCGAATCCGCGCATCATGACGATAGCGGACTACGACCTGGACGCCTGGCCAAAATAGACGGGCATGAGCGAACCATTCAAGATTTACACCAAGGGGGGCGATGCAGGCCAGACCTCCCTGATCGGGGGCACCCGGGTGCCCAAGGACCACCTGCGCATTGAGGCTTACGGCACCCTGGACGAGCTGAACTCCTTCATCGGGTTGTTGCGCGACCAGCCCGAGGCGGCGGGGGTGAGGGCCGAGCTGGTCCGGATCCAGGAGCAGATCTTCACGGCCGAGTCGTGGCTGGCCGTGGACCCGGGGGGCAAGCCGCGGGCCCTGCCCCAGCTGCGCGAGGAGGAGGTGGTGGTGCTGGAACAGGCCATCGACCGGATGAACGACCGTTTGCCCCCGCTCACCCGTTTTTTGCTCCCCGGGGGCCATGCCGTGGTGTCGCTGGCCCATGTGGCGCGCACCGTATGCCGCCGGGCCGAGCGCACTACCATTACCCTGGGGCGGGAGCACCCGGTGGATCCCGTGATCCTGCGTTACCTCAACCGTCTTTCCGACTACTTCTTCGTGCTGGCCCGTTTCCTGGGGCAGGAGACCAATGCCGGGGAAAGCCCCTGGGCGCCGGAGTATTGAGGGGAGGGGCCGGGGTGCATCTGCCCAAATCAATGCTTAGGTTGAGCGAGGCCTGACAAATCCTGCCGCCTGCCGGGTCCGGTAATGTTTACGCGCTGATGCGCGGGATTAGTCCCCGAAAGATATTTCGCCCCTAAATCCTTTCAAAAGACCCGGTTACTGGCCTTTCAACCAGCCTGCCTGCTTTAGCTTATCCAAGAACCTTGTCGTTCGCTCTTCCCTGATCACTGCTTTCGATACTTAAACCCCATAAGGCGCGGGATTTCGTGCAATCCGCCAGATGGCGGACTGGGCTATCGCCGCACGAAGCCTTACTTATTAGCAGCCGTATCAATAATTATCACGACTTCTATATTCTTTAAGGTTACCCTCAATACGTTTATATTCCCTGATAGTATATTTTGAATTCTCTACTTCCGGTGGATTTGATAGTCGAACCTTTAAATAATTTAAATTATTCTTCTTTATTCTGCCCTTAATAGCATCAATACTAGAATCATAATATGGTCCCAAGGTATCCGAGATTTTATGAGTATTAATATCAAAAATTAAAAGAAATGTATAGCCATTATTTCGGCCTGGAATTGTGCTGACCCATACTGCGGTTAATGATTTTGACAAATTAATCATTGGATAGAAGTTCCAAACACCATCTTTCTTCTCAATATCATCATAATAGTATGTTGCTTTCCCAAAGCCAGTATTCTCCAGTAAAGTCGACAAATCTAAGTTGATTGTATCATGAATACCTGAAAACATTTTGTATTGGGCATTAACTAAAGTGAAAGCTAAAAAGAATAAAATAATTAAAAAGATTCTCATAGTTTAGTCCTGCTATTTTGATATGGCTGCTAACGGATTGGCGGTATGTTTTTGTTGCCGATTTCGAAGCACTTCACTGTCAAGTTACACGAAAGTTTATTAGATGCAGAAACGCTGAAATACCCACTGTCTCGGCAATAAAATATACCGCCTGTTACCGCCTGGTGTTCTGTCTTCCAGTCTTGTATACCATTGTTAATATTCAGTTTTCGTGTCATTGTCATTTTACTTTTTTCTGTCGGCTTGTGTGTCAGCGTTTTTTATTTTTTTAAGTGTCGGCAAATTTTTTAAAACAATTTTTCTCGGTGCGTTGGCTTTGCAAGCTCTTTGACAAAGCTTTGGTTGTAGCGTTGGCTCGTGGGGCTTTGGCAATGTGCTTGCAAATCGGGTTAACCTTCTGTAAGTTTTTTCATATTTATTTTTGGTTCAATTTCAAAACTATATTCATCGTTCAATTTATGAATAAAATCTCTAACAAGTTTGTCAGCAATAGGATATGTAGTAATTGCTTTGTCTGCAATAATTATTGTGTGTCTCGTTGCTCTACTTGTTGCGACATTAAATAGCGGCTTTTTCAAAGAATAATTCATACTTGAATTTGGGATGAAAAAAATGGTTAAGTCACAAGTAAGACCTTGAATTCTTTCAACAGTTTCAATTAAAATCCTATCATCACTGCCAAAAGTTGCTGTCATTGCTTTTTGAATTGCTCTTACTGCCTTTTTAGTTTTTGCAATTAAAGCTATCTTGAAATCCTTTTCCAAAACAAACATCAACTGTTTTAAAAAGTCTATGATTAAAAAAAGACCAAAATCAGGGTTGTCATTACCAATTGGAAAACTTGATTTAATCAATACAGGTCCACCATCAGGGTTTAGATATTTATTAAATTCAAGACCGCATTCAGGAAATTGGAATCTCAGTTTTTTATTTGCCTTTGAAACTAATGTGTTACGGTAAAATAGACCAGTATATTGGGTAGCTCTTGTTGGCAGCCTGTAGGTTTCTGTTAGTTGAAATGATGGAATTGATAAATTTCTACAGATAGTATTGAATCCTTCAACAAAACTTATAGCATTTTTCTTTTCAATTATATCCTTATTGACTTCAACAACCGGTGGTAATTGATACGGGTCTCCAATAAAAACAACTTTCTTCCCTAGTTTCTTTGCAGCACAAAACATTGATAATAAAGCCTGACTTGCTTCATCAACAATAACAAAATCAAACGGTGGTTCATCTTGTATTTCTTTTGCAAAGCCACTTGAGATATAAAATGTTGAAAGCAATACTGTACCTGATATTACCTGAATATCCTTTGAGTTTAATAACCCTGGCAATTCTTCTTGTTCGTCTTTAGTAAGATTTGTTTTGTAAATCTTTTCACTTTTACGATGATTTTCCAAAAACTTCTTTGAAGCCAATTCTATTAACGAACGATTGGTTAATGAAGTAGCAAGGACACTTTTGTTTTTATCTAATAAGTCAGCAATTAATTTTGCCATTTGATAAGTCTTCCCTGTTCCTGGAGGTCCTTGAATAATAATTTCATCAGAAATAGAAAGTTGCGTTTGAATAAAATCAGATAAGTTACGTTTCTCATCAAGTATCGTAGGAATCCACTCATTATTAGCTAAATGAATATCAAGGAATCTTGCAGAGGGTAGATCTTTTGGAGTATTTGTAACTATCTCGATTAAATTTTGCAAATATTTCAAAGGTGGTTCGTGCGGACCAAGGGTAACTAAACACTTGTCAACCAATTTCCCAGCAAAATCAAGTGAAATACCTTTAAAGCCTGCTAGCTGAAATCTTTTCTCATCATATGACTTATGCCAAACACAAACACATTCAGAAAAACTATTTTGATATTTGTTTCTCAATTCAGCCCAAGACAAATCACCCCAGTTTTTATAACTTCTTTTTTCATCATTTAGTAAAACTGCTGATAAGTATTGACCTTTGCGAGGAAGTGCTTTTTCTGTTTTTAATTTTAATACAAGTATTCCATCTTCAAATTTCACAAACTGACTTGTGAAGACCTCCTCTTGTTCAATAAGGGCAGTTGCTTTCTGTAAAACCAGTTTTAAATAATTGTCTGATTGAGTTTTTAACTCAAGGTCTAACAGTTTAATATGTTCAGTTCGGTCTAATTGCATTTAAAACTCATTGTCATTTGCAGATGAAATATCACCCTGATTTGTAACGTATAATCCGATTTCATTAAGTTCAATACTTCTGGAATATCTTGGTGCATCTATTACGAAACCAACACCAACATATTTAATATTTGAACTTTCAATTGCCTTGCTTAAAGCTGTGACCCCATTTGTGGTTAATCTTTCCAAATCAAAATTCATATTAAATAGGTTGTTTGATTCGGCAAGCTCCTTAAGTGGTTCTGGGATTACTTCAATTTTGTGTTTTGATAACCGTAGCACTAAAAAAGTATTAGGTTCTGATAGTAATAGCCATTCTTTAGGGATTAGATGGAGTCTACCTCTTTGACAACTGCGAACGATCAGCTTTATCGGAATCTCTTTATATAATACCCCTTGAACCAAAGTCTTTGGAAATCGTGAATTGTCCCAATGTGTGCAATTATAATTCTCGTCTTGTTCTAGTTCTTCTCTAACCATATTTAGAGTTTCATCAAGAACTGCACCCATTGTTTCTGAATCAGCAGTACCTCTAGTAATATCTCCTTTAGGTTGTCTAAATTGCTGTAATTCTGCTTCAAGTTGCTCTATGCGATCTACATAATCTTTAACTTTTACCAGACCTTGTTGGATTAGTGGTTTTATTGTGTCTAAATCAAACAACTCTTCTTCAGCAGCATTTTGAAGCAATAAATGGGTGGATTTATTTTTGTTTGTATAAAATATTTGATTTTCATCATCATACCAGTATTCATCTTGATTTTTCTCAGCAAGAATATTATTTTCATATTGTAAGATATAAGGCATTTGATCATTATACATTCTTATTTCAAATGAATCCTCTTCTTCACGCCAATTTGAATAACCCTCATCTACCCATTCCTCGCTGTTTTCATTTAGTTCTTCAATGTCAACAGACCAATAATCCTCTAAATCCCAACCTAATTTTTCAATAATCGCATCAAGAAGTTCAACTTTTACAGGTTCATCAATTACCTTATCTTCCCATATCTCTGATTCTACAAGCCATTTTAAAGTGTTCTCCAATAAAAATGCATTTAAGGAGTTACTTCCATTTATGTCATTCTTTGTTATAGAGCCATCTTCATCATAAAGAGATTCCCTTAGCTTAACAATATCCGAATCATTGAAATGAATTCCCAATACTTTTAAGAATGAAATTTTTGCTTCATCTTTTGCCCAATCCTGAATCCACTCCGGTACGACTTCATCAGACAACATAAATTTATCGTTTTCGATAAAGATTGTATTATGCGGATTGATGCCTATTATTTTTTCTGTTTCAGTGTCTCCAAGTTTTGACCAATCATCAATTTCCTCAAAGTCACGTCTGCTTTCCTTTCCTCGTTTATTATATTCTTCAAACAAAAAATCGAGTAACGCAATACTATTGTCATCGTCTAATTTCTCATCAATATAATTGCAAACAAATCTACCATCTTCATCAAAAGCAGGTTTATAAAGAAAAATACAACTATCACTGACTTTAAAAATTGGGTTTTCATCTTTAATCTTGAGCAACTTTGAAAGCCCTTTATATTGTTCCCCAATTGCACCTGTTTCACTTAGAAATGAAAATGGTTTGGCATACCATACCTCATTTAGTTTATATGTTTCATTGTTCGAAGCGTAAATCTGAAAATCATCAAATTTAGACCACCCTGCCTGTAATTCATATAAAAGACAAAAAGCAATCTGTTCAGCAGTTTCAAGGATATTATCTTCAAGTGACCCAAGTAATTCCTCGGCAAGTTTTTCAGCAAGGTCGTCCTCTTCAATCTCGACAGAGAGTAATTTATCAATTTTGGTTTTGGACAGTTCAAGTTTTTTGAAATTTGCAATAATAACGTCAAGTATTTCAGCTTTGGAAAAATTGTCAGAGTCAGGCAATATTTCCGAAACTTTGATATTGTATAACTTATTATCGATGTCAAATTGAACCTCGTTACCAGTAACTATTTCTTCTAATTTAAATTCAGTATCATCATCGCAAATTATAATTCTCTCCTTTATTTCTTCAAGTTCTTCGTCTTCAAAATGTGAGATGATATTTGAAACCACAATATGTTCAAAACTACTTTTATCAAATGAAATTCTGTTTTCAATCCTTATATCAGGTAAATTTGATATATATGATTTAATAACTTCTTTATGTTTCAATAATGGCAAGAACTCAGCCGCCAAATCATTTATATTATCAAGTTGCTCAATTATTTCTTCATAAAGTTCTTGATTTCGTCTGATACCTTCAAAAAATTTGAAGTCCTGTAAAGCTGATGGTAGAAGATAAAAAGTATCTTCTAAATATTCATTGATAAATTCAATTAATCTTGAATCTTCTGAAAAGTACTGTATTTTTGAATCATTGCATTCCCAGTCAATATCATTACCAGATTCACAAAAAACTCCTTTCGAAAAAAGTTTAACATCTGCTTTTTGACAATATCTCAGCAATTCATAAGCTTCTGACTGCTCTATGGAACAATCAGAAAGATGGTCCAATAATTTGTCATTATCTGTTTTAAAAGGACTTTCAGTTAAGTACTTTAAAACTTTTTTTGATGGTGTCTTAAATCCAGTAACTTTTTCTATTGAGCTTTTTAAGGATGGGTAATCCATAATGGAGTTAAAAACTTCATTATAGAAAACCTCAGATGTTGGAAAGAACCCTTCAGAAGTAAAAATGTACGCCTTCTTATTTAATGTTAGTGATTTATGCGCTTCTTCATCAAAATAGTTTTTTACAGAAGAATAAAATTCACCTATGGTTATTTCATCAATTTCATCGACTTCTATTAACTCGTCCCAAAGTGGATAAATAATTGATGGGTAAATGTCATCTGCTTGCAACAAATACTCCTCAAGTTCTTCAAAGAATTCACTTTTAATGATTTGATATTTGATAAGCCATTTCTCAACCTTGATTGAAGGGCTTATTAATGTGTTTAAGGAGCATATTTCCATTTCATTATTGGAAAACAATTCCCATTCCTTTAATGATTTGTCCCCAACATTATAAAGTTCTTTTATTGCAACGAATAATCTTTTTTTACTTTTTGGAGTTAAATTATTTTCAGTTGTTGCATCTTTGATAAAATCATCAAAAACCTTTTTTTCACCAATAGTTTTAAGATACGGAAGTTTTTTACTAGCTTTTTCTGCGATGTTCTTGAAATCAGAAATATTTATTTCCGTTGTAATTAACTCTAATTCGTTTAGAATATCCTTTATTTCGTGAATCTTTTCAAAAAGGCACAAAACATTAGAATTTGAAGCAATTTCATTGATTGAATAGTAATAAGTATCGGAGCATTTTAAAAATTGCAAATCAAGGAAATTTTCATCAGGAATATCCTTTTCTAACTCATTTAGAAAGAGAGTAAAATCCTTTTCATTCGCATTAAAAATCCATTCATTGATTGTATCAATGTCTCCATTTTCAATCAATGATGAAATTGACACTTTTTCTAGGCCAATTTTTTCTTCTTTTTGGGCTTCTTTGATTATTACCTCATCCTCTTTAAAATCCGTCCAATAAAACCAATCTTTTTCTACTCCCCAATCTCTTGGTGATATTGGTAGTTTTGTTTTTTTAATTACCACATCCTGTGAATTATCAGAAAACCCATTATCTGTCGGTATTCTCTCCGATAAAATGGTAGTCAAAATATCGAAAAAATAATCTTTAAGATGTTGTTTACTTTCTGGAATATCACTTATTAATAACGATGGATAAATATTGATAAATGAATCAGTATTTGTGTCGGAAAGGTCTACTAAAAATTGTTTGATTTCGTTAGCAATACTGGGTAAAAGTCGTTCATTTATATTTGAATTTGGTTGAAGTTTTCTTCTATCATTATGCATATCAAAAGAATTGCAATGCAATAAGAAACACCAACCATTTTTTTCTTCCTCCATTGAGAAGAAGTTATAAATATTTGGTACATCCTTTAGTTTTAATGCGGTTTTGTAGTTTTTATAATATGAAAAAGAAAAGTCAATATTCCGTTCTTCATTTCTTGGTCTAATTAAGTTGTATTGATCGCTACCAATAGGATATTCAAATTTTTCTAAGGTGATTTTCTCTTTATTTATCTCTTTTTCATTAATATAAATTCGCTTCAAATGATTTAGGAAATTGAATGAATAACCAATTCCATTAAAAATGTTATCTATATTCTCATCAATGTATTTGAACTTATCTGCACCAATTCTTAGGAAAAATATTGAACCTTGTCGAAGATTGTTTTCCGTAAACGTATTAAGTTTTGCTAATGAATTTTTAAGAAAAAGTTTGAATTCATTGAATTCCTCAATTGTAAATAATGTTTCATCAGAATATTTTTCATTTTTTATACTTTCACCTAAATGCGTTGGAAAACAGGTATAAATTATTTTCAATAACCAGGGACAATCATCATCTCTTGAACCGTTTTTATTAATTACAATTTCATCATCACTTAGTAATCTTTTTAAATGATTGTACTGATTCCAACTGTATATAATTGGCCCGGCATAATCATTCAATATCGCTTTCAATCCATCATCCTCACCCAAGAGTCGGTGAATAATTTTAAAACCTATCCCAAATGTTCCAATATCTTCTGCATCTTTGTCTGAATCGCCAACATTTAATATTGCTGACATATTCCTTTTTGAGAATGGAGTACCATTGTTGATACACAATAGATATTCCCTGTTGTAGAAAACACTGAAAAGATTTGCCTCGCAATCGTCAGCATTTTGAATAAGTTCATAAATCGCTTGTTGGTCAGCAGCGACATTTAATGAAGCACTCCTTAAAAATCCTCCGATATTACCTCTTGCACCATATACCAAATAAGAAAAACCTTTAGTTTTATTCGTTGGTTTTTCAGGGTGAAAAGTGTTAATAAATGAAGTATCTATCGACCTATCAAAATTTAAAGCTTCTTGCGATTTATAATACTGTCTGAAAAAGGAAAGGTCTTTTATATAAAGCATAGTGATATTCTTTTTTAGTGTGTCGGCAAAATTGCACTCTTTGACAAAGCTTTGGTTGTAGCGTTGGCTTGTGGGGCTTTGGCAATGTGTGCAATGTGGGTCGGCAATTGTTTTAAAAAATGTGCGGTGGGCAAAAAATAAAAAACATCGGGTCGGCTCGAGTGTCGGGTCTCTGGTCTAGTCAATATTTCTTTTTTCTGTCCTTTCACAATGGTTTACTTTTCAGTTTTTCTATGTCGTTGTCTGTCTCTTACACTTGGCGGTAACGGTTGGTACATGTTGTCGGGGCGGATTTCGGAGAGCGTTCCTGTCCGAAGGACACGGAACTGCGATGCGAGAATCCGCAGTTGGCATACCTCCAAACCCCGCCCTGCAATATGTACATTGTTATGCCCTGTGCTTTTATTCATTTTTCTTATTGTCACTTGTCATTACTCTCCAAAAAATTTTTGAAGCCAAGAAGAATTCTTTTTAGAATTTGAATTGCTAATTAAGGAAACTTTTTGTCCAAGAATTGTTGAAGATAGTCGTCCAATTATTGTTGTCAGTGATGTTTCAAAATCCCTAGTTACATCATCATGTCCAGTATCAGCATGAACGAGCTCATGTATCAAAGTTCCTGAAAAGTCTGTAATGTTATTTAATACTTTACGTGAAATAACTATTGAGTTTGTATTATCATCCCAGCAACCAAGTGTTTCAACTTCACCAAAAAAGTCTTTTCTCATTGTAGATGAAATTTTTATTGACTTTACTTTATATGGTTTACCACCAAATAGTTCAATGATTTTTGGAGTTTGGTCATAAATGGCTTTTTCCTTTTGACTTAATTTATTTGGGTCTATAAAGTTAAAATTGAAACTGTTATTGTAGTTTTCAACGAATTGCCCAATATCCACAATAGGGCTACCGTTAAAGTCGGTTGAGCCTTGAATTTTATACTTTAAATTTTCAGGGATTGTTATGATTTCATGACCACTATTTCTAGCTTGGTCTATCATGTCTGGATGTTGCATTGCTTCAAACGAAGTTATAAAAAGAAATTTGCCCTGTTGATTTAATATTTTAACAGAGTGTTCCTGAACATCAAGCCAGGTTAACTCGTCGTGTGCAGTTCCTCTATTTATATTTGTCAAATCTTTAGCCAATGTTTCAGCAACCTCCTTAGATTGGCAAGACAATAATATTTTTTTTACTGATTCTGAATATGCACTTCTCCCGACATTTGTTCTTTCTCTGTTAAGAGCTTTTTTTATTGAAGCATTTAATACAGTAATATTGTAGCTGAAGAGAAAATTTTCTTCTTCCGCAACTTTTACTCCATTGATATAAATGTTGCCAAACGTGCTGTTTTTTCTAACTACTTGACCTTGTTTTGTAATTTCCATTGTTCTCTCACCTGAAAACTTTAGAAATAATTTTTTTGCCTCGTTAATGTCATTATCATTTATCCCAACAAGTTCAAACTCGGTCCCAATAAAGTTTGGGTCTTGTGGGGCTTCAATAATTGCATGAAGAGTCAATAAATCTTTGAACCCTTCTTTTTCAGATTTTGCGATTGTTATTTTACTGTGTTTTGATTTTGCAATTACTTTTATACCTTTTCTGTCGAAAGTTGCTAAAGCATCTTTTAGTCCAATTCCAAATTTCCCTATAACATGAGGATTTGAAAGTTTTTCTTGGTTTTCATTTTGTGTCAAATGAGTATATTTTAATCCCCGTCCAAAGTCTCTGATTTTCCAAGTATTACCTACTTTGAATATTTCAACCTCCTTTGTATTAGTAATAAGTTGTTCATCAAGTGCATTTGCAATTAGTTCTCGGATAGCATGAAATGTTTCCCAGTTTTCAAGAATTTTCTCAATGTTTAGGTCAAATTTCTTCATTTTATGTTGTCGTTAGGTTGTTTTTCAGCATTGGGCATAACATTTCGCTATCAGAACCTATGGCGGATATTTCGCATTTAGCGGACGGTGTTCATTGTCTGATAATCAAGAGCCTAAGTCACAGACCTAAAGATATTGAGAATATTTGGACTATGGGTACCTTGGGTTAGATTTTTAGTCACATGGTCGCTGTGATATGCAAGGGAAATTCCTTGTTTCACATAATCAGACACTTGCGCAATCCCGGCCAAGGGCTGGCTGTCCGGCGAGTAACTGAGCAACGTGCCCTCTGCTGGGTGTGGCTGGAATTTTTGGCGGCTATTTGCATTATCTGGAAATAGCCGCCACGATTTTGGCGTATATTTTATGATAATGAAAATAGGCGAATAGCGGAAAAACGCGAAGCGGACAGCGTACAGCACTCCAGGTACTCTTAACTCCTAACTCCAAGTACTATCAACTTCAGGCACTGGTACCTCTGTGAAAATCTGTGTAATCTGTGGTGAATTATGGAATATCGAAAAAGGATTGTCCGCCTGCTGGCGGAATTTACGATCTCAGATTTCAGAAGGATGGGGATATTGTGCAAGGGACAAGGAACAACGGCAGTTTAAGACCAGGCCATTGATGTGCTTCTAACCCGTTCAAAATTAGTCACTTTAATTCGCCGGACGCATCGCCTGCTGCACCTCCTGCCGCAGCAATTGGGCGGGGCGGTGGCCAGGGTCCAGGGAGAGGATGAGGTCGAGTTCCTGGAGGGCTTCGCGGGTGCGTCCCAGGCGCGCCAGGGCCAGGGCGCGGTTCAGGCGGATACCCGGGTGTCCTGGGTCCAGCAGGATGGCCGTGTCGAGGTCCTGGAGGGCCTTGTCCATCTCCCCGGCCATCGCCAGGGCACGGCCGCGGTTGGCATAGGCCCGCGCCTCCCCGGGCCGCAACCGGATGGCCGCGCTGAAGTCCGCCACGGCCGGCACAAGGTCCCCCTGCTCCAGCAACACATCGCCCCGGGCATTCAAGGCCGGCACCACTTCAGGGTGCTTCCGCAGGGTGTCGTTCAGCAGGGCGAGGCTATCCCCCCAGACCGGCAGGCGCAGGGCCGTCAGCACTATAAAAAATAGCGCCAGGGCAGCCAGCAGGCCCTCCCTCCGGGCCTGGCCCAGCCGCCGCAGGACGTGGTAAAGCGCCCAGATGGCCCCGGGGAGGGCGACATAGGTGTAACGGTCGGCGGTGATGAAGTTGGACACCGGCAGCAGGCGCAGCATGGGCGCCAGACAGATAAGGAAAAGGAGCAGTCCCAGCCCTACCGCCCGGCGCTTCCACCATAACCGGGTACTGCCCCCTGCGATCCCCACGGCCAGGGGAAGCGCAGCCCAGAACAGCCAGACCGGGAGGTCGTGGCCGGGCACAGGGTAAGGATAGTAGGCGGAGAGGCCCAGGGGGACGAGGATGCGCAGCATATAACTTAGCAGGGCGTAGCCGGCATTGCCCAACAGCCAGTGCCAGGGCGTGGAGAAACTCTCGGCGCTGGTGTACCCGCTCTGCTGCTGGGCCCATACGGCAAGATAGGCAAACCCCAGGGCCAGCCCCAGGAAGGGCAGGTAAGCCCGGCGGTGCGCCCTCAGCAGGGCCTTCCCCCCGAGGAAATGGTCGAGGACCGGCAACAAAGCCGCCAGCACCAGGGCCTGTCCCTTGGAGAGCAGGGCCAGCAGGAAGGCCGCCAGGCTCAGGGCGTACCACCGTCGCCTCCCATCCTCCGCATACCGCAGCCAGCACCCCAGCGCCAGCAGGAACCACAGGGCGTACAGCACGTCCTTGCGGGCCGTGGCCCAGGCTACCGCCTCCACCTGCAGGGGGTGGACGGCGAACACCAGGCTGACCCATAAGGCGGCCCGCTCCCCGCCTTCCAGCCGCCGGAACAGCAGAAATACCAGCAGCACATTCAGCAGGTGGAGCAAGAGGTTGTGCAGGTGGAAGACCACGGGCGAGCCCCCGCCAAGGAAGTGGTCGAAGCGCAGGGACCACAGCACCAGGGGATGGTAATGCCCCTCGAAGCTGGTGACCAGGGCCTCGCCGGCTGGCGCGTTGCCATTGACATGGGGGTTATGGGTGATGTACACCTGATCGTCCCAGTTGAGCAGCCCAAAACCGGCCACCCGGACATACAGCAGCAGGCAAAGTACCAGGATGGCGGCCAGTGCGGCCCGGCTGAGGCGGGGGGGGAGCAGGGAGTCCTTCGGCAAAGGCATGGTATACAAGCGATACAGCAGGATGTAAAATTAGCGTGAATAGCTCTTGACTTTAATCTTAAATAATATATTTTTGCGGGCTTAAAACCTAAGGTCTCATAAGGATATGTACTGGACACTGGAGTTGGCATCCAAGCTTGAAGATGCACCCTGGCCGGCCACTAAGGAAGAGCTGATCGATTTCGCGATCCGGTCAGGAGCTCCGATGGAGGTCATTGAAAACCTGAGGGAGATCGAGGACGAAGGAGAGGTCTATGAAAGCATAGAAGACCTCTGGCCCGATTACCCAACCCGGGAAGACTTCTTCTTCCACGAGGACGAATACTAAAAAGAGCGGTAAAAACCGCTCTTTTTAGTATTCGTACCTTTGCACTCCTTCTTGCCATTATGGCAGGGGGAAGAAATAGAACGATTATTGCAGGTATCCCCGGCACCCGGAACCAAGCCGGGCAAGAAAATAACAGACCCATGGTGAATTTTCTGAAGAGACTGCTCGGCAGCAAGGCCGACCGCGATATGAAGGAGCTCAACCCCATGCTCGACCGCATCCTGGCCGCCTATCCGGCCATACGCGAGCTGAGCAACGACGGGCTCCGGGCCAAGACCCAGGAGTTCAGGGACCGGTTGCGCGAAGACGTGGCTGCCGATGAGGCAACCATTGCAGAGCTGAAAACGCGCATCGAAGAGGAACCCGACATGGACGTGGAAGAAAAGGAGGAGCTCTATGTGCGCATCGACAAGCTGGAGAAGGCCATCTATGATACCACCCAGCAAACCCTCGAAGCGCTGCTGCCCGAGGCTTTCAGCGTGATGAAGGAGACGGCCCGCCGCTTCACGGAGAACGAGATCGTGGAGGTCACCGCCACCGACTTCGACCGCGACCTGGCCGCCCGGCGCGACAGCATAAACATCCAGGCGAACAAGGCCCTCTACCAGAACAGCTGGATGGCGGGCGGCAACCGCATCACCTGGAATATGGTGCACTACGATGTGCAGCTCATCGGGGGTACGGTGCTCCACCAGGGCAAGATCTCCGAGATGGCCACCGGGGAAGGAAAAACGCTGGTGGCAACGCTTCCTGTATACCTGAACGCCCTGCCGGGCAAAGGGGTGCATGTGGTTACGGTGAACGACTACCTGGCCAAGCGTGACGCCGAATGGATGGGCATGCTGTACGAGTTCCACGGCCTGAAGGTGGACTGCATCGACAAGCACGAGCCCAATACCGCCGCCCGGCGCAACGCCTACCTGGCGGATGTCACCTATGGCACCAACAACGAGTTCGGCTTCGACTACCTGCGCGACAATATGACGGGCAACCCCGATGAGCTGGTGCAGCGGGAGCACAACTATGCCATTGTGGACGAGGTGGACTCGGTGCTTATCGACGATGCCCGTACGCCCCTCATCATCAGCGGCCCCACCCCCCGGGGCGACAAACAGGAATTTTCCGAATACAAGCCCCTGGTCGAAAGGGTCTACAACGCCCAGAAGAACCTGGTGACCAAGCTGCTGGCCGAAGCCAAGCACCTTTTGTCGGATGAGAACCCCTCCACGGAGAACGAAAAGAAAGGGGGGGAGCAGCTGCTGCGCGCCTTCCGCGGCCTGCCGAAGAACAAGGCCCTGATCAAGTTCCTCAGCGAACCCGGCATGCGCACGCTGCTCCAGAAGACAGAGAACTTCTACATGCAGGAGCAGTCGAAGAATATGCACATCATCGACGATGAGCTCTTCTTCACCATAGACGAGAAGAACAACAGCATCCAGCTCACTGAGCGGGGGATGGACCTGATGACGTCCAACGTCGAGGATCCGAACTTCTATATCATTCCCGACATCGGGGCCGTCATCGCCGAGATCGAGCGCAGCGTGGCCGACGAGAAGGAGCGCCTGCAGCGCAAGAACGAGCTGCTGCAGGATTATTCCGTGAAGTCGGACCGGGTGCATACCGTCAACCAGCTGCTCAAGGCCTATGCCCTCTTCGAGAAGGACGTGGAGTACGTCATCATCGAGAACAAGATCAAGATCGTAGACGAGCAGACGGGCCGCATCATGGAAGGGCGACGTTACTCCGACGGACTGCACCAGGCCCTGGAGGCCAAGGAGAACGTAAAGGTAGAGGCTGCCACCCAGACCTATGCCACCATCACCCTGCAGAACTACTTCCGCATGTACAAGAAGCTGGCCGGTATGACCGGGACGGCCGAGACGGAAGCCGGGGAGCTCTGGAACATCTACAAGCTGGATGTGGTGGTGGTCCCCACCAACCGGCCGGTGATCCGCAAGGACATGGAGGACCTGGTGTACAAGACCAAGCGCGAGAAGTTCAACGCGGTGATCGAGGAGATCGAGGCCCTGGTGAAAGCCCGGCGCCCGGTGCTGGTGGGGACGACTTCGGTGGAAACCTCCGAGCTGCTGAGCCGCATGCTCACCCGTCAGCATATTCCGCATAACGTGCTCAACGCCAAGCTGCATGCCAGGGAGGCCGACATCGTGGCCCAGGCCGGTCAGCCCGGCACCGTGACCATAGCCACCAACATGGCCGGTCGTGGCACCGACATCAAGCTGGGCCCGGGGGTGAAGGAAGCGGGGGGATTGGCCATCATTGGTACCGAACGGCACGAGAGCCGACGTGTGGACCGTCAGCTGCGTGGCCGGTCGGGCCGCCAGGGCGACCCCGGTTCTTCCCAGTTCTTCGTATCCCTGGAAGACGACCTCATGCGCATGTTCGGCTCGGAACGCATCGCCCGCATCATGGACCGCCTGGGCATCAAGGAGGGCGAAGTGATCCAGCATTCCATGATCACCCGTTCCATAGAGCGCGCCCAGCGCAAGGTGGAGGAGAACAACTTCGGGGTCCGCAAACGGCTGCTGGAATACGACGACGTGATGAACGCCCAGCGCGAAGTGATCTACAAGAAACGCCGCCACGCCCTCTTCGGGGAGCGCCTGGCCCTGGATGTTTCCAATATGATGTACGACGTATGCGAGGCCATGGTGGCCCAGCACCAGGAAAACCGCGATTTCGAAGGCTTCCAGCACGACCTGTTGTCGACCTTCTCCATATCCTCCCCGGTGGACCATAAGGAGTTTTTGGTGGTCAATGCTGAAAAGCTGACCGCAGATGTGTTCTCCCTGGCCTATCAGGCTTACCGGGCCAAGAACCGGCTTTTGGTGGAGAATGCCCATCCGGTAGTTTGTGACGTGGCAGAAAACCAGCCGCAGTACGAGCATATCGCCATCCCCATCACCGACGGGCGGCGGACCATGCAGATCGTGGCCAACATCAAGCGGGCCTGCGAGTTCCCTGAGCGGGAGATCCCCCTGGCGATCGAAAAGAGCGTCACCCTGGCGCATATCGACAATGCCTGGAAGGAACACCTGCGCGAGATGGACGACCTGAAGCAGAGCGTGCAGAACGCCACCTACGAGCAGAAGGACCCCCTGCTGATATACAAGTTCGAGAGCTTCGAACTGTTCAAGACCATGGTGCAGAAGGTGAACCGCGACATCACGGCCTTCCTCCAGCACGGCAACCTGCCCTCCCAGATGCAGACCCAGGTGCAGCAGTCGCGCGTTGCCACCCGCGGCCTCGACATGAGCCGGCTGAAAGCCGAGCGCACCGACCTGCTGAGCCAGGCCCATAGCCGCACCCAGCAGCAGACCCGCACCCAGCCCGTGACGGTGGAGAAAAAGGTGGGGCGCAATGACCCCTGCCCCTGCGGCAGCGGGAAGAAATACAAGCAGTGCCATGGGAAGGGGGAGGACAACTGATTTCTGCTGGTTGATTTGGGGAGAGGCCTGATGCCGGTCAGGCGCTGCCTGGGGGACATTATATTTTAATGTCATGAATATCATCGAATGGGGTTATACTGAAGACCTGGAGCACTACCGGCGGGAGCAGGGGTTGATGGGTTTTGGTGTGGGGAGGGTGACTGCCGAGCACAAGGAACGCTATATCGTGATGACCGATGGGGGGGAGGTGCAGGCGGAGGTAACGGGGAACCTGAGGTTCAGTGCCCGCAACCGGGAGGATTTTCCTGCCGTGGGCGATTGGGTGGCCTTGATCGCTGCGGGGGAGGAGCAGGCCCTGATCCATAAGGTCCTTCCGCGGACCGCTGCGCTTACCCGCCAGGCCGTGGGACAGCACGGGGAAGTACAACTCATCGCGGCCAACATCGATTATGCCTTCCTGGTGCAGGCCCTGGACCGCGATTTCAACCTGAACCGTCTGGATCGCTACCTCACCCTGTGCTATGCCGCCCGGGTGAGCCCGGTGATAGTGCTCACCAAAGCTGACCTGTGCGGGGAGAACCACTGCCATGAGGTGCGGGAGCGGCTGCAGCAGCGCCATCCGGAGGTGCCCTTCCTGGTGATGAGCGCGGTGAGCGGAGAAGGTTTGGAGGAGCTGAGGCAGAGGATAGAGGCCGGCAAGACCTATTGCCTGCTGGGCTCTTCCGGTGCAGGGAAGTCAACCCTGCTCAACCATCTGGCTGGGGGAGAGTACATGCACACACGGACCCTGAGCGAAAGCACGAACAAGGGGAGACATACCACCACCCACCGGGAGCTTGTGCTGCTGAAGGGGGGCGGGCTGATCATTGATAACCCCGGCATGCGGGAGGTAGGCATTACCGATGGGGGCGGGGGGCTGGAAGCCACCTTCGACCGCATCCTCGACCTGGCCCGGCAATGCCGTTATGCCGATTGCACCCACACCCGGGAGAACGGCTGTGCCGTGCTGCACGCCCTGGAGCAGGGGGAGATCGACGCGGACGCCTGGGACAACTACCTCCGGCTGGAAAGGGAGCGTGCCCACTTCGAGACCGAGGCCGGCGAGAAGAAGAGGCGGGAAAAACTCATGGGGAAGGTGATCAAGGATTACTACAAGAAGGATTTCAAGCGAAGGAGGGGGGATGGATGATGCTCCGACAGGCCCTTCGACAGTGGTTCGACAAGCTCACCAACCAGCTCACCAACCAGCTCAGGATATTGCTCAGCAGGGGTATCTGATATCTGATATCTGATATCTGATATCTGAGCCCACTGGGAAAAGGCCTTCAGTGTCAATCAAATCTTTTTTCGCGCTTTTGTCTTGATACAAAAGCGCTGCAACCGAGGGAAGCGCTTGCGCTTCCCGAGCTCATGAGCACCTTATTAATCAACTTTTTGCGAGTAATAAATCAAGACTGCGTTGGATTTCCTTGAAGACTACGCCTTCGGATGGGAGTCGCGATCCGAGCCGCTGCGGAACTGTTCGCCTGGAACTACCGGGCTTGAGCTCGCGGATCGCTCCATTCCCAAGACCTTGTACTATACTCCAATCATCCTCAGGCTTGTTTTCTACGGAAATCCAACAAGGTCTGTCCTTATTGAGGTATCTTCACATTAGCCACTGTCTGATGCAGGCAGGCCCACCAATAAAAAACCCCGGAGAATGCCATAACTCCGGGGTGGGTCGTGTGTATAAAGAGATGCCGGGCTAGCCCAGCAGGTCTTTCAGCAAGTGGGATATGAGGCGGTTGTCGGCCTTGCCGGCGAGTTCCTTCGCGGCGTTGCCCATTACCTTGCCCATGCCCTTGGCGTCGTTGACGCCCAGCCTGGCCATAAGCTCCACCAGATAGGTCCGGATCTCTGCTTCGCTCATCTGCTGCGGGAGGTAGGCCTTGATGACCCCGGCCTGGAACTCTTCCTCCTCCGCCAGGTCGGCGCGCCCTTGCTGGCGGTAGATCACCGCGCTCTCCTCGCGCTGCTTCACCAGTTTCTGGATCAGTTGCACTTCCAACTCCGCAGGGATCTCGCCGCTGCTCACATCCTTGCCCGTCTTGAGCAGGAGCAGGCCGGCCTTGATAGCACGCAGGGCTTCCAGTTTGCGCTGGTTGCGCTCCCGCATGGCGGACTTCATGTCCTCGTTGATGATCTCTGCCAGGCTCATGGTGCGTTAATCTACGTTGTCGTGAAGGAAGGAGTTGTTCTGCCTCAGCTCGCTGCCGTTGCGGTCACCGCCGTTTTCGGACAGGGAGAAACGGCTGATCTGCGATTCGGAGCTGTGGGGGGGATCTGTAAGGTCGACGTTGCGGCGCACATAGGCGGGCTGGCGTTCCAGTTCGTTGATGTCGTTGAAGGAGCGCAGTTTAAGGCTCATCTCCTTCAGGCGCTTCACGCGGTCCATGGCCCTGCCCTCGTTCCCGTTGCGGCCGGGTTCCGCGGCCTGCTCTTCGCGGGAGGTGCGGGCTTCCGGCGTGACCACGCGACGAATTTCTTCATGAACCTTTTCCACTTCGGAAACCCCTGTGACTTCCTGGCGTGCCCAGCTCTCCTGGCGCTCTACGGCCGGCCGGCTGGTGTCGCGCAGCAGGAGCTCGATCTCCGATTCCTGCTCCTCGGGGATCAGCGGCATATAGTCGGGCTGGGAGGTGATGTCCTGGAACACCGGCGGTTCTTCCTCGGTGAGGGTGTGCATCGTCACCGCCGGGGCCTGGGGGAGCACCATGCGTACTTCTTCTTCGGCCACTTCCATGGTCTGGGTGGCGGGCTCCGGTTCCACGTAGGGGGCCGGGGCGGGGGTTTCGCCCAGGGCGCCTACCACTACCTTCTCCGGCTCGGCCTGCTTGCGCTTGCGTTCCTTCTTGTCGAAACCGGTGGCCACCAGGGTGATGTTCAGGCGCATCCCGAGGTTTTCATCGGTGCCGTTGCCCCAGATGATGTCGGCTTCCATACCGGCTTCCTTCTGGATGTAATCGGTGATCTCGCTCACCTCGTCCATGGAGACTTCTTCCTCCCCGGAGGTGATGTACAGCAGGATGTTCTCGGCCCCGTAGATGTCGTTATCGTTCAGCAGGGGGGATTCCAGGGCTTCCTTGATGGCCTTGGTGGCCCTGTCAGGACCTTCGGCGCTGCCCGATCCCATGATGGCCACACCGCTGTCGCGCATCACGGTGTTGATGTCTTCGAAGTCCACGTTGATGTAGCCTGGTACCGTGATGATCTCGGCTATGCCCTTGGCGGCCACGGTGAGGATGTCATCGGCCTTTCCGAAGGCGCGGGACAGGGTAAGGTCGCCGTAGAGTTCGCGCAGCTTGTCGTTGCAGATCACCAGCAGGGTATCCACATTGCGGCGCAGTTCTTCGATGCCATTGTCGGCCTGTTGCTTACGTTTACGGCCCTCGAACAGGAAGGGGATGGTGACGATGCCCACCGTAAGGATGCCCATTTCCCTGGCCAGGGAGGCAACCACAGGCGCACCGCCGGTACCGGTACCTCCGCCCATGCCCGCGGTGATGAACACCATTTTGGTGTTGTGGTCCAGGATGGCCCTCAGCTCGTCAAGGTTCTCCAGGGCGGCGTTCTTGCCTTTCTCCGGGATGGACCCTGCGCCCCGGCCCTCAGTGAGGCTGGCGCCGAGCTGGATCTTGGACGGCACCGGGCTGAAGTCGAGTGCCTGGGCATCGGTATTGCAGACGATGAAGTCTACCCCGGTGATCCCTTCTTTGTACATGTGGTTGACCGCGTTGGATCCGCCGCCGCCGATTCCGATGACCTTGATGATGTTGCTCTGGTTCTTCGGAAGGTCGAATTTCAGGTTTGCTGGCATTTTTATAGGTGTTTTGGGTTATGAATTCAGCTTGGTTCAGATCTGTTCTTCTTCGAACCAGTTCTTGATTTTCTCGAAGAAGCCGCTTTTTTCCCGACGCGGGGCCTTGCGGTCGTTTCGTGTTAACATGTTCTCCTTCACCAGTTCGCGTTCGAAGCGTTCCATGCCGGTGATCACCAGGCCGATGCCGGTGGCGTACATGGGGCTGGCCATTTCGCGTCCCACCTCCTTGGCAAGGTGTTCGTTGGGATACCCGATGCGGGTATCCATGCCGGTGATGAACTGGGTGAGCTGGCTGATATGTTTGAGCTGGGCGCCGCCGCCGGTGAGTACGATGCCGGCGATGAGCTTACGCTCGTACCCGCTATTCTTTATTTCGAAATACACGTATTCGATGATCTCTTCCATGCGGGCCTGGATGATGCTGGCCAGGTTCTTCAGGGTGATCTCGCGGGCGGGCCTTCCCCTGAGGCCGGGGATGGACACGATCTCCTCATCGCGGTTCTCGCTGGCCAGGGCGCTGCCGAACCTCACCTTGAGCTCTTCGGCATGCTTGCGGATGATACTGCAGCCTTCCTTGATGTCTTCGGTGATGATCTCCCCTCCGAAGGGGATCACGGCGGTATGCCGTATGATGCCGTCCTGGAAGATGGCGATGTCGGTGGTGCCCCCGCCGATGTCCACGAGCACCACCCCGGCTTCCTTCTCTTCCTCGCTCAGGCACG
>ERZ795054.1254-NODE-1254-length-24949-cov-5.155379_pt1 | contig 24949 bp, 15 predicted proteins | sample MGYA00375138_ERZ795054 | MGnify/ENA primary metagenome ERZ795054 (study PRJEB30183, sample SAMN05720215) | anaerobic digester metagenome | isolation source: active sludge of municipal wastewater-treating anaerobic digesters | place: USA | collected 2014-12-23 ... | reverse complement strand
GGGGGTTTAGCTCAGTTGGCTAGAGCGTTTGACTGGCAGTCAAAAGGTCAGGGGTTCGATTCCCCTAATCTCCACCTTCGCCCTCCGAAGCCTTGGCGCAGGAGGGCTTTTCGTTTTTAACAAAGTTTATCTCACCAAAGCTTCTCCGGGCTTCGGTGGACACAGTCCACGGTACATATATGCAGATTAATGCAAAATCCTGTAAACTTAACATTTACAGGATTTTTTGTTTTCCTTCCTGTGCAAAAATGTCCCTTTTGGTGCATATTCCGGTCACCAAATAGGTGAACAGAAAAATAATTCAAATTTGTTCACCGAATTAGCCATAATGCAGTGTCTTGCAGCATTTTGCACTTTTAGAACCTTCGAATAACAGGTATAATTGCAAAACTAAAAACAGTTGTATATGTGCATAAGCCGGTAACCTTGACCACTCTCCGCCGGAACTAATCGACCATCACCCGCCGGTTGTAAGTAATTCTTATCATGTAGTTTATATTTTTGAACTTCAGTCCGGCCAAAAGTGGTCAGCCTGTCCGGCTTTTGCAAATGATAGAGGATACCGGTTTTTTTCTATATTTCTTCAGTAGTTGCATCTTTATTCATGTTCCTGAAATAGTTATCCACTATTTCCTTTGCTTTTTCATAATCACTGCTTAAGATCATAACTTTAACTCCTGAAGCCTGTATAGGTTCATATATATAGCAGCTATAACCAAATAGCGCATGGGGAAGAAAAGCTGCAGCAACAGGGAAAAAATATAAAGAGTGATGGATGCTATCAAATAATGGATATATATGGTAGTCCGGGGCGAAAAAATCAACAGGAAAATCAAAATCAATAGCGAAAAGAACGAGAGATTTATCTGGCTTTCAAACCCGGTTATATTGCCCTGCAGCTGTTTGTCGGTACAACCCGGGAAAGAGAGTTTCTTCTCCAACCAAACGTTCAGTTTATAAAATCTAATGCGTTTCATGTCCGGGAGCTTTAAAAGCCGGCTGAAAAATTAAAATTTGTAACAACCTGTTATTTTTCACAGGTTTGATACGTGGCAATATTCCTGTATATACCTTGAATAGCGAATGATCATATTCTCATCGTAAGCTTTTATAAGCATCCCCGGTTCCAATTCAAGATCAGGAAAATTAACTCTCAGTGATTGTTATATCTTTTCAAGTTCTTTTATTTCTGCTGACCAGAGTGTCATCGGATGAATCGTTTTTGATAAGGAATATTAAAGTAAAATTACGCTATCCTGATACCAAAGTCAAGCGAAGGTCAGATTATGGCATGAAATCCCGATTCCCGACGGCTTACAAATCTTTTAATTAAAAATCAATACGGTATCATTTATTGAAGGGCTTGTGAAGATTCATGCCCATGAATAACCTTCCAACCAGAAGTTTCTTTTTTTATAGAGATATGTAATGGCAGAATTGTAACGTACCATACGATTGTTTATTGACTTAACAGTATTTCAACCTGATTCTTCAACCCGGGTAAATCTCTTAAAATAATTCCCCAGATTATAACATCATCTACTTTATCGTATCCATGTATTACCCAGTTTCTTAAATCAACTATTCGTCTGGAGTCTGATAATTCAAACGAAGGATTTATTTTCAAGATCCTGTTAACCGCTTCACCAATAATTTCCAGTTCACGTTCGATACCCCGACGTAATAACTTGTTAGTTCTATAAACATTCAGATCTCTTCTGTCACCCAAAAAATCATATATGGAATCAATGGACACCTTTATATCATGTAGATATTTTAATATTTCACGCTGCATATAACAATTGCTTTGTTTCCTCTATACTCTCAATAAAATAGGGATTTGATAAAGAGTTCTCAGTGATTAAATCTATTTTTCTGGCAAATAACTTTTCAAGACAATAATGCAATTCAAAATAATTGTCCGTGTATTTCTCTACTGATAAGTCCTTAAAATATACAAGAATATCAATATCACTATTGTTATTGAATTTTTCCGTAGTTGCAGATCCAAAGACATACAATTCTCTTACGTCAAATCTTTCACAGATTTCATTTATTTCTTTAAGTTTATCTTTTATTAATCTGTTCATTATAGGAATATTTACACAAAGATACTATCAATTTTGTTACCCCTCAGGATTCTCAGGTAAATTAAGACTGGAATAAATAAACCTGCATCAGCCTGGTTCAAAGAATAATCCCCGGCGACAGCCGGAGGTTATTCATAAATCCGCTCTTTCAGAGCTTAAAGGAGTATTAAGTTCTTTTCTTCACTAAAGACAATCAGCCGTTGGATTTTTGTGAATTTATAGCTATTTTAGGATTAATTTACCTGAACTCAATAGCTATCCTGATAGGGTTTGAACTGAACGTAAGTATAAAGGATGCAAAAAAGGAGGAACTCAGAATACTGCAATAAGTCCAGGAGCGAAAATAGCGTGATTGCATGTAATCAGCTTTCCGTCATGCAATAATTTAATGAGGTTGTTGATTTTATTATCTGTTTTGTTGTCAACACCTACCGCAGAAAGATATCCGATAATATCAATCGCTGTCCATTTAATTATATTATTATCACTTCTTAGCATTTCCCGGAAATGGTCAAAATGGTTATACAACGACTCAGGATTATTTGAAGCAATATTCAATAACTCCTTCGTAAATCCATATTTGACTCCTGGGTCTTTGGAATATAAGCGGTCAAAGTCTAAAGTCATATCCATGTATGTCGGTGAGAATTTAAAGATACATACAATAACATATCGCAGCACCCAGCCTGAAAGTAACAAGAGCCTGCTAGGGATGAATGGTTATTGATCAGGAATATTAATGTAAAATTACTCTATCCTCATAATGCATCCATCGACCTTTTGCTTTTATTGTATTTGTTACCTCGGTAGCTGACCACCAGTTGGCATAGTCTCCAATAGTACCGTCAACCCCGCCAAACTCCCCTCCGGGATCACTGTACCGGTTGCTACCCGGAAGTGCAGTAAAACCGGTTGCATTTCTCTTATCAGGGAAATCGGTATTCCCCACGGTACCAGTCACATTTGATGCCTTCCAGTTTGTTGTAGCCGCAAGGGATTTGGCGATAGCATATGTCCCGCCATATGTTCCGTCACATTTATAGCCATTTGTATAAAGGAAATAGGCCAGTGTTGCCCACTCGTTGTCCATCGGTACATGCCATCCTGCAGGACAGAGTTTCCCTGTCGCAACGGTGTGCCAGTTATACAGAGCCCCGTAAATATCCTTGTTCGCGGCATCATTATTAAACCAGCAGTATGCAGGTGTGGTAAGGCTTTCCCATACTGTACCAACTGTTACATTAGGGATATCCGTGCCATCATTATATTTTGTCGTTTTAAGGTTTTCTGCCATCCAGGTCTGTGTCCCTATCTGAACTGTAGGATAATTAAAGCTATTACCATCACTGCAGGCAGTAAAGTTAAATACGATAGTGTTGCTGTTTGCAGCAGGGATATCTGTAAATACTGATCTGTAATTCTCTGAAATAGCAGTATATTTTAACCCGTCCCCGGTGTTATATTGCATAAAGACTTCTGCATTTGGTCCTTTTGAATCACTTTCCCTTGCCTTCAACACTGTTGGATTCTTAGTCTCGCCTGAACCGGCATATTCTATTTTTGTATTATTACTATGTGAGCCGTCACTTATTAATCTTCCATTAAAAGAATACCTGCCCGAAACGATTCTTGCAAAATAAATTCCTTCTCCGATTCCGTGAATCTCATAAATATGCTGTCCGATAGTCAGTAAATCCTGTTTCCTGACTATTTCCCTTCCTGAAATATCATAGAGGGAAATAACAGTTTCACCTGATACCGGCAATACGAATTTCATCTTCGTGAAATCATTCATCGGATTAGGATAAAAGACTATATTACTTGTTACATCACTGTTAACTGTCTCGATTCCCGTGATGGTTGCCTTTAGATGTAAGACATCACTTCCATTCATGGTAATTTCAGTTCCCTGAGTTAAGTTCTCAACCTTAACTGTTGCAACAGTTGTTGCAGCACCTGAACCGGCAAAACTGATCTGATAATCCTGGGCACGTAACCAGACCATTGAAATAAATAGTAGTGATAAAAAAGAGCAGAGCTTTAATTTCATGACAATCTGTATTATGTTATTAAATAAGAATATTCTAAATAATCTCCCGGATCAGGAAATACGTAATCAGGATTTCATGGCAGAACTACGTTAATCATAACAATCCTTAATGCAAAAAAGTATTAAAATTAAATATCGATGAATAAATACCCTTAATTAACTTAAAAACAGAATATATCAACAAATTTATGAAAGACAATGATGCAAGTCAAATAAATATCCTTCCATCCGATTCATATATAGCAGATGATAGTATATAGACATTATGAGCCTTCATGCTGACAAAACAAATATGCCTGGATAAGTCTATGAATCCGATCTGAAAATGGCAGTTATAATGGAAATTCAAATGTAATTGGAAAAGGCTAAATGGAATGTTACGGGCTGGATTTATGATATGGTTTTTAATTTTAGCAACCACATTCCCGTTATAAGTTCATTTTCGAGAATATAGTTTTCATCTTCCTGAACTTTTAAATATTCATCAAATATTTCTTTTTTACCGGGGTACTCACTTTTCAGTTCGTTAATCCTTTTTTCAATAGAATTTAATATATAACTGTCCGATTCTTCAATAAAATCCTTTTCAAAAATTACTTCCTGAATGATTTCAAACCCCGCAGTGGTTATCTGCTCATAAAAGCTATTTTGCCTTAAACAACGATTATAGTTTGTTTGAACTTCTTCCGGAATATAACTATTATCCAGTAAGACATATCCCGATGGTTTGATTGCTTCCGAAACAGTTATCAGTGTGTCATACAAAGACTGTGAAAGGTTCATGAATCTTTAAAATGGGGGTTCCGAATATTAATATTTCTTTATTTGTTAACACAAATTTCTTCCTTGATGGGAGATCCGGATTCTGTTTTCAGAGCTTCAGCAAACTCACTGGCCATTTGTCACATGAAACTGAATTCCGGGGGCAGGCAATTAGTTCTCGTCGGTCTCATAAAAACAAAAAACCCGGAGCTGATCTCCGGGTCCATGATTTGTTGAAATTATCAGTTAACGTTATTTGTTACACTCTTTGGGGTAAAAGAGGGTACCTGAAGTCCATCAGGTGTCTGGAGAGGTTTAGTTGCAGGTTTTGTATAGGCAACAGTTACGGCATCGCTCTTCACTACAGCATCTGATAGAGTAAGCCTGACTGTTTTGCCGGAAACGGCTACTGAACTAACTGCCCTTACTGCTGCTGCAACCGTTGCATTAAACGCAGAAGCATCCGGAACAACGTCAGTTAGGGGAAGACTGAATGTCATTACAATTACAGAGGGAGCATCATTTTCGATTTCTGAACTAATATAGACCAGGAGAGCTGTCAGGACGAAATCCCTTACTGTTTTATTCCCCGGAACCACAACAACACCTTCAATACCGGTATCAACATAGTTTTCCCTTGTTACAGTCATTGAATAAGTTCCTTCAGGGACTCCGATAAAAGCATAATAACCTGATGCATCAGTAAGAGTAACAACTGGTTCTCCTTCATCTGACTGCAAAGTTACTTTAGCATTTTCAATACCGGTTCTTTCCGCAGAGTTATCTCTTACAAAACCTTCAATCCTGCCTGCGGTAGAGATGTTTGTCGCTCTTATGCTTGGTTTGAAAATAAATCCGTTCTGAGCATTATGTCCCCTCATGACAAAGGATTTTGAAAGGTCTAAATCGAGGAGCAGTTCAGCTGAAATACCACCCTCAACATGGATCACAGGACTTATAAATACTTTTATCCCGGTTTGTTCACCCCCTGGGACTTTCAGGTTAAATGGATCATTTATGTCTTTGAGTTTAAGGCTTGCCTCATCCACATAAAGCCTCACAAGGTCGTAGTCACCTTCCGGAACCTCGAGATCAACCAGCTCCTGAGTGATCCCGTTTCTGAGTTCAAAAATATCAATGGTGACCGGGTTCATCAATAATTCAATAAATTTTTCTCCTTCACCAGCACTTTTCCGGCGGATCTCAATTTTCGAAATAGTAACTGTCGCTGATTCGACAGAACTGATATCGAACGGATCATCTGTGATCTTAACCGACAACCTTCCAGGACCTCCGGTTTCTGTTTTATCACATCCTGATATCAGTACAGCTGCGGCAAAGATTGCAAATAATAGCTTTTTCATAATTCTTTGTTTTAGTTTGATTCATTCTTATTAGCATGAATGTCGATCAAATATAGAATTGCTTAAATGAATAATTGATGAATTTTCATTCTGAAATGAAAAAGAAGCCAGCATCCTTAGCTGTAATAATGATCTACTGAATTTGTAGTTGAAAGTCAAAAAACAGGATGCCGGCTTTGCACGAGGTACGTCCTCTGATACGAGAATGAGCTGATATTGTTTCGAACTTCAGGCTGTAGTTTTCGGACAATTGATCTTATCAGGGGCAAATTACATTTACCAGGTTCCCGTTCCAGCAATGCCAGTTGGAATCACCGAAATTAGCCAGGCTCCTGACCCTCCCGTTATGTGTGGTTGAATTCCACTCGACATCCATTTCAGAAAAGGCCAGACCGTTGAAATAAAAGATTGAATAATATGAATCGAGAGATCCTGTTTGTTTCCCGTATTCAATATTGCTTGTCTTAAAAGGATCGGGATCCCTGTTATTATCCAGGTCTCTGATATAAGTATATTTAACAATTACTGCAGTATTTCCGCTGATTGTCCAGTCAATCTGAAGAACAGGTTCTTTAAACTGAGGACTGTGATTCAGTATCCATTGTCCTCCTGTACCGTCTGATTCAGATGTTCCTTCAAACCACAGGAATTCGGGAAATCCTCCGCTTCCTTCACCCGTAATATACATTTTCCACTGGACATCCGATGTCCTGACCTGACCTGTAAGCCTGGCTTTATATGTTATACCAGCCAGACTGGCTGAGTAATTCCATTCCCAGGTTTTATTTTCGATAAACACTGGCGCTGAGCCGGAAGCAAGTTTGAATGAATATACGGGCACGGCAAGGGTTCCGGCGATCACTGATCTGAAATATCCGGCAACGAGTGCTGCAAATTCCCAGTTGCTGTTTTCAATCCCTTTTGAAGAATAAGCAACAGCTGATTTTTTTCCAGGCTCGAAATTACTGAAATCAATTGTCATAGATTCTTCGGGAGGAAGGGCAGGGGGATTATCTTTATCCTTCTTACAACTTGTCAGAAAGCTGCAAAGTGAGATTATTAGCAGGACTTGCGAAATGATCTTCTTCATTTTATCAATAGATGGATTACTGTTTATTTCACTATTACCTTATATGTACCTGATATCTTATCAACGGTTATCCGGAGGAAATATTCTCCCGGGGTAAATCCGTTAACAAAAATTTCAATACCGGCTGACTGAATTTCCTTATACTCCTCTCTGTAGACCGGAATGCCGTTCAGATCGAATAGCTCTATCCTGATATTCCTGGCAACTTCCAGATCCACTTTTACGTGAAGTATATCCTGCACCGGATTCGGGTAAATTTTTACTTCTCCGGGAAAGGCCTGCAATTCTTCAACATGAAAGGGAGAGTACACATAAACAGAATCTGCAGCGGAGCAGCCATTTTCATCGGTAACCCGTACCCAGTACAGATTCCACTGGGTCACATTCAATGTACTTCTAACGGAATTATCCTGCCACTGATAGGACGCAAATCCTGTTCCAGCATCGAGAGTGATTGGCAAAGTATAAGTTTTAATAGTATCCTTCCCGCCACCAATTTCTATTTCTGGTAATTCCCAGATGGTTACTGAACTGCTTAATGAATTATTCAGTGTATTATTATCCGGAGTGTGGCTCAGTGTTAAGCTGATCTGATAATTACCCGGTTCAGAAAAGTCATAAGGGGTTATGAATGACATTATCCTCGACTGACCAGGGTATAAAGTACTGCCCGGGTTAAATGCCTCCGTTACCGGGCTCCCGTTGTTTATAGTGCAGGTAACATTGATCGTTTCATTTCCGGGGATCCTGTAAAATCCGTTATTTACAACCTCAAAGGATACTGAACTGTACTGGTCAGGTTTACAGGAGTTAACTGGTGAAACTATCCGGCTGATACCGATATCCGGTGCGTCGTATGCCACAAAAACGCTGTCGCGTGTGGAACAGCCATTTATGCCTGTTACTAAAACCGAATACATTGCGGCACCGGGGGAATTGATCCCGAAGGTAGTGCCGGTACTACCATCCTGCCATTTATAGGAAGCGTATCCGGGGGTTGCCGAAAGTACAACAGGATTATATGTAAGAACAGTATCGCGACCACCACCGATATCGACAACCGGACTTCCGAGTACGCTGAAATTCACGTTCAATGAATTATTGGACGGAATAAGGTCCGAAGCATAAATTGTTGCTGCATTGATTACATAATTACCCAAAGCACTCAGATCTTCAGTACGGGCGAATGTATGATAGATAACAGTCCCATTTTCAAAATTTGCATCCAGCACTATATTCTCTGTCACCGGAGGCCGGCCATTCAGAGAATATGAAACTGCTATGGATTCGGATTTGTCGATATCCCAGTTGCTTAGATTCTGAACCGCGATTTTTACCTTTTCAGCAGTTCCGAGGATGCATGAAGTTTTGGGATTGAGGATTTCAACAACCCCGATATCCGGAACTGCAAGCATGACACTTATCTCATCGTAACCCGGACACCCGTTAAGATCAGTCACTGTAACACTGCATTTATTTATTCCGGGAGTCTTTATAGTGTAAGTCTGACCTGTGCTTCCGTCGTGCCACAAATATGAAACAAAGCCCGGACCGGCGTCCAGAATATATTGGAGGGCTGTAACCACCTTGTAATCTTCTCCAAGATCTACTACAGGGGTTTTGAAAACTCCCACCGGCATTGTAATCGTATCGTTCTTAAGTTTCATGTCAGCAGCAAAACTGACAAATACTGTAAAATCGTACCAGTTGCCGGTCACAACACTGGTTTGTTGTGAGAATGTAAAATCGATTGAATCGCCTGGAAGAAAATCCTTTGTGAGTATTAAAGGTTCACCATAAGGTGAGCCCTGATCAACAAAGTAACCAAGGTTAATAGTCTGGCCGGATGTTATGAGCTGGTTACCTGAATTTTTTATCCTGACGGAAACTGTTATTGATTCCGACAGACCACACGATGTTTCAGGAGAAAGGATCCGGTCAAGTTCAACATCCGTCATGTTAAGGGTTACTCTTACTGAATCTGAAGCGGTACATTGATGATCATCGCTTACAGTAACATAGTAAAATCCCGGGCCTGCCTGTTCAACAGTAAATGAACCAAGTGTAGATCCATCCTGCCACCGGTAGCTTTGGTAGCCTGCCGGTGCGGTCAGGACATACTCGGGAGCCATAAGGGTAACATCATCTCCGAGTTCCACAGCCGGATAACCATAAACCTCGAGAGTATAAATTAATGTGTCGTTATCCTTCCTGTAATCATCCCTGTATCTGGTATATAATTTCATTTCATATATTCCCGGCGCTGAGAAGTTATAGTTCCTGGAATACAGATAATCAATAGTACTGTCGGGAGCAATTGGTTTGCTGACAATAAGCGTATCTGCCAATAATCCGGAGTTAATTTTCCTGTAAATAAAAATACTGTCATTTACTTCAACTGTATCTGTTCCGAAATTCTTTAAAGTGATCCATACAGGAACATTATTTCCCAGTTCACATGCTGAAGCAGGAGTTATGAGCTGACTGACACCCACGTCCGCGATCAGCTCGGTTACATGAACGGTGTCTGAAGCAATACAGCCGATATCATTTGATACCCTCACATAATAAGTTCCCTGTGTGCTTACATGATATACAGAATCTTTTGAATTATCCTGCCAGCGGTAATCATATCCGGCAACTCCGGAGAAAGCTCTTAATATAACTGTATCAGGCCTGACTGTTGAGATATCCGGTCCCAGGTCAACTACCGGCTTGTTCACACGTATAAGCTGATAAAGTGTGTCATTTGATACCGGGTAATAATAAAACGGATCATCCTCAAGAGTGAATACCCTGGTATTATATTCGCCGCCAATGCTGAAGTCAAATTCTTTTGTCAGGTTAAAATCACGGGTTGTGCCGGCTGTGAAAGCCTGGGTAAGGTAAATGGTCTCTTCATCTTCCTGTATCAGACCTGATCTTTCAATATGATATCCTATTCTGATGGAATCTCCGGCTGACAGATTCCGGATACCATAATTTTTCAATCTGAGCGTGAATTTCTGATTTGCCGACAGTTCACAGGCCGTAACTGGGGATAATATTGCCAAAACACCCAGATCATGAGGGGCTTCAGTTATTTTTATATCATCTATTGCTATTCCGTCAAATTCATTATTCACTTTATCAGCCATAAATTTGTACCTGAACTGAACGTTTTTCTTATTAATCAGTTCAAATGGCAGGAGATGACGGGTTGTTAGCCAACCGTTGCTATGACCGCTCCATCCGTTGAGACCCAGTGCCGAAACAGGCTTCCCCGTATACCAGTTCCAGTATGTGTCAAACGCGGAAGTGTTTGTAACCGGTGTCCAGTTAATGCCGTCGTCAAGTGAGTATAATAAAGTCGCGCCATCTGCACTTTGTTCGGTCTCAATCCATAGCTTCGATTCAAAAACAGGATTTGTCAGTCCTGAAAGATCATAGCTTGGTGAAGTCAGTGAGCCTTCGTTCACATTTACAAGGTCGCCGGTTAGCAGGAAATCATCAATACTCCATCCCTGTGCTACAGAACCGGATGCAGAAGTATAGAACAGTGAAAATCTTAACCTGAACTTTTCAGAATTGCCTGATGATTCAGGAATTGAAAATTGTCTGTACATGAAATCCACATCGGAGATTGCACCCTGGGAATTCTTCCAGATTGTATGCCAGGTTACTCCGTCATCTTTGCTGACTTCAAATTTCAGTGAATCGCCCTGTTGAACTGTTACCCAGGCATAAAAGCTGGCCGTAAGGTTACTGTAATTTCTGACATCTAATGCCGGAGAAGTAGCTGTATATCGGGAAGCTGGCGAAATACCATTCTCATAATTGAAGGAGTAAGTTCCTTTTCCGGAGAGGTCCGTTCCTATACAATAATATCCTGACCACGCAAAATACGGAAGAAAAGCATAGTCCGGAATATTCCTCTCAAATTCTCCTGAATATGACCATCCAAGGTCATATTCAAAATTGTCTTCAAAGATTATCCTGTTCCTTCGTATAATTAATTCACCGTACGTACGGTTAAGTCCGGTCACCCAGCTTTTCATACCTGATGAGGCTGAATCAATCTCACCTCCTGCAGGTGTACCATATTCCCAGATCTCATTACCCACCTGTCTCCAGAAACCATCATTTGTTTCAAAGTTCTCAGAATAGGGTGGTTTATAAGTCGGTATAATATAAATCTGAGTAGATAACTGATCATTACCCGTATACTGGTCATTGGGTAACAGAGTTTTAGCCAGGACTGAAGGTTTCAGTCCCGGGACGGAAAGGTCAGCTTTTGTCGGGAAGGTAAAAACTACAGAACCTCCCACCGGTATATTCCGGGTCATATTATTTACAACCCAGGTCAGTCCTCCGTCGAAAGAATATGCAACAGGGACAGGCTCTGTTATTTCGGCCCCGCCAAAATTACTGATTCGGACAGTTACTGAATCGGCTGATGAATGGCCGCTGCCGCTTAAAGGATAAATCCATTCCGAAACACCGACATCGCGGATTATGAATTCTCCTGTGAGATATACATCATCAATATTCCAGCCCGAGTAATTATCTTCCCCGTCTGTGGGGCCCAGCTGGAAGCGTATCTGCAGCTGATGGGTCCTGGCATATTCATCCGGGATCTCAATACGCTGTTGTGCCCACTGAAAATCACTGATCCACGAATTATGATTGTTCCAGATGTTATTCCATGTATTTCCGTTATCAATGCTTACCTGGATATATGCACTATCCCATACTTCAATGTTAAGATATCTCTGAAAGAACAGATTGAGGTTTTTATAATAGAAAAGATCAAGAGTGGGAGAGGTGGCTCGGTAAGATAAAGCATCACTCAGGTCAGGTTCATAGTTATTGGGATGTGCCCCAAGGCCTGTAAGGTCTGTTCCCAATATCTTTATACCGCGAAATGCTGAGGACGGATCAGGATTACCGGGTAATCCTCCGGAACCGTTTGGTGAATTTACTTCAAATTCTCCGGTGAGACTCCAGTTATGTGTTGCTTCAAAACCTTCAAAATACTGTGAACTATATATTACTCTGGAACCAGCGGGTGATTTTTCAGATGACGGATAAAGAGTACTGTTTGCAAGGATGCTGTTTGGTGCAATTTTTACATCAAGAGTATTCCCGTAAGCAACGTCGTTTTTTATATCAACAGCAAGCCACAGGTAAGAGTGACCCGGAGGTAAGGAATGGTTCAGATTGGTAAAAGAAGCAATCCCGGATACAAAACTGCCAGGTGATCCGACAGGTGTTTCCTTGCTGAATGTCTGCGTAATGGTACTGTATAGTTTCACACCTCCGGGTTGTATATCATTGTCGGAGGTATTCAATGAGGTAAAGATTATATTTTGAAGAATTGCCGAGCCACTGTTCCCGTAAACTGTAAAATCAATTCTCATCAAAGGTACATCAGGTGATCCTGAAGGGACCTGACTGGTAAAAGGTTGCTGAAAGTCGATGTCTTTTATCCACAATGGCTCCAGACCGATGGATTCGATTGATATCTTATCGATGCAGGTACCGTAACCCCAGCGTGTATGTCCTTCAAAAGCAACATAATACGTTGAAGAAGGATTTGGCAGAGTAAGGATTTGCGGAGCCCATTCATAAACAGGATCAAGATATTCGTGAAGCAGCACCCATGGTGCACTTTCGGATACCTTATAATATACACGTAATACATCCCAGTCGGTTGATCCTTCAAAGGTCCATGGTATCTGACATAGATAAAAACTCAGCTGTATACTGGCGCCACCAAGAAGGTTCATTGGCGGAGTGATGAGTTTTGTTCTTTCGTTATTATCTCCCTGTTTAAAGAAAATAGCATTGTAAGTACCCTCGTAAGCAGAAGGCGGATTCCTTGTAATATCCTCCTGTTCCGGTGGTACCAGCCAGTTATTGTCATTAGGGCTGTGCCCGCCGTTCCTGTACCTCCATGGTTCTTTACCATAAGTGTATTCCTCGGTCCAGCCCTCTGGCCTCGCACCGAGCTCGAATCCTTCACTCAGATAAACCTGCGCTTCTACCGGAAGAGCAGGAGAAATAAGTATACTTATTAAAAGGATTTTTAACAGCCTTTGAAAGTAATGTTCATTAAACATATACTTTGTTTATAACTATCAGATAGTACAAAACAATTTAATTTCCTTTTACGTATAATTGCCATGAAAGTTTATGCCAGCTTATGATTTTGTCTGTCAGGGTAAAGGGGATTTTTAAAAAATGCCTGTTTTACACAGGTATTTTGTTTATTTTATACGGGCATTCCTTAATTTCTTATTCTCAGGTAGATACCGAGTTCTGGTTTGTAGTTCCGGAACTATCGCACAGGGGAAATACAGGAGGGACTCCCGGCACCTTAAGGATTGCCACCCTTGAATTACCTGCGACTGTTACTATCAGTATGCCGGCAAATCCATATCATCCGACTTCAAATCCGAACGGGTTTCAGGATATAGTGGTTGATATCCCTGCAAATTCCACTTCGGCAGTAAACCTTACTTCTTTTATTGATGTGGCAGCAAATCCGGCCAATAATAAACTTGAGAACAAGCCTCTTACTACAAGTGGCATCAATAATTTTGGCCTTCACATCACGGCCACCAACATGATCACTGCTTACTGGGAAGTTAATTACGCATATGGTTCTGACCTCTGGACATTAAAAGGGAGGAATGCTATCGGGACACTTTTCTATACACCGTTTCAGACCACATATGATAACAGGAATTTCATGCCCCGGACCTATTCGGCGATTGATATAGGTGCAACTACTGACAACACTCAGATTACTATAACACTACCGGTAGGAAAGTCGGCTAGTTATGGCCAGCCTTTTACAACAATTCCGGCAGGAGGGACATACACGCTTATTCTTAACAAAGGACAGACTTTTTCGTTATTTCCTGCAAGTTATAGTATTCTTGCATCGGACAGGCTTGCCGGGACCAGGATCGAGGCTAATGAACCTATTTGTGTCACTGTAAAGGATGACGCACTGGATGTAGGCTCACAGGGTATGGATGTAATAGGAGATCAGATAGTGCCAGTGAATATTGTGGGAAGTCATTACATAGTGCCTGAAATATGGAATCCGAATAATGTTTATGTACTGGCAACTGAAGATAACACAAATATTTACGTATATGATGGTGCAGGTATTCCTATTGGTTCCTCTCCATATGCAACACTCAACCGCGGACAACAGGCGCACGTTATTATCCCTGGTGGATCAAAATTTGGCAGGATAACCTCAAGCCTTAATCTCAGCGATCCCGGGAAGCCATTTTATACATTCCAGCTGGGAGGAGTAAACCAGGCACGTGCTGGGGCTCTTGTACCGGCTATCGGATGTACAGGTAACACTCAGCTTGCATTTACTCGTGCAAGGGATGAAAATAGGTTCAATTTTTTTATCATCGTTAAAAAAGGAAATGAGGATAAGTTTCTCCTGGATGGAATCCGGCAGGATGGTATTATTGATCCGGGTGCATTTACGGAAATTCCGGGAAGCGGAGGCTATATGGCATGGTTCTCAAATTCCATTAATGCCAATATACTTACAATAGGACAACATCTCGTTGAAAATACAGGAGATATATTCCACCTGGGAATTTTCAACGGCTTCACGGGGGCCGGACAGGGAGGATTGTATTATGGGTATTATTCCGACTTTGGGGGATTAAATGTTGGCGCCAATGTGGCAGGAACAAACTCAGTGGTTGTCAGAGCCTGCTATGGAGATCCAGTACAGCTTTATGCCTATGGCGGGACAAATTATCAATGGACCCCGGATACATATCTCGATGATGCCACAAGCAACCTGCCTACGGCAATAAATCTTCCACCCGGTCCGCATAACTATTCAGTCGAAGTATCCGGAGCCTGTGCCACCGGGATCATTGATCTGACTGTACTTGTCTCAACCCCTGTTGTTGCATTTTTCGAAACAAATGTTACCTCAGGATGTTCGCCTCTGAAGATTCAGTTTGATGATAAGTCTTCCGGTGGATTTTCATGGCAGTATGAAATCGGAGGGACACTTATAAAATATGACCTCGATCCGGACACTCCGTACCCTCCTCCGCCCAATTATCCTGAGCCTTTCTCCCTTACCCATACATACATCAACACTACAAACAGTCCGATAACTGATACGGTTACCCTGCTTGTCAAAAATGCAAGCGGATGTTCCGATATTTTTACCAAGACAATTGTTGTTTTTCCGGAAGTCTATTCGGCTTTTTCAATTCCTGGATTGAGCAGGGGATGTGATCCGCTGGCTGTTCAATTCCAGAATAATTCAACAGGAAATACAGATACCTGGTACTGGGATTTCGGTGACGGAGGGTCCTCAGTTGACCAGAATCCGCAACATACATTCAGGAATTTATTCGGTCCCGACAGTATTGTTTATGAAACAAAACTGATTGCAATATCACCGTATTACTGCCGCGATACATCATTTCACACAGTTACCGTAATGCCTTATATTGAGGCAAATTTTGTCTTCGATACAGTTTTTGCCTGCACTCCCCATGAAATAGTTATCACCGATCAATCTTTCGGAGCCGACTTTTATTTCTGGGATTTTGGTGACGGTGAAACATCAATATCGCCCGGGCCCCGGATATCGAAGAAATATATTAATGACACGGATGATCCGGTGACTTATACGATAAAACTCAGAGTTGTAAATGAAGAAGGTTGCGAGGATGAGATAGTCCGTGAAGTGATTGTATTCCCTGAAATAAATGCCTCTTTTACAACTGATCCTGATGTAGGTTGTTCTCCGTTTGAAGTCGAATTCATTAATAACTCAACAGGAGCAAGCTCATATTACTGGAATTTTGGTGATGGAGGTACATCATCGGAAGAAGAACCGCGCCACCTCTTTGAAAGAAATCTTATGGATCATGATACCACCTACGCTGTGACACTGATCGCTACTTCATCTGAGTTCTGCCGCGATACAATGTCAATGGATATTGTGGTTCATCCATATATTGAAGCATCTTTTGCTGTAAACGACATTGTTGGTTGCCACCCGTTCCAGGTAACAATTACTAACAGATCAGTCGGGGTTGACAGGTATCTGTGGGATTTCGGTGACGGAAGCCCTGTATTAACCACTGATGAACCCACTTTTGAACACCTCTACTTTAATGAAGGAACCTCTGCTGTTGTTTATACTCTTCAACTTTTAGTTTTTAACGAAGAGGGCTGCAGCGATACGCTGACAAGATATATTACCGTTCATCCGGATATAACCCCGAACTTTTCCACAAGCGCACTTAATGGTTGTCACCCTCTTACAGTAAAGTTCACTGATCTTTCAATAAAGGCTGTTAATTACTTCTGGGATTTCGGAGATGGATCTTCTTCCGTTACACCGTCTCCTGAACATACTTTCACGAATTTCGGAAGTTCTGATATTACCTATACTGTTACCCTGACGGTATCGACTGCAGACGGGGAATGCGTAAAATCGGTATCCTGGCCGATCCTTGTTCATCCACAGGTCATTGCAGGATTTACTTTGCCAAAAGTAATTGACTGCAATCCCTCTGTCATAACCTTTGAAAACATCTCAGTCGGCGGAGATACTTATACATGGAACTTCGGGGACGGTCCAGATACTATTACCACTGATCTGAGTCCTGTTACACATACATTTGTAAATTCAGGTTTTGTTAATATCCGTGAATTTGAAGTCGTACTCACGGCAAGAAATAATGAAGGTTGTTCCGATGTAATGCGAAAGACTGTCAGGGTCTATCCGGATATACAGGCAGTTTTTACTGCTTCCCCCATAGATGGATGTCATCCTCTGAATGTTCAGTTCAGTAATCTTACGCAGGGGAACAATGCTTTCATCTGGGATTTCGGGGATGGAACAAGCTCATCAATGAGGAATCCTTCTCACACTTTCAGGAATACCGGAACAATTGATTCCACCTACAGGGTAATTCTGAAAGCACTCTCGCCCAACCTGGAGTGCTCCGATACTGTTTCTATCCAGATTACGGTCCATCCGGATATAAATGCTCAGTTTACTTTTGATGAGAATATTGACTGTACTCCTTTTGAAGTTGAATTTCACAATGCATCCACCACGGGGAGTACATATTACTGGGATTTCGGAGACGGAGCAGACACAATCACAACAGATCTGAATTCAGTATCTCACGTTTTCCGGAATGACGATTTTGTCAATACGACTAATTTTAATGTAACCCTGAGAGTTGTAAATACGCAGGGCTGTTCGGACAACATAACCAGAACCATTATGGTTTATCCTGCCGTCAGGGCTGAATTCACGATGGATATCAATGAAGGATGTCATCCTCTGAAGGTAGATTTTACAAATTCAACAAGCGGTGGATTTACCTATTTGTGGGATTTCGGCGATGGTACAACAAGCAGCTCGACCAGTCCGGGTCATGTCTTCAACAACTTTACAGATGTTCCTGTTACACGGCAGATAAGGTTAATCGCTACTTCCAGGTTTAATTGTACAAGTGAATTTAGTGCTGAAGTCACAATTCATCCCAGACCTAAAGCCAGATTTGAAACTGACCGGATTGAAAATTGTCCTCCGTTCGATGTCATGATTACAAATACAAGCCTGAATTCAACCCATTTCCTCTGGAAGTTCGGAGATGGTGAAATTCTTAATACAGATTCGGGGGATCCGGTAAATCATGTTTATTACAACCAGACATCAAACATTTTGCCTTATACTATCAGGCTAATTGCCTCCACAAGCTATGGGTGTGTTGACTCAACACAGCAGAATATAATTGTTTATCCGTCAACTGTCGCAGATTTCAGTGTGAATGATGAAGGATGTACTCCTCTGACCAGTTATTTCATCAATGAATCCGTTCTTGGTGAATCATACCTCTGGAGTTTCGGGGACGGATCAGAGATGACTCTGAAAGATCCTTCACATACTTATTTCAACTTTACTCCTGATGTGGCAAGTTACTATGTAACACTGACCTCAACATCGAGCTATGGTTGCATTGATTCAAAAACTGATACTATTAATGTTTACCCGCAGCCGGTGGCAGAATTTATTGCCCAGCCCAGTCACCAGGTATTTCCTGCATCTACAGTAAGTATAACAAATACAACCAGTCCTGGTAACTGGACTTACCTGTGGGAAATGGGCGATGGTTCTTCTTCAAATCTGGCAGCACCTCTTCCTCATACATATTCATCATGGGGTGAATATGAAATAAAGCTCTATGTATCATCAGAACAGTGCCGAGACTCCGTATCACACAAGATCCGTATCTTCCCGGGACCGCCGGTTGCAGACTTTGATACTGTTTACCCGGCATGTGAACCATACACTGTTAAGTTCAGTAATAATTCGCTTTACGGAGATTCATACCTCTGGGAGTTTGACGATGGTACAAGCTCGACCGAGTTTGAACCGACACATACTTTTACCGGGGATGGAATCTACAATGTAAAACTGACGGTAAACGGTGAAGGTGGTCGTGATTATGCATACAGGCAGGTCGAAGTTTATCCAAAACCTCTTGTAAATTTCAGACTCTCACCTGAACTGGTGATGCTGCCTGATCAGAAAATGCAATTATTCAACTTATCGGAAAACGGGACAACCTACTTGTGGAATTTTGGCGATGGAAATACATCAACAGAAATGAATCCGGAGTATTTATATTCGGACCCGGGAGTCTATGATGTTTCACTTGATGTCTGGACGGATCACGGCTGTACTGACCGGCTTGTAAAACCCAAAGCTGTAACTGTTCTGGGCAAAGGCTTTATTAAGTTCCCGAATGCCTTTGAACCCAACCTGAATGGTCCGAATAACGGTTATTATAACCTTAATGAACCGGAACTGAATACAGTTTTTCATCCTTACTGGGAAGGAGTGGAAGAATACCGGCTGGAGATCTATAACAGATGGGGAGTGCTTTTATATGTCAGCCTTGATGTCATGAAAGGCTGGGATGGATACTACCAGGATAAAGTATCGCCACAGGGAGTATATGTTTACAAATGTACAGGTACTTTTTCCAACGGAATGATGTTTAATCTTGTCGGGGATGTAACACTCTTACATCATATCAGATAATTTAAAATGGAATAATAAGCTGCAGACGATGAAGAACAGCAGGCAAACGGTATATCTGATCTTATCATTCCTGTTCCTTTTGCAGATGTGCGAAATTAATGATCTAAAGGTTGAAACAGGCGAGGTTTCGGATATTTTGCCCACAACAGCAAGGATAACCGGATATATAGTCAGTGCGGGAGACGGGATAAAAAAATACGGGCATTGTTATTCAAAGAACCCTGATCCCGGGGTGTCGGGTACAAGAACCGAATACAAAATGGCTATAGGGTCAGGACGATATACCAGTTTTTTGCAGAATCTGGAACCCGGAACAAAATATTATGTAAGATCATATATAAGCCGGGACAGTATTACTGAATACGGATCGGAAATTAATTTCACAACTTTATCAGCTGATAAACCGGTTCTGACAACAACTGCGGTATCCGATATATCCCAAAGCGGCGCAGTCAGCGGAGGCACCATTACAAGTGACGGCGGCATACCGGTCAAAGAAAGAGGGATCTGCTGGAATACTTCCTCAGATCCTGTAATTTCAGACAGCAGGACAATTGACGGATCAGGGCCGGGAACATTCACCGGCATACTTACCGGGCTGACTCCAAACACGACTTACCATGTAAGGGCATATGCAACTAATGGTGCCGGGACAGCATATGGTAATGAACTGATATTTATTACTGCTCAATAGTTGGAGAGAGAAAATTCCTTAACTACTATTCATGCCTGATAGCTTCGACAGGCTTCAGGTCGGCTGCCCTTTTTGCAGGAAGGTAACCAAAAGTGATACCGACGATAACCGAGAAACTGAAAGCTATAAATATCGAATAAAGCGTTATGAAGGTTTTGACTTCAGTCAGAAAGCCTATTCCCAGGGACAGTAAAATTCCAAGAACAACACCTGTCAGGCCTCCTGTAATACTTAAAGCCATTGCTTCGGTTACAAACTGACCCATAATATCAGATCTCCGGCCTCCGACTGCCCTTCTGATACCGATCTCCTGAGTCCGTTCCATAACAGATGCAAGCATTATATTCATAATGCCTATTCCCCCGACAATAAGAGATATTGCTGCAATAGATGCCAGCAGAAGATTGTAGATACGGCTTTCGCGCTTCTCCTGTTCCATCAGTTCGTAAGGTATAATAATACTGAAATCATCATTATTGAAATGACGTCTTGAAAGAATACTCCTGATTATGTCTGCAGACTCCAGTAAGCTCCCGGAGCTTTCAAGCCTGACTGCAACCTGTTTCAGCTCACTTGAAAGTATATTTGATTTTGGTATCCTCTTCCCGAAAGTGGAAAGTGGAATATACACATCATTATTAAGATCGCGGGCTGCAAGCTCACCGATTGTTTCGGTAAAGAGCGCCCTGGTACTGAGAACGCCCGTAACCTCAAACCACTGGTCTCCCAGTTTGATATACCTGCCAACCGGATCTTCATAGTTGAATAGCTCCCATGCAATATTAGCACCCAGCACACAAACCTTCAGCTGCCTTTCATAATGATCCGAATCAATAAAGGTTCCCTTATCTGTCCTGAAATTCAGTATACCTGTTATTTCAGGGGTAATGCCTATTACATTAGCCTTCGACGACTTGTCCTCATACATGGCATCTAGCTTTGCTTCTGCCTGGGGAGCAATCCCTTTAACTCCTGGCAGAATTTCACTTATTGCTTTTGTATCTCCCAGTGATAATCCCCGGGAAAATTTTGTTCTGACCTGTTCAAGTTCTGTATCCGTAAAGTCCTTATCACGAATAATTATATTGCTGACCCCCAGATCCTGGTATTTTGCCATAGCCTGTTTTTTTGCACCTTCACCAATCGATATCATGGCTATTACAGAAGCGGTTCCGAAAATAATTCCCAGCATCGTCAGAAATGATCTGAACTTATGATCACGCAATCCATAGAACGCGATCCTTATACTTTCTTCGATCTGCATATTAATACTTATTACCTTTTTAAAATATTTTCAGGCAGAACAAGATCCTGTCCCGGTCTCAGATCACCCGATACAATCGTATACATGTTGTTTGAAGGACCTGTTTTAATTTCAGTTTTTCTTATTTTCCCTCTTTTCGCGATAAACAGATAGAAATGTTTGTTTTCCTCAAGGATGCATCGGGCGGGGACATACATTTCATCCTCTCCTTCATAGGTTATGTATTCACAGCGTACAGTCATTCCGGGTTTAAGCCTAAGATCAGAGCCGGAAATGATCACTTCAGTCAGAAATACTTTCTTCGAATCCTGTTCAACGCACACTCTGCTTAACTTGTCAATAACCCCCTGAAAGGGAACAGAGGGCAGTGCATCCAGCCTGACAATGACCTTTAATCCCGGCCTGATCCTGCTAATATCATTTTCGGGAATGAAACCTTTTACTTTCATGGTCCTTATATCCGGTATTCTTGCAACTATGTTCGACAGATATACTTCATCGCCAACCTTTATTATCTGACCGGTTCTGTTGTTATTTGCCACGACAAAAACTCCATCGAGCGGACTAAGTACAATCAGTTGATTCAGGGTTCTCTCTGCAGCCAGCAGTTCATTTTCTTTCTGGATCACCTTTATTTTTTGAATCCGGTAATCGAGACTGTCGAGTTTAGGCCTCAGCAAAAGGTTTCTCTGTATTTTGGCAAGCTTTATTTCTGCCTGCCGGAATTCAAGCTCAATAACTTTTCTTACTGCTTCCGATTCGAAAGCAGACTTATCGAGCTGCAACTTTTTTATTTCATATGAAGCCTGCTCATTCCTCAACTGTGCCCTTAGATCCTGGATATTATTTAAGATCTGTGCTTTAAGTTTATTAGCAGAAGCAATTTCGTTTTCAAGGCTTTCTCTTTTTTCAATTATATATTTTTGGACAGATGAAGGATCAACCCTGAATACCGGATCACCTTTGCGAACCTGTTTGCCATGTTCTGCGAGTTCGATTATCTTAAAATTATAACCATAAATTGAATTGATCCTCGGCATAGTTAAAGTAGAAGCATTTACAGCCTGGAGCTCTCCGGTTTCAACTATAGATTGTGTGAACGGTCCTCTCCGGACTACATAGACATTCTTATTCTCTGTGCTGCAGGAAACAGTCACAGTGAGCAGTGCCAATAAAATAAGATTGCGTATCATATTATAATATTGGTCAGTCTGTAAATTGATTTTTCCCATTTCCTCTTTTCCCCTGTTTTTTAACCTGGTCCTGCTGTACTTCCCGATTCATCTGACTTCTTTTCCCGGATCTCCTCCTTATTAAGGAAAGGATCGGAAAGCGCTATGACATCATTTTCTTCAAGTCCTTCCCTGACAATGACATAATCAGCATTGACTGAACCTGTCTTAATATTATGACGTTTAAAGCCTGATCCGGATCGTATATAAACATAATCTGTTCCCTGCTCATTGAAAAGTGCCTCAAGAGGGATGAAGAGTACTTCGGGAATTTCGCTGACAATGATCTTACAGCTTACAGTCAGCCCCGGAAGCAGAGTTTTGCTCTGTCCTTCTATCCGGATCTGTACAGGAAAGATCTTTATCTTTGATTTGTAATCAAGATTCTGGGCAAGATTTGCAACTTGTTCAACTTTACCGGTGTAGGAGGAGTCAGAGTAAGCGTCAGGCCGGATCTCCACTCTCTGGTCCGGCAGTACTTTTGAAATATCAACTTCGTTTATTTTAACTTCTGCTCTCATCTGATCAAGATCAGGTAATTCAATCAATTTAGAACCGGAATAAGGCTGATCACCGACACCCCATTTTTGCTGTGTGCTCCAGTTTTGTTCCTTAATTGCTATGCCATTTGCGGGACTGACGACATACAGGCTTTTCATTGAGTTGTTTGCATCAGCCAGAGTGGTCGTAAGCTGGTTAATCGTCAGGGATTTCTGGAGGAGATCTTCCTTGTGAATGATTTTCTTGTTCTCTATCTGTTCCTTTGCCCTGTCAAGAGCAATCGTGGCAGATTCCAGGCGAAGTTTAATCTCCTTCCTTGTTGCTTCAGGCTCATAGGTAGCTGTTTCGAAGTTGATTCTGGCTATTTCCTGAGAGATCACAGTCAGTTCAAGATCGGCTTCAAGATCCTCTATTTCTGACTGTTGGGAGGATTTTAGCTTTTCATACTCTGCTTTCGCGATATCCAGCTGTTGTTCAGCCTGAATGATTGCTCTTTTAATTTCGGAGGGATCAAAAATCATGAGAGTATCACCTTTTCTGACCTCTTCACCGTCATCAACGATCCTTGCAATCTTAAGGGACCCGTAACGGTAGGAGATAACAGGTGCCGTGATTGAGATTGAATTTACAGCCTGAACACTTCCCTGCTCTGTAAGCTCTTCAAGAAAAGTTCCCCGCTTAACGGTAGTTACTTCTGTATCGGCTATATTTTTACCCTTGCAGGCTGCCAGTAGAATTAATAAAAGAATCATTACTCTTCTTGTCATCAGAATCCATGTTTATTTATTTTTAAATCTGTTGGTTGTATCTTTAACTGATATCATTTTACCGGGAGGTTCTCTCAGAGCAATGTCCTCATCACCCGACAGACCTGCTGTTATTATTGTAAAAGAACTTCCGGAAGTACCGGTCTCAATCCGGACAGGAACAAATCCCTTTTTCTGTTTTACATAGACCAGCTTTGAGCTGTCTTTTTCGAAAATGGCCAGAGTAGGGACAAAAAGCGTGTCTTTTATTTCATTTAATATGATCTCGCAACTGGCGCTGAGTCCCGGTTTCATTTTTGAGTGACAGCTGTCGACATCAATAATTACCTCAAACGATTTCACTTTTGATCCTGAATACCTTTGAGCCATGCTGCCTGAAAGGCTCTTCCGGTTTATTTTACCCGTTGTCATAAGCTTCTCAACCGTATTCACTGTTATATAAACCTTCTGGCCTTTCTCAATATTTCTGAAATCGGCTTCAGCCACATCGGCTGATATCTGCATTCTGCTGAGGTCCGGGAACTGAAGTATCGGTGTACTGCTTAAGAAAATAACACTTCCTTCCCTGACCGGACCTCCGAATGATCCGGTTCCGGTCGGACTGCTGATCATAAATCTGGGTGACTGAGTCCTCGTTACAATCCCGTCTCTCTGTGCAATCAGAGTCATTGAAGCTATCTGATCAGCATAGTTCTGTGCTTTCATCTTCTCCTGGATGATCCTTGCTTTCTTTTGTCTGATGTCATTTTCACCAATCAACCGTGTAGCTGCCAGCTTTCTCTCTGTCTTCTGCTTTTCAATATGAGACTTTTTTATCTCCAGTTCCAAAAGTTCAGATTGTACTCCTGATGCAAACTTCATCTGCAGGGAATCGAGAGAGGAGATCATCATCTGGGCTTTACTGGTTTCAAGCTGGGCTTCAAGAAGAGCAATGTTCATATTATTGTCAGCTTCTGACTTTTTCAGTTCCGCTTCAAGAGTTTCTATTGATATAAGAATTTATTTGTACCTGGACGATAA
>ERZ795054.1252-NODE-1252-length-24970-cov-8.221553_pt1 | contig 24970 bp, 18 predicted proteins | sample MGYA00375138_ERZ795054 | MGnify/ENA primary metagenome ERZ795054 (study PRJEB30183, sample SAMN05720215) | anaerobic digester metagenome | isolation source: active sludge of municipal wastewater-treating anaerobic digesters | place: USA | collected 2014-12-23 ... | reverse complement strand
GAAACACTCCTTCATCGTTGGGCACGACAAGCCAGACATTCTCCCCTCGCGCTTCCTCGTGAAAACCGATGTGCTGCAGGTTTGCCGGGGACGGCATTTGCCCCACGTAAACTACCGCAAGCCGGAAGCCAGCAAATGGGTCCAGCAGCCATGCTCCCGCCAACCCCGTCATGGCATACTCCAATTTGTCCTGCTTCAACTGCCCCGCCAGCAAACGCACGACGTCGTCGCTTGACCGCGCCGCGATAGTGCCGCGGATTATATGGTGTTTAGAAAATTCATAAACCTCCCACCATGCCTCCAACATCGTGTCGTAATCGGCGACCCTCACCGCGCCGCCCTTTTCGCGCGCGACCAGTCGTTGCTCTTCCAATTGCCGGACGATTCGGCTCGTGAACCCTTCGTCTAACCCGGCCGCCTTTGCGAGTTCCCGCTGAGTGAAGACGCGCTCGGGCTGCATGAGCAACCCGCGGGCGATTCGGGCGCTCTTTGGCGCGAACACATTGCGTGGTCGGCCCGGGCGCTTGAATAGATTCGGTTTGCCTTCGATGTTGACCCGCAAACCGGGTCCGACCAGGTGCGCGTTGCCGGACAAATCTAACCAGCCTACCCCCGCCTCCTCACTCAATCGCCGGCCCACCTCTCCCATGTAAGGAACGGCAATCAACGGAATGCTCTTTTTTCCCCACTGCTCAACGAACTCCCGAGCCGACCGGACCGCCATCGCGATTGCAGCCGCTTGGCCGCTCGTCTTGCACTCGACCGCAAAGAGAAGTTTTCCGGCTGAAACCAGCATATCCACGCCGATGGACTTTCCGCGCCCCGCGGCAGGCTCTCGTTGGATCTTCATCCGACTCGGCGACAGGGCCAGCAATTCCGCCAGCCTCTTCGGCACTTCCTGGTCCAACTGCTGACTTAGAGCTCGATTCACGCTGCCCAAATACCCAAACTTGAGCGACGGGTCAAGCTTGTTAATTTAAGCAAGCCAACCGCCCCAACGCAAAGCCAGCGTCAGGTGGCACTAATTCCATCCTGCGCGAGCGAGAGGCTGGGATAGCGCTTGCGGTAAAAGTGCCCCTTGTGGCGGCGCAGGAGAAATTCCAGCGCCAATTCCACCGACGCATTGCGTATCAGAAATGCCTCCGCGAACGATTCGGCTCCGTGTTCGCCTGCCAACCGTCGGACAAATGCCGGGCTGATGGCCTCAGCCATCATGGCGTTTCGCAGGGCGTCGCTCTCCTCTTCGGTCAGGCCGGCGCCTTTCTTGCGCAACGCGGACAGCACTTGATTGAAATGGATCAGATTCTCCACGCCCTCTTCCGGGTTAGCGAAGGCGGCAATGCCCTGGTTATGCTTCAGAAACTCCGGCGGGAAAGCCATCCGCGGCCGCGGATGTTTCAAGCCTTGCTCCCGCATCACGCGCGCGATGCTCTCTGTGTCCCGCTCCTGCCAATGGTGACGCCGTTGGCGTCGAACTCCTTCTTGACCTGCTTGGTAATGTCCCACCGCACCCGGCCCACCTCCGACGTCTTGGCCCAGGGTCGGCAGACGAAGCTGACCGAGGACTCTCCCAGGGCATCCAGTTCGATGGTTGGGGCAGGTTCCTTTAGCACGAGCGGGTGTTCCCCGACAATCCTCTCAAGAATGGCCTGGGCCTTGTCCACGTCGTTCGCGTAGCTAATGGTAAAAGTCAGGTCCACGCGCCGCTCGTTGGCCCCGGTGATGTTGGTAATCACCTGCCCCCACACCTGCTTGTTGGGAACGAGCACAACCTTATTGTCGAAAGTCCGGATTCTCGTGTGGACAAGGCTGAGGTGGTCCACATTGCCCACCACCGAGCCCAGTTCAACCGAGTCGCCCACGTCAAACGGACGGTAGAGCAGGAGCATCAGGCCGGCGGCGAAGTTGCCCAGAGTATCCTGCAGGGCAAAACCAATGATGAACGCGCCCCCGCCCACAAGAGCCAGGAGGGCGCCCAGATTCACCCCCAGCATCGAAAGCGCGGTGATCAAGCCCATCAGCAGGACCAGACGCCGGGCCATGGTATTGAGAAAGCGCCGCAGCAGATCAGACATGTCCCGCCTGCGCGAAGTCACAGCACGCACGACCAGCCCGACCATCCAGGCGAGAACGCCAAAGGCGAGGATGGTCCCGAGAAACTGCAGGAGGCGTCGGCCCCACTTGATTCCTCCCTCCTTGGAGACGAGCCAACCCTCCACGGCCGTCCAGGTGGCAGTCGTGTCGGTCACCTGGACCTTGATACCGGAAACCGCCGAAGCGTACTTTCGGAATTCGGCGGGATCGCCTCCCTTGGCCTCATAGGCGTCCAGCACCGTCTTCAGGCGCTCCAGCAATCCGTCCCTTTCCTCCCGGAGCACGGTCAATGTGTCGAGAATCTGTTGTTTTTCCTCCTGCTTTTCCGCCACATTGGTTGGAGATGGAGTTTCCATCTTAGCGGCCTCCGCAACCTGTCGGGCTTTCCGCCGCTCGGCTATTTCGGCCAGAGAGAGCTCATACACTTGGGCTTTTACCAGGTCCCGCCAAGCCTTCGCCTCGATCAGGAGTTCATCCTTGGTCAGCGGATCCAGCAACAGGCCCAAGTGCTCAATGGACATTTTCGAGTTTGTTACGGTGTGAGCCACCGCCTGCTCCGCCAGCTGCGAAACCTGAATTTGCGGATTCATGCCGCCAGACTTCGGCAAAGGCGGGTCCCCCTGCGAAGTCTGTGCGAAGACGGACACGGCGCTCAGCAGGAGGCAGGCCAGGGAAACGAGTCTCGGTTCTCTAGTCATGTTCGGGTTTCGTTCAATGTTTTGACCTCGCGCAAATCCCCTTCGGTTCCCGCAGGGATTCGCGGCGAATTTCAGATACGATCATCCCCGAACCGGCGGTTGACGACCAGTCCGGCAAGAGGGAGACGCCAGATTGGCAAGTGACGACCGGAATAACGCCGGCCGTAAGGATGCCAGAGGCTGAAAGGTCGAGGCACAATGAACCTGATCCGACTTCGTTCCATGGGCGAGAATCGGGAGACGGCTCAAGACCAATAACAGCATCTTGCCTGCGCGCCAAGGGGGATCACCTGGCGTCGGCCACAGCGGTGCCACACCCTGAGGGGGCAACGGCCGTAATCCCACGTGGCCAAAGGCCACCGCCCAGTCACTTCGTGCCCCGGAAAAGCGAGACGACGAAAAGGACCAGAAACACCACCACCAGCACTTTCGCGATCCAAGCCGCGGTGCCTGAGAGGCTGCCAAAACCGAGGAAGCCCGCAATAATGGCCACCACGAGGAAGATGAGCGCGTAGCGGAGCATTGGGTGTCCTCCTATTTATTCTTGGCGGCGGCTTTCTCAGCCTTGCTCTTGTGGGCAAGGTCGGCGCGATGGGCGCGCTCGTAAGTCTGGATGTCCTTGAACTGCCCGCTGGCATCCCGGACAGCATAGAGCTTCTTGCCTGCAGAGCTTCGGTGCGTAGTACGTCTTGTTTTCCCTGGCATAATGGGTCCTTTCTCTATTCTAGAGTATTGCTTGGTGTTTCTGGCGCCTGGAAGGCCTAATGTCTATTTGGGCAGCGGCTCGAACTTGAATTTCTGCCCCCCCACGCTGGCCTCAGCCATGAGCCCTCCCTTGGCCTTGGTGAACACCATCACGCCGTCCACGTACTTGGCGTTCTTGCTGGCGCCATCAGCCGCCGCCACGGCGCTCAACTGCGCGCTCATGGCATAGCCGCTCTCCTTGAACTTAGCCAGCGCTTCCTTGGTTTCGAAAAAGATGACCTCGGAAAACTCCTGCCCACCAATCTGCGCCCCTACCGTCACCTGAGTGAGGGAAGCGTAACCCACCAAATTGCCTTCTTGATAGACATGGCCGTTACCGTGGGCGCCGCCGACAATAAATCCTCCTTTGCCCACGTTGGGGAAGACGACGTAGCCGGCGGCTTTCGAAAACACAGTTTTGAGGCTGGGATCGGTCTTCTTGAAGGCGATAACGGCGGCATCCACGTCCGCCTGCAATTGTTTGTGATCGAGCGCTTGAACGGGGAGAGTGGCGCCCGCTAACAGGAGGCTCACTGCAATTTGGTGGAATCTTGACATGGCAAGTGTGTTCTATTTTGTATTCGAGATGCCGGCTCGTGCCGACCAAAGCGCGTCAAGTTAACTCAGGATTCCATGGACCGTTATTCTCTGCGTCTCAATTCGTGTGTTGCATTTCTCATGAACATGGAGTCGGCGTGACATTAATTCCTTGGGCTCCGCTTCAGCTTCCCGCGTTAAAGGTGATTCACTCATTCTGGCGATCCTGACTCACGATAACGGCCAGGAGGCAGTCCAATCTGGATCCGGGGCTTTGGGTCGGAGTCCGCGTTCCCTTGCTCAACGTCCAGCGGGCCCGGACTGCGGCCCGGGCCGCTGCTTCTCGGTGCTGGCTTTCTCCTCGGCTTGCTCGGCCAGAAGCGTGTAGGCGACGTAATACTTGAGGATATTGCCCACGTATTGGACCGGCTCGCGCCCGACGCGGTCGGCGACCACCAGTTCGACATTGCCGAACCAGACGTTAGGGTTGTAACCAAGCTTGCGGGCTTCCTCGCGCAGACGGCGGATGCGGGCTGCCCCGGCGTTATAGGACGCGAAGGCGAACATCATGCGATCAAGCTCGGTCAAACTCGGCTCGTTTACGTAAACGTCGACGAGTTTGCGGAGGTACCGAATTCCCGCGTGAACGTTGGGGCCGGGTTGGCGAATGTCACCCACTCCCATTTCTCGGCCTGTCGTAGGCATGATTTGCATCAGTCCGATTGCCCCGACGGGACTGACCTTGGATTGGTCGAGGTGTGATTCCTGGTAACCCTGCGCCAGAAGAAGGAGGTGATCGAACCGGTATTGACCAGCGTAACGGCGGAACAGTTCGATGGTTTGTTGGTAGCGTTTCAGTTCGTCCGGTCCATAAGCCGACTTTGCCCAGCGGGTGTTCTTAAGATAGCGCGTGAGCAGTATGTTCCGGTTGGCGGAACCCTTGCGGTAGTCAGTGGCGAGAAACTCGTTGAGCGCGGCGCGGAGCTTCGGATTGGTTTTGCGCACCGCCCAGGCGATGTTGCCATGGACGCGCACCGCCAATTCCCGGTGCCCGGTGATCGCCGGAAATACCTGCTTCCAGAAATCAAACAGGGGTTCATCGACCACAGCCAGCTTGATAAGACCGGCGTTGAGCATTTCGAGTTTATCCTCGTCCTCGATCTCATTGGGGAGCGGGATGAGGCGCATCGGGAGGCGCGCGGCCGCGGTCAAGCGCTGGTTGAGCGCGATCAGGCTCTCGTAGTAGCTCGTGGTGGGCCGCACGTGAATGGTTTTCCCCGCCAAGTCCTCCAAGGTGCCAAGCCGTGGCGTGCCGGGAGCACTGACGATGATCTCATTCACATCGCGTAAGAAGGGATCCGTGAAGTCGACCCATTGCTCGCGCGATGGGGTATCGGTCAGATTGGCCACAGCCACGTCCCCGCGGCCCTCGTTCAGGGCGTGAAAAATATCATTGCGACGCACCGGGACGAAGACAATCCGCAGTTTTGCGGCCGCCTCCGAGGCCCGTTGGGAGGGGCTTTTCGCCGGAACAAGTCGGGAGGGATAGCGTCGTTCGAGGAAGCTGCCGAACAGGTTAAACTCCTCGAACGCCAGTCCCCGCTGAGTGCCACGGTCGATGAAATAGTGCGTCTTACTTGGCACGACCAGCACCCGCAGGATACGCCGCCGCAACAACCCATCCAGGTCGTCGGTATACTTCTGCATCGAGGGAGGCCGAAGCACACCGCGACTTATTTCTTTGAGATGGCTGCCGGAGCTCTGGGCCTGCGCGCGCAACGGCGAGAGCAGCCCCCAAAGAACCAGGGCTGTGCCGGCCAGCGCACAACAGTAATGTATCCGTTTCAACGGAACAGAATGTGCCTTTACGCTTAATGCCTGTCAAATGTCAAGCCCCCGCTCGGCACCATGTCGAAGAGATTATACGTCTCTTTCAGGCTGCGGCGTCCCTGGTGCGCGCGAGCGCCCCGGCACTGCGCTTTTCAATCGCCTGAATCCAGGCGAGTTTCCTAAGGGCCACTGTTCGGCCCGCGGAGCGCCTCAAGGCGTCTTGGGCAGCCTCGCCTTCAGGTAGTCGATGGCGGCACGGAGAACCACATCCTCGCCTTGGAGCTTCTTCCGCTCATTCTCCTCGGTGATGGCGACACGGACATCCGGGGTTACACCTTTCCCCTCCAGGTTCACCTCGCGCGTGCCGGCAAAGAACGTTTGACCGCCGGTGTAGGTGAAGACGATCCTGCCGGGGAGCACCACCTGCCGCTTTGTGCCTCCGGCCCCGTCGGTTCCCTCCTCGGCAATCACCGTGGCTCGCCCGGCCTTCTGTAGGAACTGGGCGAAGAACTCCGCCGCACTGGCAGATTCCCCGTTGACCAGCACGATCACGGCGCCGGTGTAGGCCAGTTCCGGTCGCGGGGAGCACACCCGCAGATCGGCTTCGCCGGGGCTCTTGACAAACGATTTCGTGCGGGCATCGAAGTCGTAAGCGTCTAGCCAGCGAAGAGACACGGCTTTCGCCGGGGGAAAGAGGTAGGAAGCCATGGTGTACATCAGAGACAGCAGGCCGCCGCCATTTCCACGCAGGTCGATGATGACGGCCGGCCGGCCGGCCGAAACTTCCAGAAATTTCTCCCATCCTGCGATGTTCAGGGCGACGTCGTCGAACGATTGCCACCGAACGTATCCGATGCTGCCTTCGCTGAGCAACTCATACAGGAAAGGATGGTTTCCATTGGCCGGGTAAGTGCGAACCGCGCCCAACTCGCAGTCTTCCGCCGTCAGACCGACCTTCCGCGGGTCCGTCTCCCCAGGTTGCCGATAAGCCACTTCGACGGCGTCTCCCAGCGGGAAGGAGAAGATCTGCGAAAGCGCGATCGCCTCCTCGCGCGCGGGGGTTCCCGGGAATCCTAACATGGGAATCTGGGTCAAATGTTGGGCGACGGTCTTGCCGTTGATGCTCAGGATTTCGGTTCCAAACCGCCACTCCGCCTTCTCCGCGGGAGAATTCCTCCCCACGGTGTTGACCACGAACGGTCCGTCGGACAAATGAACCACGGTGGCGCCCAGGCGGCCCGACCACAGTTTTCCCAGCCTTGCGATGTATTGGCCCTTAAGCGTGTAGGGAGCCACCACGGACACATGCCCATCGTGAATGCTGCGAGCCAGATCGTGCAGGAGCACGTAATACCCTGCCAGATCATTCGTGGCGTCCGCCGCCGCGGCCCGCGCCAGGAAGCGCTCGCGCACTTGTTTCCAATCGATCTGGCGCAGCTCCGTGTAGGCGTATCGCTCCGCCAGCAGTTCCAGCAGTGAGTTGTAGCTCTGCAAAATCCCCTGGCTGGAGAAATCCGGCGACTCAACGGACGCCGGTTCCAGCAGGTCCATTCGGAAATCACTCCGTTCAAAGCGCACCCGCCCGCCAGGCGCGATCCGTATCAGGGTATAGCCCGCAGCCACGGGAGCCACGGGATCATCCTTCGTGAAGAGCTTGCCATCGGCGCCGGGCCCGGTGGGGATCTTCTGCCGGTCATCCGGCGCGTAAATCAAGAGCGATCCCTGCTGGATTCCGCCCGTCTGCGGATCCTTCAGGATGGAGAGGTAGCCCGAACCCTGCTCCAACTGCTCCAGGTAGGAGTCGCCAAAAAGATTGAGCGCCAGGATCGCGGCGAACACTTGGACGCCGGCATTGCCTTTGCCATCAGGGTCCAGATCCGCGGAGTCGCCCGTCGGGGCGATGGGTAGCGGGATCTCGAACTTGAGCGGCGAGGGCGCGACCGGGGTCAGAAGCCGGCCGAGAATCTGCCCGGATTTTGGCACGAAGGCATTTGCCGGAAATCGCAGGGAGGCGGCAACGGAAATGAGACCGACGGCGGAATTCGGGTGAAAGTATTTCGGAATGAGATAATTCTGGTAGGCCATCTGGCCGACGACGGCAGTGGGAGCCGTCTGTGTCTGCGCCTGCGCCCACGATAAGGGGGCGCTGCCGAGAAGCGCCACGAGCCCGAGCAAAACCCCCCTCCCCGTTCCGATAGTGATTATCTTCATGATGGATTCAAGGAACCAGCCATATCCAGTGTCCCCTTGCGATTAGCCGGAGGGCTGGCCAACCCCCGGAGACACACCTTGGCCGGACTTTCGCCACTATTCTATCCGACGCCAGCCGGCAGCCTTACTTGACCTCGAACCAGAATTCCTCGTAATCGCGTCCGCTGGCCCCTGAGGCTTTCAAACGGTATCGGCCCGGCAGCAGCGGCACCTGCGTGTTCCAGTAGTCGTTTCGCGTCGGCACGTCCCGCTGGATAACCCGGTTGTTTCGAGAATCCCACAGTTGAACCTGAACGGATCGCTCGGAGCTGTTACCAGCGATCGTGACCCGGGGGCCCTTGGCCGTCCCATCCCGCTTGGGCTCCGTGACCCGCACGGTCACCATCAACCCACCGCTGGGCTTGACCGCCTCTTTGCCCTTGGAGATCGTCGCCACTTGGAACCGACGGGTCTCGCGGTGCCGCCCGCTCTCGACCGTGAAGTGATAGCTCCCTTCTTCCAGGACAACCTGGGTGTTCCAGTAGTGGGCCTTCGTAGGGACCTGACGATCGGCGACGCGGTTGTTGCGGGAATCCCACACTAGAACTCGAACGAACGGCTCGGAGCTGTTGCCGGAGAAGGTGACGCGCGGGTCGTTCATCAGGGCGTCTCTGCCTGGATGCTCCAAGTCAAACACCTCCGGGTGGCCCCAGTCCTGGGAGCTCCCGTTGACCGAGAACCGAGCCTCGGCCAGGTGAGGCGCACCGGGCGACTCCACCACCGCCCGCATCTGCCCTTCCGGCAGGGCTAGGGTCGCGCGGAACCGGCCATTGACCGGCTTGGCGCTGCTCTCGCCCACCTTGCGGTTACGGCTGTCGTAAACCGTGATAGTTACCGTCCCCCCCGCCTCCCCCTCGAAGGTCACCTGGTCCGACTCAAAACGCTCATACCACCGCGGCTGCATGAGATGAACGTAGTTCTCGGGCAGCCGGTTTTCCTGCCAGGCGCTGGGCCCGCTCACTTTCTTGCCGTCGGTGAACTCCAGCACCAGGTCGCTCGTCTGCCAATTGTCCACCCTGACCTTGACAGAGTATTGGAAGGTGCGTTCAAAGTCCCAGCCGGTGCCACTGTGAACGTGAGCCGTCCCGGTCACCATCCGATCCCGTGTGCTCAGCGCTCTTTCCGAGGGTTGCTCAAAAGCCACGCGGCTCGAAGAGCCGAACTTCGATTGAACCGCTTGTCGAACCGAGTGTTCGGCTACCTGTACGACGCGGAGCATGAAATTGTTTTCCGCCTGCGAAGCCGTCGCCAGGAATACCAGGACCAGCGTGGTTGTGATTTGAATCAGGGATTTTTTCATAAAGGAGTGACTGCTAGGTGTTGGACATAAAGTGCGAGCTTAGGCCGCGCCCAGCAGGACGGCCGCAATGATGCCGACCAGGACCGCGATGAGCAGGCCGACAATGGCCGCCACCAGGCTGACCAGGATGCCCTTGCCCATGCCGATGGCTCCCGAGGGCCCCTTGATCATCTTGCCATAAATGGCGGCGCCCACCAGGAAGCCGACAACAGTCGACAGGCCCGAGCCGACCAGGTTGTTCAACGCCAGAATTCTGCCAGCCGCGTTGATCACGAACATGATCAAGACCACGACCAAGACCGCCTTGAAGGCCATCCCGTAAGCCGGTTTGAACTGGCAAACCCACTTGGTCGCCACCTGCACGAACAGCGCCCCGATCAGCGCCTGGATGACGGCCACAACAAATGCCAGGCCCAGGCCGATGCCCGCGCCCACGGTGGCTCCCACTGCTTCGGAAGAGACGGCTGCGATGATCATAACATGTGTTCTCTGTGTTCTGCAGGCGCCAAGTCTACTGGCCTGTTGGCTGAAGTTCTTTCCTCCGCGGTTGATGGCGCATAACAGACCGGGTCTTTTCGGCCAGTTCCTGCGCCGCCACAAGGCGGTTTCTACAGAACGCGCGCACGTTACACCAGACCCACTGAAGGCGATATTCTCTGCGTCTCCATTTGTGTGCTGTGCGTCTCATGCGCTCCCTGAAATGAAAACCCCCGCGCTAACGCTTATATCTAGGAATCTAATAATGAGTGTCTTGCTATCCATGGCCAGGCCTTTGCCTGCCTGTTCTTCTTTGGCTTCTGGGATTATCGCCCGTTGAATATAGCCACGAACACATTATGCTCACGTGCACAATTCATCCGTTGAAGCGGGCATCGGAGAGCCAGGTTTTTGAGATTTTTCGTAACCCCCATGGAAATTGCCAACAATTTGAACTGATATGTGGCCTGGTGAGGCGATAATCGACTGGTTGACTGCTCTCGGACTGTTTCTAGGGCTCTTGGCTGGCTTGGAGATCTGTTTCTATCTTGGCCGGAAAGCACGAGCTCGCCGGTCTGAACATCCCGATCAACTGGCCACCATCCAGGCGGCCATGCTGGGCCTGCTGGCGCTCCTCTTGGGCTTCAGCTTTGCCTTGGCGGCAGGGCGGTTTTCCGACCGCAAGAACCTGATCGTTCAGGAGGCCAATGCCATCGGCACCGCCTGGTTGCGCTGCGACCTCCTGCCAGAGGCGCCCCGCAGGCAAGTCCGCGATCTCCTCAAGCTTTATGTCGCCCAGCGCATCGCCTTTTACGATGCTCAGGATCACCAAACGAAGGTGGCCGCTACGGCTGAATCCGAAAGATTGCATGGCCAGATTTGGGCGTTTGTTTCCGCCGCCGGCCAGTCTTCGCCGGTGGTGGCGAGTGTGCTTTGGCCGCCGTTCAACGAGATGATTGACCTGCATGCCACGCGCGTGGCCGCGGCCAGGCGGCACATGCCGGCTATGCTCCTGCTGCTGCTGCTGGCCTGCTCGCTGGTTTCCGTGGCGGCCGTCGGTTACGGCTGCGGCGTGGCTGGCAAACGCAACGTCGTGCTCACCACCGCGCTGACGTTTCTCATTTCCGGCGTCCTGTGGGCCATCATCGACATGGACCATCCGCGCAAGGGACTGATCCGTGTTGGACAGCAACCGATGCTCGACCTTCAGAAAAGCCTGAAGCGCTGAAATCCGGTAGCCTCGCAGGTAGCGCTCCTCGCGCTGCGAGGACCCTTTCACCGGCCTCCGCCAAAATACACAAACGGCCAGTCTTCCGCCTTGGCCGCCAGGCCCGCGCGAACCGGATTGGCCAGGATGTAATCGGCCTTCTCGCGAAGACTCTCGTATCCGCGCAGCCGATGCTCAAAGAAATCGTCCTTCCAGACCGTGCCGGTCTTCTTCGCGATCCACTCCTTCCATTTCGAGATGATCCCGCGCAGCGGCTTCCCGGACGGTGGAAACGACAACAACGCATGAAGGTGGTCCGGCATCAGCAGAAGAAGATGCGGCCACCAGAGAAACGTCAACTGCCGGTGGACGAAGCTCTCGAAAATCACCTCCGCCGCCTTGGCCTGCGTGAGCTGAGGGCGGCATCGTTCCCGGCAATTGACCGTGATGAAATAAACCTCTTTGTGCGGATCAACCCAGAGTGGGATCTCGTGGGGGAGTTTCTTGGGCGCAGGCCAGGGCATCCGGGCAGGCTAACCGGAGGGAGTTTGACCAGCAATGCCGGAAATGTGTGACTCCCAGCCACCCGTCGCAGCGCGACGGGTGCTACCCATCTTCGGTGGTGATCTTCGCAGGTAGTGATCCTCGCGCTGCGAGGACCCAAGACATCACCTCGTTCCTCTCGAACAACGACTCACCTGTGACCATCCTCAAAACTGCCCACGACGAGCTTCAGCCTGAGCCTTGCAACAACCACCAGCAAGTTGCGAATGCGCAAGAGGAGCTCAGCGGGATGGAACGGCTTGGTCAGATAATGATCCGCCTCCGCCTCGAATCCATCAATTCGGCTCGCCAGGTCGGTCTTGCCGCTCATCAGGATGACCGGAATGAAATCCGTTTCCGGATCGGCTTTGAGGGCACGACAAAGCCCATGGCCATCCAAACCCGGCATCCGGACGTCGGCTACAATTACGTCCGGCCTCTCAGCCCGCGCTTTTTGAAGGCCTGCGTCGCCGCAGTCGGCTTCGAGGACTTCGTATTGCGTCGCCAAATGCTCGCGCACGTAGGCGCGCAGGTCCGCATCGTATTCAATGACGAGCACCCTGGGGCGGACGGAATCCGCCGGACCCGTGGACTCCGCCAGAGAGGGAAACGGCCTCCGCTCAGGGCTTGGTTCAGGTGTTCTGTCGGCCATGGACAGGCTCTACGCTCTCACTCAATTTTATGCTCAGGCAGGGCGCGCAGTCCCCTGCGCGCCGGTTTGGGTTGATGGGCGGCGCGCACGGCCTGCCCCGCCGAAGCCCGGCGAAGGCGGGAATGACTCACCCCGCCTGCGCTGCACATTCCGGTCTGACTTCCCGGCGCCCGTCCCGTGACGAGCGGGTTCAGGCCTTGCCACGCCAGGAAAAGGACCGGCGCAAGCAAATCTCCCACTCAGGCAGCCGGCCGGCAGGCTACAGCCGACACGACACCGTCACATCTTCGTTCTGCCGTGGCCCCTGACCCGATGCCCAGCAATGTTCCGGGGCGTGCTCCCTAAGGAGTCACGCCCCGGATGCCATCCACAAGCTAACTGATGAACTAGAACGAGCAGGGCGTCGCCTGCACGAAGTTCCTGTTGTTGTTGGCCCAGTCGAGGGCGTTCTTGATCGCCTCCTGGATGGACCGATAGGGGCTGCCGTCGGGGGTGTTCGGATGCAGGCCGAGTTCGGTATTGCCTGCCGCCATAACGGTGCTCACCGAGGCATACCCGAGCGCGTTCGCGCCGGGAACGCCGGGCGCGTAGATCAAAGCCGCGCCACTGACCATGCCGTTGTAAACGTTCAACTCCATCGCGGCGAGCTGCGCCGACAGCATGTAAGCCATGTTCACCGACGTCGCGTTAAGGATCCACGTGCGGAAGCTCTTGTAGTCGGACGGGTTGAAATCCTTCCCTTTGGCGTCCTTGAGGTTCAGCGCCGACAGCATCGCCAGATCATCGGCCCCGATCAACGCCTGACCGTTTTTGTTCGACCAGAAACCGCGGGTAAGACCGCCGCCCGACCCAAGGCACAGGCTGCCGAATGAGACTTCGAATTCGCCGCATTCGGTCACGTTAAGCACCAGGCTGGCAGGCGTGGTGGGCCTCGAAGTGCCTCCGGGCTGAGCACTCGAGATGGTGTAGGTCCCAACCGGCACGCCGGTGAAGCAGGCGCGCCCATCGGCACCTGTCGTCTGGGTCATGCTCACCGCGTTTCCGGCGGTGTCAGTCCCCGACAAAGTGATCGGCCAACCGGCCAGCGGCTGACCATCATCATCCAGGCCGTTGCCGTTGGCGTCGTAGAAGGACTTGGCACAAATGACGGCGGTGCATCCGAACAGACCCTGGTTCGGAATGTCGACCTCCTCACCCGGTTGCAGGAGCACCGCACCGGCGAGCGGCGCGCCGGAGTGCCCGAGGACGACCCGCACCAAATTCGGAACGCGTCTGGAATCGTTGCCATACCTGCCCACGAGATCAGGCGTGTGGTCGCCATTGAAGTCGGCAAGCGCGACAGGCGTTTGTACACCTGGTATGGGATCTTGGGAATCAAGGCCGAACAACTGTCCATAGACAACATTGCCGCTGTAAACAAAACCTCCGGCCCCGTCGCCATACCAAATGCGGCCCCGATTGGAGATCGCATCGAGCCGTCCATCAGAATTCAGGTCCGCTACAGTGATGTAATTCTCCTCTCTTTCTCCTACGGCATCTTTGCCCAGGTAGGTTGTGACCGCCAAGCTGAACCAGCCGGTGCCATCGCCTAGTGCCACGACCAGCGAGCACTGTGAATCTGCGACACTGGATCCTGCGGCGAAGTTCGACGCGATGGCATCGAGCTTGCCGTCGTTGTTGAAGTCACCGGCGGCCACGGTCCGCAGGGAAATTTCCGAGGTTCCCGGAACAGGGTTGTTGGCCGTACTGTCCGCGGTGCTGCTGGCCGGTGGGCCGAAGCTGCCATCGCCGTTGCCAAGCAGGCGCGAAATGCTGGTGCTTTTACGGTCTGTGGCGGTGCTGCCGACCAGTAGATCCAGTTTTCCGTCCGCGTTCAGGTCCCCAAACGCCACTGACCCGAGGTCCTGGCCGCCCAGGCTGGGTTCCGCCCACTGGGTGATGGCAGGCTTCAAGGTCCAAGTGCCGGTGGCCCTGTTGTAGAGCATCGGCAACAGGGAAACTGTCGTGTCATCCGTCCAGATCTCGGCCAGAGCATCCGGAACCCCGTCGCCATTCAGGTCGCCAACCATGACCTTCATTTTGAACAGCGCCCCGAAAGACGTTTCCACGGGAGGTGTGGCGGAGGAGCCGGGACCCGCAAAGCCCGAAAAGATGAGGCGGGTCTTGAAATTGCTACTGGGAGCCGTGACGTGTACGACCATCACGACATCGTCCTGGCCGTCGCCGTCGAAATCTGCCGCCTGCAGCGAACTGATGATCTCGTCGGCCGCGGCGCCAAACGCCGTTTCAGCGGTGGAAAAGGTCCCGTCGCCATAACCGCGTATCAGCGAAGCCTCCTGCGGTCCAAATCCGGACGGGGCGTTGAGGCAAAGGATGTCCTGCTTGCCGTCGCTATCATATTTGCCGGGGACATATTCCAGGATGTCCGTTCCACAAGTCCAAGACACAGCGTTCGGGAGAATGTAGGCCGACTCCGAAGGATGGGTGAAGGCAAAGCCGGGAGGTTGGTCGAAGACCACCTGGTAGAGTCTGTCCGCCGGCAGTCCCGTGAAGGTGTAACGGCCCGCGGCGTCGGTCACCGTCGTGAAATCAATGGTGCCGTCCACGTCCTGATCGAGTTTCACAGTCACGCCGCTCAAGGCGGGCTCCGTATAGCTGGCCGTGGCTGCATCGAAGTCCCGGTAGCCGTTTTGGTTGAGATCCTCGAAAAGAATTCCCGTGATGATCCCGGGGGCCGCCGTGCCAGCATAATCGATCAGGAGTTGCGTGCGGCCATCCTCGACATTCGCCGTAGCCGAGTTTCGAAAAACCACCCATTCGCTATAGAATGAGTCCGTCTTATCCTCGAATTCATTGCGGAGGCTGACCGCCCAATAGCTCCCCGATGCCATCGCGTTCGCCATGGATTGCATGGCGCCGTCGTTCAGCGGGATTTCGGTGTAGGTCTGGGCATCGGCGCCCGTGTACTCACGGATGCCGAATTCGGGACCCTCGCCAAGATCGGTAAACGGGGCGGTCGCGCCGGTCAAACTGGAGGCCGTGGCGTCCAGATTGGCAACCTCGTGCACGCTGATATGCTGGGGACCAAACGGGTAGAGCCCGGCGGCCGGTTGATAAACTCGCAGTGTGGCCGCGACCGGGTACAAGCCCGGCGGCGGTGCTGGAAGCACGAAGAGCATGAAGGAGCGCGCGCGCAACCCACTGTCCCCGTCGAGCAAACCGGTACGATAATCGTTCTGGGGCGGCGTAGTGAAGGAACTGCGATGTTTGTCGTTGCTATCCACAAGTCCTCGTCCCGCGGCATCCACCGTGACGCGCACCTGCGACGTCACTCTTCCGGTACCGGTCAGGGCGATGTTGAAGGGATTCTCATCGCTGTCATTGCTGGCAATGTGAAGCACGGCCTGGCGGGGACCCACAGCCGAGGGAGCGAATCGGATGCTGAAGGTCGTGAACGTGGAGCCCGCCAGGGGCGTGGTCATACCCGTGGTGTCCACCGTGAAGTCGCCAGCGTTCGCGCCATCCACGGTGATCGGGCCAAGCAGGAGGTCGGCGGCGCCTCGGTTAATGACGGTAAAGACCTTCGTCGAGTAACTGCTATTCGCGTTGACAAGGCCGAAATCGAGGATCGCGGCGCCGCTCGTGAGTTGGTTGCCAGAAGGTTGTTGCACGTCGATTTCCGGGGCATCTGGTGTGCTGGGTCCCCCCCAGGTGATCAGCAATTGGGTGTGACCGTCCTGTATGTTTTGATAGCCGCCGCCGCCGCCGAACACCACCCAGTCACCTACGTGGTTCTCCTCGCTGCCGCGCATGCTGGCAAACCACGATCCGCCGAGACTGGCGTTGAGTGCGGCCAGACCGTCGGCGTTCAACGGAATCGTCGTGAAGGTCCCGTTGTCCGCGAACGTGTAGGGACGATCCCCGAAGGAACCCCCTTGCCCTAGGTCATCAAACACATTCTGACCTGCGGGCGCATTCGCTGTGTTGTCCATGCGGTGGAGCGATACCGTCTGCGGACCACCCCGGACGCCTGCATACGCAGGCACCCATAGTCGCAGGCTTGCCGACACGGCCTGCATGCCCGACGGCGCGGCGGGAACGTCGAACTGGAGCCAACTGCGCCCCGAAATGACGACATTGCCACTGTAGGAAGACCCGACAGTGTACGGAGAGAGGTCACCCGTGTAAGATGAGGTATTGCCGTTGTTGGAAGTGACACTTCCTCGATGAACCGCGTCCAAGGTGACATCCTGGGCCTGGGCCGCGGAGCCAAGAAGGCCCACCGCTGCGGCCATGGTCACGAGGACCCTGGACATGAGGAAGGTAGCCGGGTGTTCCAGGCTGGTTTGAGCGTGACCTGGGGCCGCGCACGGTGGACTTGTTGATATCGTTTTCACTGTTCTGCTGTGTTTGTTCTGTGTTCTGTTTCCGTTTTCCGTGAGACCGCACCACCGCGTTTGACTCAAGGGCATACCGGCCCCAGATCCCCAAACGGGATCGAGTCGAGAGCTTCAGGCGTCTCAAAAGTTGGGCACTTTACCCTCACATTGAGCCCACCGTTACTCTCTGCGTCTCAAATCGTGTGCTCAGGGTCTCGCGGGCTTAGACCGATTGCCAAAAGAAATTTCCGAAAAGATTTTTAGTCACTAGGCAATTTTTTCCTTGTACGACAAGGCGATTTCTGGTTGAACATGGCTGTTGCGGCATCAAGAAATCCAACCCAATCCTGAGAACGTCCACGGCGAGGAACTCCGCGTGGCCATGGATGCCGCACCGAACAAACGCAGTTACATTCGATTAGCGACCATCCATTCCTTGTTGATGGGGATTCCGCGGGCGACGGTCTGCCGACAGTTCTTTCGCACGGATCGGGTCGTTCGATTATGGATCGAGCTGTTCAATCGCGGCGGAATTGATGCCCTGATTAGCAAACCACGGCCAGGACGGACTCGGACAGTGAAGTTAGAACGGGTGCGGGACTTGCTGGTTCCCGTGCTCGAAAATCCAGCCCAGGCGGGCCAAGTCCATTGGACTGGCGTCAAACTCCATGGCTATCTCCAAGAGCAATTAGCGATCGAATTGGGCTATCGCACCGTGGTGCGTTGGCTCCATGAATTGGACTACCATCTGCGAGTCCCTCGACCGTGGCCGGAACGCCAGAATGAGGACGAACGGCGGGTGTTTCTGGACCGGTTACACGCTTTGGCCATCGATCCGTTGGTCGATCTGTGGTTTGGAGATGAGAGTGGGGTGGAAGGCGATCCCCGGCCCCGGCGACGTTGGGTGCAACCGGGAAAGCCCCGCACGGTCCCTTATTTAGGCGATCATATTCGTCAGAATGTGATTGGGGTGGTCCGTCCCCAGGACGGCCGACTCTTCAGCCTGATTTTCGACGGAGTGGATACGGATGTGTTTCAATTCTTTCTGGATCAATGGGCCCAGGCCGAGCCGCCGGTTCCGGGGCGACGCCAGGTGGTGGTTTTAGATAACGCCTCCTGGCACAAGGCCAAACGGTTAAACTGGCATCACTTTGAACCGGTGGCTCTGCCGGCCTATTCGCCGGACTTCAATCCCATTGAACGGCTGTGGTTATACCACTTTCAGCACGTAATTGCACTATTCTTGGCCACGGTAGCGTTTGCTTGTTCGATCAGCCAGGGATGAGAAACCAGACTCCGCACCCGTTGGGCGGTTTCGTAAATCGGTCGTAACTCCTCACTGATCGCCGCTTCCAGCGCATCGAGCGTTTCCCACAACACGTTGCCGATCCGGTCCTTGATCACATCCCCGATGGCCTCGACCGGATTGAGTTCCGGGCTATAGGGGGGGAGTTCCACCAGATGCACCCGCTCTGGCACAGCGTGGAGGTCGGCTTTGAGATGAAATCCGGCCTGATCCCAAATGACCACATGTTCGGCCTCCGGATCCCGGGCGGCCAGTCGTTCCAAAAACAACCGGCTCATCGCCAGGCTGACTTCGGGCAGACACCAAAACTCGGCGGCGTTGTCCCCATCCACCTCCAGCGCTGAATAGAGATAACCCCACTCATATTTTGTCTGATAGGGGGCCGTGGGCCGCAGGCCGCGCAGCGTCCAGCATTTGCGAACCACCGGAATCAATCCGTAACGATGTTCATCGGCCACCCAGAGGCGCACCCGCTTTCCACCAGCCACGTTCAAGTTCCGCAACCGCTCGCAAAGCGTGCGTTGGAATTGGGCTGCTTGCGCCGCGTCTTGGTGCGCGTGGGTCTTGCGCGGCACCTTCAAGACCCCGCCCAATTTTCCCAGCCAGTAATAAACGCCCGTCAGTTTGAGCGGCACCGCATGGCGCTTCCACAGCCAGTGTTGAATCTCCTTAGCCCGCTTCCAACGACCTTGCGCCAATCCAGCTTGGAGTTCGATGAGGGCCGCACCTTGCACCCGCGCGCTGGCGCCCCCACCGTGCTGGCGCTGCAGCAATCGTTCCAAGCCGCCGGCTTTGAGCGCGTTCATCCAATCAAAGAATCGGCGGCGACTGATGCCGATCTGCTCGGCAATTTGGTTGGCGGTAAACTCTCCGCTGGCGGCCATCCGCGCGGCGAGTAGACGTTGTTGGCTTTTGGTGTCGGTGCAACTACGCCATTGGTCGGCGATCGCCTGCGCCAACTCAGGGCGTTTCAAGTGGTATCGCTTCGGCATGCATTCTCTTTACCGATTCAGTCAGAATAGTGCAATCTCAAACTATAAATGGTATTACGACTTAAAGCCGATTGGTTCTGGGACTTCATTGCTCGCACCCCGGAGGAACTGACGGAGCGGCTCTGCCAAGGGCTCCGCTCGTTTATGAACGAGCCCGAAAAAACGGCCTCAGTCTGTTCTTTTCGGAAATGACTTCTGGCAACCAGTCTAGACCCGTGCGGACAGGCTCTCGGCGTCGCGTCGCGGCCATTCCGCCAGCTTTGCCTGGAACCCCTGGACAAGGATGAGGCCTACAGGGAAGATGCCAGCGTGACGGCTGCTACCTCAGGTAGGGGCATCACAGGTAGCGGTCCTCGCGCTGCGAGGACCCAGGCCCCGATCATCCGCCCCTTGCGATCTCCCCTTGATCGGAACGAACATCCCTTGGAAGGCCACACCTGCCGTCGCAGCCCGACGGCAGCTACCTTATGAATCCTGGCCTGTCGCAGTGCGCCGGGGGCTACCATCAGGTGATGGTCCTCGGGGGTAGGGGTCCTCGCGCTGCGAGGACCCAAGACATCATGTCGTTTGTCTCCAAACACACCCGCCGCAGCGCGACGGGTGCTACCGGCTCTTGCTCGCCGCGTAAGTAGCCGGGGTCTGCCCATACTGCCCCCGGAACCGTTTGACAAAATGCGCGAGATTCTTGAACCCAACGGCAAAGGCAATCTCGCCCACATTGCCGGCCCGGCGGGACAACATCTGGGCGGCGCGCTCCAGGCGGAAGCGGATGATGAGTTCCGAGGGGCCCAGCTCAAAGACCTCCGCAACCCGCCGGTGAAGACTGGCCCGGCTCATCCCGAGCGAGTCGGCCAGGGCGTCCACGGAAAACCCTGCTTCCTGTGATTCTCGATCGAGGACGCTTCGCACCCGGCCCGCGAAGGCGTCATCGCCGGACGGAGTGGACAGCGGTGTGGGATCCAGAGATGGCGCGCCGGGCTGCCCTGCGTAGAGCGCCTTGAGCCGGGTGCGCGCGCGGAGCAGGTTGCGAATGCGCAGCAGGAGTTCGGCGGGATCGAACGGTTTGCAGATGTAATCGTCAGCCCCGCCCTCCAAACCTACGATTTTGCTCGGAGCGTCGGTCTTGGCCGTCAACAGAATCACCGGAATGAAATCCGTTTCGGGGTCGGATTTCACCGCGCCACAGAGCGCATAACCGTCCAGGCCCGGCATCATGATATCGGAAACGACCACGTCGGGCATCTCTTCCCGCACCATCTGAAGCCCGGCGTCGCCGCGGGATGCTTCCAGGACTTCGTAGGTCTTGGCCAGGTGCTTGCGCAAGCACGCGCGCATGTCGGCGTTGTCCTCCACCAGCAGGACTTCGGGCCGGATTGAGTCGTCGGGTTCAGCGGAGGCCAGGGATGGGTCAGGGTCAGGGTTCATGCGATAATTCTCCTTTGGGGCATGTAGTGCCGGGCGTGGGTTGGGTTTTCTCTCCGGGCGAGCAGGAAGGTGCGGGCGGGCAACGGGCCACAGCCGGCCCGATTGGCAACCGGACAGTGAAACGAGTGCCTCCTTCCGGTCGATTTTCCGCGCGGATCTCTCCCCCATGTAACTGCACGCACTCCTTCGCCACGGCGAGTCCGAGGCCGGTCCCGGGCAGCGATCCGTTCTCCTGTTCCCCCCGATAGAACCGCTCGAACACGCGCGGCAAATCCTGCGCGGGAATGCCGGGACCGGTGTCTTCCACTTCAATGAGCGCCCAGCCATCCGGAGCGACGGAAAGACGCAGAGTAACCGCGCCGCCGGGAGGCGTGAACTTGAAAGCGTTGCTAAGGAGGTTGCTGATGATCTGATCGAGTTTATCCTCGTCAAACATGCCGCGCACGGCGGCATCCGGGAAGTCACGGCGGAAACTGATTTTCTGGCGTTTGGCCAGCGACTCATAGCGGGCTGCGGCCCGCCGCAGAAATTCATCCAGGCGCATCTCCCGGGGCCGGAACTCGAGTTGTCCGGCATCGAGCCGAGCCAGCATAAGCAGTTGGTCCACGAGTTCCAGGAGGCGGTTCGCGTTGCGCATGGCCATTTCGAGTTCCGCCCGGCCATCTTCTGTAATCGGCCCGTGCATGCCGGACTGAAGGTCTCGCAGCGGAGTCAGGGTCAGCATGAGCGGGGTGCGAAACTCGTGCGAGATGTTGGCGAAGAATTTCGACTTGGCCGCGTCCAGTTCTTTGAGTTTGAGCGCCTGCTTTTCGAGCGTTTCGAAGGCAGTTCGCAACTCTTGGGTCCGCTCAGTCACCTGGCCCTCGAGCAGTGCTTGGCGTCGGTGAAGGGTGTGGGTGCGCCAGCGGTGAGCTCCGGCCAGCGAGGCCAGGATCCCGAACGCCATCAGCCCCCGAAACCACGCGGTGGCATGGAAGGGAGGCTGAACCACGAACGAAAAGGTCACCTCCCCCGCACTCCCAACGCCGTGGCTGCTGATGGCCTTGACCCGGAAGGTATAGCGGCCCGGATCGAGGTTGGTGTAGCGGGCTTGTCGCTGGGCGGTCGGGCTGTGCCAGTCCTGGTCGTAAGGTTCGAGTTTGAATTGGCAGCGATTCCGTAGCGGCGCGCTGAAATGCAGGGCCACGAAGTCAAAGGCGATATCCCGAAGCCGGAAGGGAACCTCGACTTCTTGTTGCGCCGTTCCCCGCCGGTAAATGACCGTGGCAGCCGCGTCGGGATTCCTGGCGCCCCGTTCGGAGGCCCGCACTTCGCTGAGGCAGACCCTAGGAGGATTCTGGTTGTCTTTGATCTCGTCCGGGAAGAACGAGTTGAGCCCCTTGACGCCGCCGAAGAACATCTCCCCACGCGTGCTCTTGAAAAAGGCGCGGCCGTTGAATTCTGTGGATTGCAGGCCGTCCTGGCTGTCGTAGTTCCGGAAGGTGTCCCGCTCAGGATCGTAACACGCCAACCCCCGGTTCGAGCTGAGCCAAAGACGGCCGCGTCGGTCGGCAAGGACCCCGTAAACGGTATCGTTCGGAAGGTCTGAGTTCTGTGTGGTGTAAAAGCGGCACTTTTCCGTACGTACGTCCAACCGGCACAAGCCATCTTGCTGTGTACCGAGCCAGAGCACGTCTGGCGCCTTTGGGCTTCCACAGATCGAGAGTATGCCAACGTCCTTCAAAGCACCGGAATCAAAGGCAATCCGCTGGAGACTCCGCTCCGAGGCGGAAGGCGATTCGATCTTTGCCAAACCTGCACCGGTGCCAATCCACAGCCGCTGTCGGCTGTCCGTATACAGGGCCAGCACTGTCCCGCTGGGTAGACGCGTCGGGTCAGCGTAGTTGTCAGGGTAGTGTCGGAAGCTGCGGGTTTGATGATCGAACTCGTCGAGACCTTTGCCCAGGGTACCGAACCAAAGCCGTTCATCCGCGTCTTTGTGAATGGTCAGGACGTAATCATCAGCGATGCTCCCCGGTTGAGTTTCATCATGCCGGTAGTAGCGCACCTGCCCAGACAATTCCTCGAGCACTGCCACGCCGCCGGCGGTGCCGATCCACAGGTTGCCTTCATGATCCTCACAGATCGCCTGCACATTCGGATTCGGGAGCTTGAGCGAGCCGTCCGCGGACGGGCTGGAGTAGGTGGGTTCCCCTCTCGATCGGTCAATCCGGTCGAGTCCGAGAGGTGTTCCGATCCACAGGTTGCCATCGCCTGATTCACAAATGGCCCGCACAAAACTGATGTTAAGGCCGGGCGATCCGGCAAACCCCTTGCCGTACAGTGAGAAGCCGCCGACACCCACATCGGCATGGCGCAGCCCCCCGCCATTGCTGCCCAACCAAAGCACTGCCGAACGATCGATCGCCAGCCGTTCCAGGCGGGCATCATCGCCGGGAAGCAGAGCGGCTCGCTTGGCGTCGAACCGCCGCGCCGCGAGCGTGTCGGGATCCACCCGGTACAACCGATCTGGCTCTGTGCTGAGCTCGGAACTGGCCGATCGCGTCAGGAACCAAATGTTCCCCGCCGGGTCGACGCCCATGCTTCGAACCTTCCCGTCAGCCAAGGCGTTCGAATGCGCAGGGTCAGCGTCGACCTGGCTTACGGCACCGTTCTGGGGATCAAACCGCAACGCACCACCGCCGTCCCGCCCGAACCACAGACGATGCGCATTATCCTCCAGGATCCCGACGACCCTTCCTCCCTTCAAATCCAGACTTAAAGGATTGCGCGGAATGGGAAGGGGACCGTCACCGAGATCGCTCGCATTGTCGAAAACGAATACCGGCAACCGATCCGCTCGCGGGGAGCCCGCTCCTCCACTTTGCATCGCCACCCAAAGCCGATCTGCGTGGTCGATATGCAATGCTGCCACCCAGTAGTTGGAGGCGCCTGCGATAATGTGCGCAGTTCCCTCGCCAGAACGCGGGTCCAGTCGACAGAGAAGAGGAGTCGAAAACGATGCAAACCAAGTCCTCCCAGCTTGGTCCGAAGCGATCCCTTCTACCGCCAGAGGCTCAGCACTCCCGGGCTTATGAAAAAGCGCGCCATACCTGCGGAAGGACTTGGTGGCCGGGTCAAAACAGTCGAGTCCTCGCTGGGTTCCTACCCATAACCTGCCATCCCGGCCGGCGTGTAGGGCCAGGACAACGGAGTCGCTCAGGCTGGTGTCCTTATCACGTATTGGCACATAGCGTTCGAATTCGTAGCCGTCCCAACGGTTCAAGCCCCCTGCCGTGCCAAACCACATGAACCCCTCCCGGTCCTGGGTGATGGCAGTAACGAAGTTCTGCGACAGCCCATCGTCCACTCCGAGGGTGCGATACCACAGCGTATCCGCGCCGTAGGCGGAGCCCCCCAGCAGGCCCGCCGCCAGCACGACTGCAAGCCGCGTCATCCTGCCATTGCGCTGATTCACCACTTCCATATTGTCCAGTCGGCTGGAAAAGCGCCTTTCTTTAGGACCTGCCTCAGAGTGTGTTCGGCAGAGTTTGGAGACCAGGAATTCCACTGCCCATATGCCCATCTTCATGGTTTGTTCAGCCACGCTTTGCCGTAATCGCCGTCCCACGTGGCCTTTTCTCACCGACCAACGACTGTAGCGGCCGCCTCAAACGCCGTCCAGATTCATCGCGGACAAGCACAATCGTCCTTTAGCATTCAGACATCCCGCTCCTCCAGGTCGCTGGTCAGTGTCAGCATGTCCGACTTGCCTCCGGCCAGGTTCAGCACCGTCTCGTCCGCCGCGTGACGCGCTTGATCGTAATTGGCGAAAACCCGGCGGCTGCGCCTGCCCGGCGCGTCGTAGTGGACGACCTTAAAAGAGGATAGCCCCTGGTCGGCTTAAGCAGGCGAAGGTGATTGAATCAGCAGGCAAAGCACCGGAACAGTACCCGAATTCCGAGTGGTGAAGGAAATGTTTCTTTACCGTTGCGGTGGGCTGTCGCAAAACCGGTGAAATCAGACCTTGCAGTTCCACTGATTAGAAGGTCAAGCAAGAAGGAAAACCTTACAATCTCCAAGATGTTCCTAATCAGCCAGTTCTAATAGGTCGCGCTTCACCCGAACAGGGTGAGGTCCGAGTTGGATGGTCACCGTCTTCAAATCATTGATAATCAGGAAGATTGGAGCGAGCGAAGGGATTCGAACCCTCGACAATCACCTTGGCAAGGTGATTCGGGCTTTTGGACCCACCGGGACCCATTTGTACTCATATGGACAAATCGTTCGTTCCGAACCGTTTTTGAGCCAGTTCAGGTGGTCCCACTTGGACTCATTTGCCCTCATTTTTTCTCACGAGTATAGAAGGCAGTTAGAAGGCAAGCATGTTTAACACATAGCTAATAATTTAGAATTATCAATATTATAATGCTATGTGCGGCAAAATGCCCGAATGCACATTGGAGGCGATCACCGTGGAAATGATGAGGCGCCTGCTCCTAGTTCGCATTCGGCGAGCAACCGACGAACAAAGCCGACAGCATCTGCCTGTGTGTC
>ERZ795054.1250-NODE-1250-length-25011-cov-6.820684_pt1 | contig 25011 bp, 19 predicted proteins | sample MGYA00375138_ERZ795054 | MGnify/ENA primary metagenome ERZ795054 (study PRJEB30183, sample SAMN05720215) | anaerobic digester metagenome | isolation source: active sludge of municipal wastewater-treating anaerobic digesters | place: USA | collected 2014-12-23 ... | reverse complement strand
AAAATTTGCGGTGCGGGGTATGACTGAATCCCTCCGCCAGGAACTTGCCGGCGGTCCGGTCTCGGTAATCTGCGTTCACCCGGGCGGTATCAGAACAAATATCGCGCGCAATGCCCGTCTTGTCGGAGCCGGTGACGGGGCGTCAGACAGGAAGCGTGACCGTTATATCGCCTACTTCGAAAGAATAGCAAGGACAAGCGCAGCGGATGCGGCTGATCATATTCTGAATGGAATAATTAAAAACCGTCCGCGCATCCTGATCGGGAGAGACGCCAAAATAGCATCTCTGGCGCAGCGATTATTCCCCGCATCATATGAAAAGATATTGGGCAGGCTGATGTAAACCGGTTTTTTCGTTACCGTTTTCTAATTTTAAAAAATATTTAAAAATAGTATTGACAGACTTCTCCATATTTTTTATATGACTGCACATTCAAAAAAAGACGTTACGCGAGCTTTTTTGGGGAGATATCCGATCCGTTCGGTATCTCCTTTTTCGATTAATGGGATGCCTGGGCAATGCTCCACGCCTGGAATAGAACTGATGCCAGAATCCCCCGTTAATCGCCGCATCGCCGGCCTGCGTTTTCTTTTAACCATTCTTCCAACATATTATAAAGGCTGATCAGGCTGCCTAATTCTTGACAAGATTCATTCCCTGTGATCAAATGAGCCCTGCCTTAAGGCATATGCGATATAATCATTCTGGCAGGAAAAGGCATGAGGACCATAATTCTCGGAGCAGGCGTCGTCGGCATGCAGATCGCCGATCAGTTGATATCCGAGGGGAAGGATGTCGTAATCATCGAAAAAGATCCCGAAAGAGCCAAATATGTCATGGGCAGGCTCGACTGCATCGTGCTTAACGAAGAAGGCACGAACATATCGACATTCAGGCGTGCGGGAATGGACGATGCTTCGATATTCATCAGCGTGACCAACTCCGACGAGGTAAACATGATCGCCTGCGGGATCGTGGCGAGCGAATTCAACGTTCCGGTAAAAATCGCCCGGGTGAGAAACCTCGGATACTCCGATACCAAAATAACCGGCAAAGCCTTCCTCGGCATAGATTATATGGTCAACTCCGAAGTCGAAACGGCCAGGCAGATCGCCAACACCATCGCGCTGGGGGCGGACAGCGACGTAATGCTTTTCGAGAATACCGATCTGCAGTTGAGGAACATCGTCGTCAGTGATACTTCTTTTTTCGCCAACAAGACCGTAAAGGACATCAGGCAGAAGATAAAGGAGCCTTTTCTGTTCGCTGCAGTTGTGCGGGGGAAAAATTTCATCACTCCCACCGGCGACACGGTGGTTGAAGAAAACGACAATATTTATCTTCTCGCCACCCGAAAGGACTTTACGCGCATTTTTATACAGGCGGGAAAGAAGCAGGAGACGATAGACCGGATACTGATCGTAGGCGGCGGACGGATCGGATCGCTTGCCTGCCAGTACCTGATCAGGACCGGGAGAAAAATAACCATCATCGAGTCTAATTACGAGCGATGCAAGGTTCTTTCGGACACGTTCAAGGACGCGCTCGTGCTCAACGCCGACATCTCGGACGAAAGCATATTTGAAGAGGAGTCCCTCGGCAGGCACGACCTGATCGTGACGGTCACCGACAATCAGGAACTGAACATGCTCGCGAGCCTTTACGCGAAGATACTGGGAATCAGGCGGTCAATAGCGCTGGTGACCAATTCAGGATACCTGTCGATCGCATCGCGTCTCGACATAGATGTGACGATCAGCCCAAAGAACAGCACGGTCGACGCTATCATGAAATTCATCAGAAGGGGCAAGATCAGAAGCCTGCACTCGATCTTTGACGGCAAAGCCGAGGTCATCGAATTCCTTGCGGACGAGAAAAGCGGGCTTGTCGGGAAGCTTCTAAAAAATCTGGAATTTCCGCGAAATTCACTGATTCTGTCCGTCGTCCGCAACGAAAAGAACATCCTGCCTCACGGGAACCTTTCGATCGAGCCCGGAGACATGGTGATCACCATTGCGGAAAAATCGTCAATTGCTGAAATAGAAAGATTTATACAGGCATGAGGAAAGCAGCGGAATGAATCCACTGATACTCGCAAAAATCATCTCGATTTTGCTGGTCATGCTCTCGGCATTTATGGCCGTGCCGTTCCTGATCGCACTCTATCTGCATGAAACCGGATCATTGATCGCCTTTGCCGAAACCATAGCCGGCACGGTCATTCTCTCTTCAGCCATAATCGTCGCTTTGAGAAAGCGTCGATCCGAAGCGATATCGGTCCGGGACGGGTTTTTAATGGTCAGTCTCAGCTGGGTTCTCGCCTCCGTAATGGGAGCGATGCCGTTCTATATCTCTGGCTGTATCCCGTCTTTCACCGACGCTTTTTTCGAAACAATGTCGGGGTTCACCACTACAGGTGCGTCGATTTTGACCGATGTCGAGTCACTTCCAATGTCCATGCTTTTCTGGCGCTCTCTGACCCACTGGCTCGGAGGAATGGGGATCGTCGTTCTCACGGTCGCCATACTGCCCCTGATGGGAATCGGAGGGCTCCAGCTGATACAGGCCGAATCTCCAGGCCCGACCGTTGACCGAATCACTCCGCGAATAGCAGAAACCGCGAAGATTCTGTGGCTCATCTATATTCTTTTTACGGCCTTGCAGACGCTTTTACTCGTCATTGGCGGGATGAACCTGTTCGATTCGCTGACTCACTCTTTCGGGACCATGGCGACCGGCGGATTTTCGACGAAAAATTCGAGCGCCGGACATTTCGATTCGCCTTATATCGAGGGTGTCATCACGGTATTCATGCTGCTCGCCGGCGTCAATTTCACTCTCCATTATCGAATGCTGACGGGAAGATTTAAAAAACTGTATCGAGACACCGAACTGAAATCCTATCTATTCATTTTTTTCGCCTCAACCGCTGTCGTAGCCTATTTTCTTTACGGCAACACCTACAATACAATAGGCCAATGCCTTCGGTATGCATCATTCCAGACTGCAAGCATCATGACCACGACAGGGTTCGCGACCGCCGATTTCGAGCTCTGGCACCATGGAGGGCAGATCGTGCTCTTCATGCTCATGTTCATCGGCGGGTGCTCGGGATCCACCGGCGGCGGGATCAAGGTCATCAGGCTCGTTGTGCTGCTCAAACAATCGATAAACGAAATAAAGCTGCTTCTGCATCCGCGGGGAATATTCACGTTGAGAATCAGCGGCAACATGGTTAAAAAGAACATCGTGTATTCGATTTCCGGATTCTTCTTCCTTTATGCAGCGGTATTGCTGTTCATCACCTTTGTCGTCGCTTCGGCAGGACATGACATTACGACTTCATTCACGGCCGCCCTCACGACTCTCGGAAATATCGGTCCGGGTTTCGGTAAAGTCGGCCCGGCCGAAAATTTTTTCTTTTTCGAACCATACGTCAAGTGGGCCCTTTCTTTTTCCATGCTTGTCGGACGGCTTGAGATTTATACCGTGCTCGTGCTTTTTTCCCCGCGATTCTGGCGGGTGTAGGCGTTTCGATCGATAATTTCCCTGAACGTCGCCGTTGATTCAGGGATCGCGACAATCCATTGAACAGCAGACTGTTCTTTTTGCTGGTCAGGTTCCCGGCCCCTAACTTAATACAAGGAGATGCACATGGGATTGTTCACACCGAATATTCGCAGCCTCGACAAGGCTGACAACATCAAGGAACTGGTGAAATGCCTCGATCACAGGGTGCCCCACGTCCGATACGGGGCGTTTGTCGCTCTTGCCGGCAGGAATTACCTGAGCAGCGTGATCCTGAACAGGCTAAAAAAAATGACCGGCGATCCCGATCCATGGATCAGAAGCATCGCGATCCTCAAATTCGCCGAGATGGGAGACCCGTCGGTTTCCGATAATCTCATGGAAATCATGCTCGAAGGATCTGCCGACGCCAGGATCGTGCTTCTTAAAATAATCGCCGATCGCGGCGCAAGCCAGGACCATAGCATAGCCCAGATCATCATGAACGGTTTGTCCGATAAAAAGGAGATAGTCAGGAAACAGGCGATAATCGCCGCGGCCGCAACCGGGAACAGGCACCTGGTTCCTCATCTTGCCAGGCGGCTCAGAGAGGAGCACCACGATCTGCGGATACAGACCGCGAACTCTCTTTTCGAAATCGGAGGAGGTGAAAGCGCCGATTATCTCATCGGCCTGCTCGCCGACAGGAACGGGGATGTCCGGGATGCGGCGCGGTCTCATCTTGAGCACATTGAATATGACTACGTGAAAAAAGCTCTCCACGACCAGTTGTTCACGAGTCTTATCGCCGGGATGAACGGCACCGAACCGGTGAGAAGGGCGACAGTTGAAAAAATCGGCAGCGAGGCGATCAGGGAAGGCCTGCCTCTGCTGCATAAAGCCTGCAGGGACAAGTACAAGGGGGTGCGCCTCGAGGCCCTCAGGTCAATTATGGTGTTCAGGAGCCCGTCGTCGGTCATGTACGTCGCCGAGCTCATGCGCGACCGGTTCCGTGATGTCAGGCTCGAGGCTGTCAAGACGCTTGAAAAGATAGGCGGCCCTTCAGCGCTGGAGGCCCTCCAGAAAGGAGTGGATGACCACGACCGATACGTCAGGGAAACTGCATACCGGGCAATGGCGCGGATCAAACAGAACCTTTAGCCCGGCCCGGAACCGACAGGAAGCCCGATAACTGTCAATCTACCTGTCTTATCATGTCGCTCATCTGCGATGATTTTTCCTTTACCAGCGCGGTTAGTTCGAGAATCCTGTTGTTGGCGCTTGATATTTCCCTGGCCATTTCAGCCAGCCTTCCTATTGTAACGATCGCGCCGCCGATGGTATTGCTCTGCTTGTCCGTGGCGCTTTCGATCTCCCTCGAAAGATCGTCCATGACCCCGGCCTGAACCACGATGCTGTTTATCGCGCTGTCCTGGCCCATCACGAGCTCCTTCACCTCGCGCGCCCTCGTTGTTATCGTGTTCATGATCCCGAAAGTCAACTCCAGCTGTCCTTTCGTCCTGTTCATCAGGGTCGTGCCTTCGGTTATATCCTTGATAATGGAAGTGACACGCGATGATATCTGCTTCGAGTTGTCCGAAGTGGCGAGAGCCAGCTTGCCGATCTCGTCGGCAACCACCGCGAAGCCCCTCCCGTGCTCCCCGGCCCGCGCCGCTTCTATGGCGGCGTTCAGCGAGAGCAGATTGATGCGGTCGGTTATATCATCGATGATGTTCATGAACTCGTCGATGGACTTGCCGCCGCTGTTGATGAGGTCCATCTTTCCGAGAAGGCCGCGCAATGCGGTTTCCGTTTCTGTGTTGGATTGCGTAATATGGTTGATGCTGTCAGTTACGGATTCCGTAGCCCTGGTGATCGCATCCTGGGATTTCTGGAGCCCGTCCGAGAGCTCCCGGGTTCTCGCTCCCTCGTCGCGCTGGTTTATTATCGAATTATGCAGCCTCTGGTATTCGAGCTTGAGGATGTCGAAGTCCCTGCGCATGTCGCTGCTCGTGCTTTCCTGCTCGCTCGACATCCTGGAAAACCTGTCGCTGATGGCGCTCAAATCGCCGCTCACCGACATCATGTTGTCGGACATGTCCCTTACCGTAGCCACGACCTCCTCGAGATACTGCGCCCGCTGTCTGGCGACGTTTTCGCTTTTCGAAAGGTTCATGTTGAGGCTGGTGACCTCCCTGCGCATCGTGTTGATGTTGTCGGCAAGCGCGCCCGACAGCAGCACTGCGGTCATCGAAGAGCCGATCTGGATGCTCCAGTTGGTCAGAAAATTCGAGGGCAGCACGCCGAAGGTCTTGAGCGAATACAGGATTATGCCCACCATCATGAAAATCCAGCTCATCAGGAAAAACCTCGCGTCCCGCGATCCCCGAATCACAAGGACGGCCGAGAGAGTCAGCATGGCGGTGCAGCCGATCAGCGCTATCGCCGTGGCCCCTTTTATGCCGATTTTGTACGGCGCAATCAGGGACACACACATCCATAGCATGCCGGGCCCGATTATGAGGGCTATGGCGAACTTGTCTGCGACCGGATGTTTCTTTTTGGTCTGCATGAAGGTGCGGACCATCAATCCACAGGCGAAGGTTACCATCGCAATGAAAAACGGGAGGCATTTATTGCCCCACCACGGCAGATCGGGCCAGAGGTACTGGTACGAAAACCCGTTCAGGGTGAACTGAAAAAATATCCACGATACGATGAACATGACATAGAAGAAATAGGTCCTGGTGCGCGTCAGCATGAATATCAGCAGATTATATATGAACATGATGAAAAGAATCCCGTAATACGCCCAGAACACCGGTAGTTCCTGCTTCAGTTTGTCGATATAGGACCTCACTGACATCAGTGTTATCGAAAAATTTACCGAACTCGTGGTCTTCAGCCGCATGTAGTAGGTGAGGGGCTCTTCGGACGGATAAATCCTGAACATCATTTTGCGGTCGTTTTCATCTCGCTGTGAAAAAGGAAGCATGTCGCCGGTCTTTCTGACCGTATAGGCCCCGGATTCGTCCGGTGAATAAAGGTCAACGCTGTCGAGCATCGGGTAATCGAGCTCGAGGAATATCTGATCATGCTTCGTCGAGAGACTTTTCAAAGAGAACCTGAACCAGTACACAGTTGAGGTGAATCCGAAATTTATAGAATCCCCCCCGGGACTTTTCCATTCGGCCGATTTCATGGCTCCCTGGAGCTCAAGCCCGCCGTTGACGTCTTCAAGATATTCCGCGTTTCTGAAAACCGGGAAGGTGTTGAAATCCTTCGGTATTTCGATTGTTTCAGCGGCAAAAGCATTAAGCGATACGAGCATGATGAGAACGGTTATGATCCTGGTGCGCATATAGAGAACCTTTCCTGTATTTTTTGCACATATAGATGCAAACTTTTAGTGTTGTCCATCATATTTTATGAGGTTCCCTCAAATCTTATTAATAATTACAGAAAGAAAAATTCTTGACGTCATACACCATGATCGTCTATTTAGCAGGATAAATTTTTTTACTACCGGGACAATATGAAACTCGAAGATTGCAAGAATTGCCCTCACCACTCAGGCTACAGCCAGGGACAGATCCATTGCCGCTACTGGGGAACCAACATCAACAGCGTGGCCACATACCAGGACGGCAACGGGATCATCCACGCCGTCGGCTGCCCCAAGGAGAAATGACCTTCACCTGGAACCCATGGCACGGCTGCCGCAAGCTCTCCGCCGGCTGTATGAACTGCTACGTTTACAGGATCGACTCGAAATTCGACAGAAACAGTTCTGTCGTTTCTAAAACCTCGAGCTTCACCCTGCCGGTCAGGCGAGGACGGAGCGGCGCGTACAAGGTCGGGCCGGGTTCAGTTGTTTATACCTGCTTTACCTCGGATTTCTTCATCGAGGATGCGGATGAATGGCGCGCAGAGGCATGGCGCATGATGCGTGAGCGCAGCGATGTCGAATTTTTCATGATCACCAAGCGGATCCACCGCTTTGCAGTATGCGTACCGGACGACTGGGGCGAAGGGTACCCGAATGTCTCGATATGCTGCACGGTCGAAAATCAGGAAATGGCGGATTATCGCCTGGCTTTTTATGTCAGGGCGCCGATTGCCCACAAGAGAATAATCTGTGAGCCGTTGCTCGGGGAAATCGATATCGCCGAATATCTGTATCCCGGAATAGAGGAGCTCGCAGTCGGAGGAGAATCGGGTGAAGACGCCCGCCTGTGCGACTATGACTGGGTCCTGTCGCTTCGGGCGCAGTGCATAGCGGCGCGCGTGCCCTTCATGTTCAGGCAGACCGGAGCTAATTTCAGGAAAGACGGCAGGACATACCGCATCCCGAGGAGGCTGCAGTCCTCTCAGGCGCGCAGGGCCGGCATCGACTATTCCGGCGATTGACTGAATCCAGCCGAATGGCTTAAACGACTCCGCTTCTGATGCTCTATTCAGGCCTTATCCGCGAGATGCAATACCTTCTTTTTACCGATTTTATTGCCCGCCGGTATAATAATCACCTTGAAAATATCGGGCCATGAAATAGTTATGGACAATATTCGAAAGTTGCATTCGAATTAAAAAAGACATATCATCCAGGAATATGTTTCAGAGGTTTTATGTTCACAAAAATATTAAAAAACAATAATGCGCTGACAATCTCGGACGACCTGTTCTCCGAGGTGATGGTAAGAAACAACAGGAGACTCTTTCTGTCCTTCTTTTCGATACTGCTGCTCGCGAACCTTGCGACCATAGCCATTAAGGCCGCAGGCAGGGGTTCGGAATACCTGACCTATCAGAGCATAGCCATAGAATGCGCTCTCGCGTTTTCGATACTGATCATCGGGTTTTACCTGGCCAAAAGGATGAAAGGCCACTGGTCGTCGAGCTATATTTCGATTACCGGCGTAATACTCTGCCTGTTCATTTTCCAGTATGTCATTTACGGAGCGCCCGAGGTCTTCGCCACGTTTTACATATCGTTCTCACTGAGCGTGCTGTATTTCAACCGGCGGGCGTCCTTATACAATTTCGCCTTGATTATGGCTGTCCAGATAATTCTTTTCGCCGTCAGGCCGGAACTGATCCCGGGCGGGCCCAAGAGCAACATCATGGTGCGATTCCTGGTCTATATCTGGGTGGCCATCGGGGCCACTGCCGGCGCCGGCGCAACCCGCAACCTGCTTGCCATAGCAGTGCAGAAGCAGAAAGAGGCGAAAAAGACCCTCGAGAACCTCCGGATGGCGGCCAGGACGATCCTCCACACGATCGACATCATGAAACAACAGAGCCTCGAGCAGGACAGGATATCGGACGAGCTGAAGACAATTTCAGAGAACCAGGCCGCTTCTCTCGAGGAGATAGCGGCCTCGCTCGAAGACCTCGCTTCAAAAGCGGATTCGAACAACCGCATAGCCAAGTCTCTGTACGAAGAAGCCGAAGAGTCGGTGAAGTCGCTCGAAAACCTCAAAGTGGTCAACGGCGTGGTGCAGAAGGGGACCGATCGGATATACAAAAATCTCCAGAGCGTCATGGAATACTCGTCGAACACCTCCCACCATATCGGGCTCTCTATCGAGAAGTTCAACATTCTCCAGGCTAAGAGCAGCGAGATATCGGCGTTCGTAGCGGTCATAAACGACATCGCAGACAAGGTAAACCTGCTGTCACTGAACGCCTCGATCGAGGCCGCACGGGCGGGCGAGCACGGCAGGGGCTTCGCCGTGGTAGCGGAGGAGATATCCAAGCTCGCCGACGCCACTTCCAAAAATTCCAAGGAAATCTCCAAAATAATTAATGAAAATATTGCGATGATATCAGAAAGCAGCGAACTCATCAACCGTTCATCGGACATGATGGGCAAGCTCGACACCGCAATCGGCGTAATCAATGAAGACCTGACCGGCGCCGGCTCGAAAATCGTCGAGATCGACAGGGCCATCGAGACCATCGACAACCTGAACAAAAAGATCTTCGAAACCAGTAAAAACATCGAGAACTCGACCAACCAGCAGAAGCTCGCCACGGAGGAGTCGAACAAGACGACCGCCGGCGTCTCGAAGTATGCGATGAACATCGTCGAAATATCGCGGAAGATATCCGAAAACAGCAGGTCGACCGGAGGCATAGTCGAGAAGCTCGGTTCAATGGCGGGCGGGATGACGGCGTAGACATTCATCGCCGTCGTTTTGGAAAGCACCGGCCGCGTAACGCTTTTTGAAAAACCAAAGACAGTCGTCACCCTGTTGCCGGTGATCAGCCGAAGGCCCGAATGAAACGCAATATCACTCTTGACACCTGCATCCAATAGATATAAGCTGAATATAGCGCCATTTCTTCTTACAATACACAATACTCTGGCTTTGCTTATGGATAGAATATACGATTATCAACGAATCCAGAAGACAAGCAGAATCCGCGGCAGCATTGTTGATCTCGGAAACGCCGGCTTCTTCAGCAAGGTAAAGGTAAATGCACCAGAAAATCCCGAAGAATCCATCGTTGGAGAGTCGGTTTTCAAATGCATCCATGTAATCGAATCGCCGGGAGAAAAAAGAATTTTATCAGCCTATCGCAATGACGGCGAACCCGGGGTACTTCTCATCGTCTGGAATGGATTTCCCTATTATTCTCACATAGAACAGGGCGGAGATTTCATGCTCCAGTTTTTTTCTTCGGACAGGGAAGCAAGGCACCTGATCATCGACAACACCTATGTTCTTTCCGGATGGATGAACGAAAAAATGACCCGCTATCTCGACAATGGCTGGTTTCCGGGCCTGATCGAGCTCGGCCTCGAGACATTCTGCCATCTTCAGGCCGAGAGCTACCTCGGGGGCGTTTCCTTCGAAGAATTCGGCAGGCACGTATCGGTAAATATCGATAATATCGCCCGCAAGCTCGGCAAAAGCCCTTTCATATATAATCCCATCAGAACATCGGATATGAACCCCGTCGGATTGATTGACGAGATGTTGCGCGACAAGGCTCTCAACAAGGTAATGGAATTTATAAGGTCATACATCGCAGCCGCGCAATGAGTAAAAGCAATATATGTCACCTGCGCTTCTTGACAACATGTTTCCGAAGATATACAATAAGATGAAATCCCGGCGTTTCCCGGATGGAGTCTGACAATCCGTCATTATCGCCGGAAAAGGCGGCTGATGCAAGTGAACCGCGAACTGCCAAAGAACATACTCCTGGTCGAGGACGAGCCGATCATAGCTATGGCGGAAAAGCACGTTCTTGAAAAATTCGGGTACAGCGTGTTTCTCGCATCCACCGGTGAAGAAGCCGTCAAATCCGTCAATACAGCCGCACCGATCGATCTTGTCCTCATGGATATAGACCTCGGCCCGGGAATAGACGGAACCGCGGCCGCAGATACGATCCTCAGGTCAAAAGACCTGCCCGTCGTATTCCTCTCTTCTCACACCGAGCCCAATATTGTCGAAAAGACCGAAAGTATAACCTCATACGGGTATATCGTGAAGAATGCGGGAGAGACCGTAATTCACGCATCAATCAAGATGGCATTCAGGCTGTTCGAAGCGAAAATGCTCGAAAAGAAGCGAAGCGACGAGCTCCGACTGGAGCGCGACCGTGCGCAGATGTATCTCGATGTCGCCGGAGTCATGTTCGTGGCCATCGACAGAAACGAAACGGTCTCCTTGATAAACAGGAAAGGATGCGAGATTCTCGGACTATCGAAAAACGACATTATCGGAAAAAACTGGTTCGATTCGTTCATACCGGGAGAGTGCGCCAGTGAAGTGAAAACGGTATTCAGAAAGATGATGAATGGCGAGATCGAACCCGTTGAGTTTTACGATAATGAGGTGGTGACCGCGTCGGGCGTGAGGCGCCTTTTATCATGGCACAACACCGTTCTCAGGGACAGGGACGGCGCCATCACGGGAACGCTCAGTTCCGGCGTGGATATGACCGAGCACCGTAAAACAGAGATGGAGCTCCTGAGACAGATAAAAGAGAAAGAAGTTCTTGTCGGGGAGATCCATCATCGCATCAGGAACACCATCACCGAGATCGCCGACATGCTGGAGCTTCAGGCGCAGGACGCATCAAATGCGGAAACGGAAGCCGCCCTGCGCCAGGCGATCGGCCGGGTCAACACGATGCGGGACATCCGGGGCGGGATGCTCAAAAACGACGACTAAACATGCGCCGAGTCAATGGCGGCATTGACCGGGTAAGTCCTGACAAATGTACTTGATTTTTTTTTCGATCAATTATAACATCCGTCATAAAAGAGTAAAACATTAACCGTTTACAGGAGGCTCATCGTTATGAGATGGATTAAATCTCTGATTGTCCCGGTTTTTTTATTCGCTTTGCTGTTTATCGCGGCCTGCGATGACGGAGGAGGCAAAGAGAAGGACAAGATTCTGACATTCGCCGGCAGCGAACCGGTCGGCGATTTCGTGGTCATACAGCTCAACAAGACAGACCGCACGGTGAGGCGCGTCAACTATACCAACCCTTCAGACAGCGGCTGGCTCACGTATCACTCGGTCGCTGCGACACACGAAAACGCGCAGGGATTTTCAATACTCAAGAGGGTCGATATTAATGACGAAGGCGACTATGTGCTTTTCGCCGAGTTTCCCAACACTGCGCTGGTTTACCAGATGTTCCTCACCTCTGATGCACCGAGCGGCTACCCGGTATACGTCGTGCTCAGGGATAAAGTCGACAAGGCCGAATATTCAGAAAAGGCGTACAACTGGATAAAAATGAAAATCGGTTCAGATCCCGTAGATCCCGATGCTGCTGAAATGGAAGCAGGGTTTGCGGCGTTCGACACCTACGTTGAAGGCTCCGGAACCTACGAAGGCCTGCTCTACGGCGCAGGGTTCAACAGCGAAGAAGAGGAAGATGTGGTTACTCATGGCATTACCCCAATCAATGACGGCTCCTCAATGATTTCTTCATTCGTTGAAAACACCGAACTCGTGGCAAACACCATGTGGACAGGAACAGTAGGAGACATGGATTCAGCCATTACTCTTACCGGCACCGGGTCAGGCACCAATATTCTTGACTTCGGCCCCGATCAAGGCGGCGGCATGGGCCTCGTGATTCCCCAGTCCGATGTCTCGCTCGCCGATGCGGCAGGCACCTATTTCGTCCTCTGCTATCAGAGCGATAAAACCGCCGATACCGAGACCGTTCAGCCGATCAAAGTAGTGCTGTCGACCGAATCCGGCGCAAACATAAGGGTGTTTGACTATGAAGCGAAAACCAACGGGGCGACTGGTCTAATATTGACCGACACCCTTACCGCACTTGCTTCGCTTCCTGCCGGGGAGTCCCCAGGCGGTTCGACAGCAATAAACTTACAATTTGAGGAGGCAGCCGGAAATGACGGGGCTTATTCAACGGCGGTACAGAATGCGCACCTGTGTCCCGGCGTCTTTGTCGCGAGCGATGAAACTTCCGGCGAATGGGTCATTACGGTCAGCATCGACCCGCTGGGCAATTTCTTCGGTTTCACCATGCTCGACGGTACGGGCGCTAACGACATCGTCAGGTTCGGGTTTGGCATCAAGGACGACGGGTACGAAAACCTCCCGTGACCTGAAATCAGGGGAAAAAAAGATTTTTCCCTGACGAATTTTTCCTTGAATAATAACGATACATGCCGTGGTCTTGAGAGATCACGGCATGTATTTTTTAATGAGGCATGAACAACCATGACGCCGTATATCATCCATTACAGGCCCTCGTATCCAGGGTTTTATTCAGATCATCACCCGCTGTTTCGGATCGGGCCGCGCAACAGCTTGACAATAATGAAAAATCCGATATAATACTGTATAAGCGAATTATCGTTACCAATATGCTTTGCCCACAGCTACATTTAACTTTTCTCAGGCCGTCTGCATGAACGCGAAAAACCGGACAATCCTTCTCGTAGAAGACGAGGCGATCATCGCCATGGGCGAGGCGCAGACGCTCAGGGGCTTCGGGTACGAGGTCATCGTAGCCGGTACCGGCGAACAGGCCGTCGATATCGCATGCGCGAACAATACGGTCAGCTTCATTCTCATGGACATCGACCTGGGCAGGGGCATAGACGGCCCGCACGCCGCGCAGAAAATACTCGAACACAGGCATGTTCCCATCGTGTTTCTTACGTCACATGCCGAACGCGAGATGGTCGACCGGGTGCGCGGGATCACCCGTTATGGATACGTGATAAAGAACTCAGGGGATTTCGTGCTGCAGTCGTCGATCGAGATGGCCTACGATCTGTTTGACGCCAACGAGAAGCTGCTTATCCAGCACGGACTGAACTACGCGCTCAATTCGATCACCGATCTTTCTCAGGGTCTCAATATAGTGATGAAGACTGTTCTGAAGCTTGAAAGCATCGACGCCGGCGGAATATATCTTCTCAATCAATCGACCGGCGCGTTCGATCTGATGGCGCATCATGGGCTCTCGCCTGAGTTGGTTTCGCGCATATCTCATTACGATAAGGATTCCCGCAATGTCGGGATAGCCAGATCGGCCGTTCCCCGGTACGGCAATTTCGAAGAATTCAATTTGCACGATAAAGAGGAGTTCCTCGGGGAAAACCTGCGTTCCATCGCGGTCATCCCGATAATGTCCCGACAGGAACTTATCGCCGTACTCAATGTGGGTTCGCACTCTGCGGATTCGATCCCTGCCGGGACCCGCATCGCGCTTGAAACGATCGGCTCCGGTATCGGCAGCGCGCTGATGCGCCTGCGGACCGACGCAGCCCTGCGCGAAAGCGAATTGAGATACCGCCGGATAGCTGAGAATATGAGCGATATCGTGAGCGAGGTCGACCCCGACGGCGTAATCAGATATCTGAGCCCCTCGTACGCCAGGATTTTCGGCGAAGACCCGGAATCGCTGCTGGGCGCTTCGGTGCTCGACCGCGTCCATCCGGATGACCGCGACCAGGTCGTTGCGGTGTACATCGAATCCGTCAGGATGAAAGCCCCGAGGGAGACCGAGCTTCGGTGGAGACATGCGGACGGGCGCTATATCTGGCTGCGCTCGAACGGCAGGTCATTTTTCAGCGAATCGGGCGAGGCCCTCGGTTCAATATTCACCAGCAGCGACATCACTGAGAGAAAACGCGCCGAAGATGCATTGAGGGTCGCCGGCGCGAAATTCCGGCTGCTTTTCGAGCATTCTCCCGACGGTATCGTCATAATCGACCCGGCCACGGCGAAGCCCATTGAATTCAACGAAACCGCTCACCGCCAGCTGGGATATTCGCGAGATGAATTTTCAGAACTGAGCATCTTCGATTTCGAAGTCCTCGAAACGCCCGACCAGACACGGTCGCGCATCGCGCACGTGATGCGAAACGGCCGCGAGGATTTTGAAACCCTGCAGCGGACCAGGCAGGGAGAGATCAGGGATATCCACGTTACGGCCCAGTACATGGATATCGCTGGCCGGTCTGTATACTTCTGCATATGGCGCGACATTACCGACCGCAAGCGCGCTGAGGAAGCATGGCGCGAGAGCGAGACCAAATACCGGCAGCTGTTCACCCACGCACCGACCGGCATATACGAAGTCGATTTCGTAAAGGGCCGGTTTTCCAGGGTCAACTCTCTCATATGCGAGTATACCGGTTATTCCGAACAGGAGCTCCTTGCCATGAGCCCGCTCGACATTCTCACCGATGACAGCAAGCTGATGCTCGTCGAGCGGATGAAAAAGATGGCCGCGGGTGAGCCGGTCACGACAAGCACCGAATATCTCATCAAGGAGAAAAACGGCAACACGAGATGGGTCGAGCTTAACAACGAATTCATCCGGCACGACGGCCGCATTATAGGCTCCTTCGTGGTCGCCCATGATATAACTGAGCGCAAGATCGCAGACCGGAAGATACGGGCGCTTCTCGAGGAAAAGGAACTGCTTCTGAAAGAGGTGCATCACCGCATCAAGAACAACATGGCCACCGTGATGGGCCTGCTTTCATTGCAGGCCGGCACCATGAGCAATCCGGAAGCGATCACAGCGCTGAACGAGGCCAGAAACAGGCTGCACAGCATGGGCATTCTGTACGACAAGCTTTATCGCTCCGAATCCCACCGCGACATGCCGATCAGCTATTTTCTCCCGGCCCTCGTAGACGAGGTCATTTCATTATATCCCGAAAGCGGGACGATCGATGTAAGTAAAAACATCGCCAATTTCACGGTAAGCGCGAAATTACTGACGCCGCTGGGCATCATTATAAACGAAATTCTATCGAACGCCATGAAGTACGCGTTTGTCGGCAGAGGCCATGGAGAGATAAGTGTCGCCGCGTCCGCCAGGGATAATCGCGCGACCCTCGTCATCGAGGACAACGGTAACGGCATCCCCGATCACGTCCGCGCCGGAGAAACGGCCGGTTTCGGCCTGATGCTCGTGCATACCCTGAGCAGGCAGATCGATGGAGATATGAAAATCGAGCGGGACGGAGGCACGCGCTTTACCCTGGAATTCAATTTGTAGGAAGTTGCAGGCGCTTAACCCGGGTCTGGCGCGCCGGAGGAACTGGACATCCGGCGAAGAGAGAGCGCTACAGCGAATAGATCTCCCTTCCGAACGTGTGTACCCAGTTTTTTTTCAATACGGCTATCGCCTCATCGGTCTTGTCGACGCCGAGGATCACTATGGGCTGACCGCTTTCGCCCCTGCCAAGAAAGGGATAAAAATAAAGAACATTAATATGAGCCGATTTCAGCGGTTTCAGTATCGCCCTGAGGCCGCCCGGATGGTCTGGAACCTCGACCGCTATGACATCGGTCTCTTTGGGAGCGAAGCCGTGGCTTTTGAGGACGGTGAGCGTCTTTTTGGGGTCGTCGGTGACGAACCTGACCGTGCTCATGTCCGAGGTGTCGGCCACGGTGATTGCCCTGATGTTGATTCCCTCTGCGCCGAGGTATTCGCTCACCGACAGGAACCTTCCCGGCGTGTTGTCGATGCTTACCGATATCTGTTTGATTGACATATGGCGCTCCAGTAATTGTTCTATGCGAGTTCGTACCCGGCCGCAAGGGCTTTCCTGTTGATGTCGATGAGCTTCTGCTTGCCCTTCAGCGTGACCGAAAGCCCGTCGATAAGGCTGTCGAAGCGCACCAGATTGCTTTTTTTGATGAAGGCCCCCAGCATGACCATGTTCGCGGATTTGATGTTTCCCAGTTCCTCGGCGACGGCGTTCACGGGCACGTTGACGAGATCGATGTCCCCGCGGTTTACCGGGTCCTTTATCAGGGTGGAATTAAGGAAGAATATGCCCCCGGATTGCAGCTGGTTCTGGAACCGCAGCATCGAGGGATGGTTCATGGCGATGATGTAGCTCGGCGACGAGGCCACCGGAGAGGCGATCTCCTCGTCGGAAACCGAAACCGTACAGTTTGCGGTCCCTCCGCGAACCTCTGCACCATATGCGGGGAGGTACGTCACGTATTTGCCCTCGATCATGGCGGCCTGCGCCAGGTTGAGCCCCATCGACAGTACGCCCTGTCCGCCGAAACCGGCAAAAACCGTTTTAATCAGCACTTCGCTTACCCGTAGTATCCTTTATTACTCCAAGGGGAAATTCCCTGGACATTACCTCGTCAACCCACTCCCAGGCCCTGACAGAGCTCATTTTCCAGTTTGTGGGGCAGGGCGAGAGTATCTCGACGAGAGAGTATCCCCTGCCGTCAATCTGGTTCTGGAACGCCTTTTTGATCGCCTTCTTCGCCTTGCGTATATTGGCCGGCGAGTTGACCGCGACCCTTTCGACATAGCAGCTGCCCTCGACCTGGGCCAGTATTTCGCTCATCTTTATCGGATGACCCTCCAGCTTTCCGTCCCGCCCGAAGGGTGAGGTCGTGGTCTTCATGCCCAGCATGGTCGTCGGCGCCATCTGGCCGCCGGTCATCCCGTACACGGCGTTGTTGATGAATATCGCGGTGATGTTCTCGCCCCTGTTGGCGGCGTGAAGCGTTTCGGTCGTCCCGATCGCCGCGAGGTCCCCGTCGCCCTGGTAGGTGAACACGATGGATTCGGGATAGGCCCTCTTTATTCCGGTGGCCACGGCGGCTCCCCTGCCGTGCGCGGATTCGACCATGTCAACGTCGAAATAATAATAGGCGAACACCGAGCATCCGGGAGGCGGCACTCCGATCGTCCTGTCCTGAATGCCGAGCTCGTCGATGACCTCGCAGGTGATGCGGTGTATTATCGAATGTCCGCATCCCGGACAGTAATGGAACACGGCGTTTTTCAGGGATACAGGACGGGTGAATACCTTTTTCATCGCTCAGCTCAAACCCTTCTGGTAGTATATTCGCGTTATTACGCGCAGCACTTCTGATGGTGTGGGGATGACGCCGCCCGGCCTTCCGTGGAAGGATACGTCGCCCGCTCCTTCGAGCGAGAGCTTGACGTCCTCGATCATCTGGCCCATGTTCATCTCGAAGTCGAGGAAGAACTTCGTTTTCTTCGAAAGAGCCTTCAGCTGCTCTCCCGGGAACGGCCACAGCGTTATCGGCCTGAACATGCCGATCTTGAGGCCGTTGGCACGGGCCTGCTTTATCGCTCCCTTGGCGATCCTGGCTGCTATTCCGAAGGCCGTAACGATGAGCCTGGCGTCTTCGGTCATGTAGTTTTCCCACATCACTTCATTTTTCTGCAGCAGCTGATAGCGTCTGAAAAGGCTCCAGTTGACTTCCTCGAGGTCGGGAGGATTCGAGGTGAACGTGCGCACGAACCTGCTCGGGCGGCCTTTGGCCCCCCTGAGCGCATCCTGCCTTACCGGCGGGACCTCCGGCGCTTCATGGCTGAACTCCACCGGCTCCATCATCTGGCCGAGCATGCCGTCTCCGAGAATGATAACCGGGATGAGATATTTGTCGGTCAACTCGAACGCGTGATGGGTCAGGTCGGCCAGCTCCTGCACCGAGCCGGGGCCCAGCACGATCGTCCGGTAATCCCCGTGGCCGCCGCCCCTGGTTGACTGGAAATAATCTGACTGCGCCGCGCTGATGCTGCCGAGCCCTGGGCCCCCGCGCGACATGTTCACGATGACAGCCGGTAGCTGGCAGGCTGCGAGGTACGAGATGCCTTCCTGCTTCAGGCTTATTCCCGGACTCGACGATGAGGTCATTGTCCGCACCCCTGCAACGCTCGCGCCGTAGACCATATTTATGGCCGCGATCTCGCTTTCGGCCTGGACAAATGCGCATCCGGGCCTGCGGCCCAGGTTCGCGGCCATGTATTCGGTCAGCTCGTTCTGCGGCGTGATCGGGTAGCCGTAATACGACTGGCACCCGGCCCTGATTGCGGCCTCGCCGACCGCCGCGTTGCCGGTCATCAACATCTTAGGCACGGTACACCTCTATCGCGACCTCCGGGCAAACGACGGCGCAGGAGGCGCAGCCTGTACATTCCGGGCTGCCGCTGAACTCCGACGGCAGGTATCCTGCCGCGTTCAGAGTTTCCGAAAGCGTGATCAGCTTTTTCGGGCAGAAATGGATACAGATTTCGCATCCCTTGCATAAGTCCCTGTTTATTTCGATACGTCCTTTCATCGCGCTCCGGATTGCGGCGCCGCCTTCTACCGTTTCTCCGCAAAGGGCGTCCCGTCACACGAAACTGATCCTTGCTGCGAATACGGCGTCGCATTAACTATTTCATGTATCAGCGGATAGCTTCGCCGATGCAAGTATTTTTAATAGCGTTTGAATATTTTTTTCATGATAATTGTTCATTGGTATCGACATAGATACAAATGCCTGATTGCCTGCATACTGATAAAAAATCGGAGGATTCGATGTGAAGCGTCAATGAAGCCGGATCGCGGTTAACCCGGCATACTATCCGTTATGCGGAGCTATGACAAAGAGTATCGGCTGTAAATGAAGCCGCCACGGATCGTTCATGACGACAGAGGAGATCAAGCGCATCAGGACATTTGAATGTGCCAGGCATGATCGCCCTATGGAGTCGAGCGCTAATATGGATATTCCTTTTCCCGTTCGGTCATCTCATCAGCCAGCCGGTTGATGGCCTTTTTTACCTTGTCGATCGCCATGCCCGTTTTCTCGTCTGCTCCATTTACATCTGAAGCGTCGGCCATGTTTATGGCCTGGGAAAGGAAATAGATCGCGCTCATGCGGAACGTCCCTGCATTGCATCCGGTCCCGTTGAGCGTATCGTACGCTTTTTTGAGCAAACTACGTTTTTCATTCAGGACCGCAGTCGTCCGGGCCTTTTCAAGCAACTGCTGCGCATCCTGGAACTGCTGAATGCATACATCCGAAGCGCACAGTACAGAGGAAAAGATTGCGGCGACAAGCGCCGATGCAAGAATTTTTATTTTCATGATAGTATCCCCGTGATTATGAACAATATACATACATTATAGTTTATCGATCCGCTCCGGCAACTATTTTAATTTCGAAATCCCTTCATCCATGGCTGAAGCTATTCTCAACCCCGCATTCAACAGGCCCCTCCATTCAACGGGATTTTATCCATGAAGGGACCGTAAATTATGGCTTGCAATCCGCGCAATGCCGCATTAAGCACTGTATGCATCAGGATGAAATCTTTGCGGGGGCGGCGCCATGGGAAACATCTTCGCTTCAGTGCCCGAAGGGCTCGATCATGAATTTTTCGACGAATTGCTGGCCGATAAAAACATCAGAATCGAGAGGATCGTTTCGCCCGGACACGCCTCGCCAGAAACGGGCTGGTACGACCAGGAGCAGAACGAATGGGTCATCGTGCTTGAAGGCTCGGGAACGATCATCTTCGAAGACGGCCGGGAGATCAAGCTCGGTAAGGGCGATTACCTGAATATTCCTGCTCACTCAAGGCACCGGGTGGTGCGCACCGAGCCCGGCGCAGCAACGATCTGGCTTGCGGTCCATTACCGGTAGAACGGATGTGCATATTCGCTTTTTGCCGGTTTCACCTTTGTATTACGGTTGACAGTCTCCCGAAGTAGTGATTTCTTATTCATATCCATGCTGTGTCAATAAGGAGGCTCCAATGAAACGGTATCGCGTCTTAATATTTTTATTCATTATAACTTCAGTCTTCATTCTGCTTTCAATGCCCGGCTGCGATGATGACGGTGGAAAAAAGAAATCTTCCGCCGGATCGTCGTTCACAGCGCAGGGCGGCGATTCCTCGATTCTTGGCGGCGGAACCGGAGGCCATATCTCGCTTACATCCACGGGCGGCATCAAGATCACTCCCGGAGGATCGGTAAACGCCTCGTTTTCTTTTCCTTCAGTCGATCCCGACATGGGCGAAAATCCCCTCGTCATTTCTGCCGATACCAGCCTCGCCCTGGACCCGGCCGTCGAACCTGCAGCAGGAACGCCGTATCTGGTTGCAGACGACCAGAATGTCTACATCTCGGACGGCGACAGCGTCATGACCGAGGCTGAGGAAATCGCGACCGGTCTTGAAATCAGGGCCGGCGCGGATGTCCTGTTGCCCCTGAACATGGGTCCCGGGACGAGCTGCTCGCTCACGTTTCACGATTCGGTCGTGATTTCAGGCGCGGTTTCGACCGATTATGCAAGCGCAATCAACCGCGGTCCTCTTACGATCCAGGCGCTGTACGGGTATTTCCTGCTCGGCGGACGCGGCGCCATCAATCTCACCGGGGCGACATCGGTCCCCCCGATCAACGGAGGCGGCGGCGGAACAATGCAGATCATCGCCGGGGCCGATGTCCTCATTCAAGGCGACATCAACTGCTCAGGCGGGTCCGGCGCGGCCGGTGGAAGCGGTGGCTCGATGTCTATCCAATCCCAGTACAAATCAATATATATCAGCTCTACCATCGAAGCTGACGGCGGAGAAGGCACGACCGGTGCGGGAGGTTCAGCTCCGCCAGTCAATGTGATCGCGCCTTATGGCTGCATCTACAGTTCAGTAGATTTTTCGTTAAACGGCGGCGCTTCCGAAGAGGCTGATGGGGGGGGCGGCGGGAGCCTAACCATGCAGGCAGGCCCCGGTGCGACCGGCGAGCAGAAATTTTCCGGCAGGGTAAGCGCAAACGGCGGAACGTCACTGCTGGCGTCGGGCGGTAACGGCGGCTCGATAACAATGTTGAGTTTCGGCGGCATCCTTCATGTTTCAGCCGACATCAGCGCAAGAGGCGGTGTTGCCGAGACTGACGGCACCGCCGGGGTTGATTCCGGAGGAAATGGCGGAAACGTCACTTTCATGACCCAGACATCGACAAGCAACGCAACGGGAAGAACCATGCCCTGCGGTCCGTTACGGGTCGCAGGATCGTTCAATCTCGACGGCGGCAGCGGGGCCGAGGGCGGCGGTAACGGAGGCTCGATGCAGTGCAACAATACCAGTTACGCTGAATATATCGATCCCCCGGCACAGCCCGTCGAACTGGTCGGATTCGGTCTTTTCTCGCTTAACGGGGGAAGCGGCGCCACAGCCGGCGGGGCCGGCGGTTCGACAAGCCTGACCTGCATTCCGGCTACGTATATCGGCGAGATATATGAAACAGGCTCGCTGCTCAACGAAGCGGCCTTCGACCTTTCCGGAGGCGACGGCGACAGCAGCGTTGGAGGCGACGGCGGGTCCCTGTCAATGGTCACGGTGCCATGCAGTAACCCGGCAGCCACCATTGTAAATAACGGGGCTATCGATATAACAGGGGGCGACGGCCATGCCGGAGGATCTGGCGGGACCTGCACCATCCAGGGCGCCGGTGATGTCGTCATCTACGGATCGATCGATACCGGCGGCGGCGAGGCCGACGGTCCGGCCACAAACGGCGGAGACGGCGGCACTATTTCGATAGGAGCGCTTTCAACCTACGCAACGCGCGGCATCACCATCGGAACTTCTATCGCCGCTTCAGGCGGCTCGGGCGATATCGGCGGCAACGGCGCGGCCGTCACGCTCACGACGTATGGAGACTTCAGATGCGCCGGCAGAATCGAGTCACGGGGCGGCAATGCACGCGAAAGCGCCGCTGACGGCGGCACCGGCGGCACAGTAACCGTCAACGGACCGCCAAGCGATTATTTCAGTGTTTTCAACAACAGCGCCGCCATCGACGTTTCAGGCGGCAGCGGATTCAGCGGGGGAGATTCAGGCGGAGTAAATGTCCAGTTTTACGGCGAAATAACCAATACCGGAAACATCGACGCACGAGGAGGGGATTCTTCCGGCGATACCGGATCAGGCGGGATTGGAGCAAACGGCTCCATCACGATTTCCGCAATGGGGTATTACGACCTTATAAACAGCGGTACGATAACCTGCGACGGCGGCGAAGCTTCGGGCGTCAATGCAACCGGCGGTGGCTCACTCCTCGTACAATTCATGGCTACGTCGCAGATCATCAACAGCGGGAATATTCTTGCCCGGGGCGGCGAATCAACGGCCAATGCCAGCGCACAGGGCGGGACAGTGCAGTTGACTTCGGGAGGAGTTTTGTTCACCACAAACAACGCGCGCCTTATCTCGGTGCAGGGAGGAGACGGCGCCGCGGTGTTGAACCACGGACATATCACCATAGACATGCTTGAGATTTTTGTCGAGGACGGCACGCTTCCCTGAAATTACTGTTAATTACGAAGGGCTGATCTGAACGATCAGCCCTTCATCCATAAAGAATGGTAATTCACCTGAACTGTGCGGAGAATCATGTTCACTGTCACGCGCTGAAACATATCCTGAATTCGGTTCCGTTTATGCTGATTATTTCCATGCTGCCGTTGAGCTGGTTGACGAGCATCTGGACAAGCTGCAATCCGAAACCCGTTGACTGCGAAGCGTCCATTCCGGCAGGCAGCCCGACCCCGTCATCAGCGATCGAAAGCCTGAAACGCCTTTGCCCGATAGCGCCTGAAACCTCCGCCGGTCCGGCGGAGCCCGGGTCCGGAAAAAGGCTGATTGAAATCATTCCGCTCGCGTCGCCGGGGAAGGCGTACTTGAGCGAGTTCGTCACCAGCTCGTTGATGATGAATCCGCACGGTATCGCCTTTTCGACTGGGATTTTGACATCCTGAACATCGAGTTCAAGCCGTATCTTGTCATTTCGGACATTGTATGACCTGAACAGCGAAGTGGCGAGGTTGCCGAGATAGTATTCGACATTGACTTCCGTCAGATTGTCCGTTCTGAATAGGGTCTCGTATACGCCCTGCATCGAGTTGACCCGGTTTACGCAATCGGTCAGTATCTCGCGCAGCCTATCATCGCCCGCACGCATGGCCTGGATATTGAGCATCCCGCTGACAGCCGCCATGTTGTTCTTGACGCGGTGATGAATCTCCTTCATGAGTATTTCCTTTTCGGCGAGAACCTGGCGCACCCGTTCTTCGGCCTGCTTCATCGAAGTGATGTCCGATATGCTCGCGACCACGGTCGGCCTGTCGTTGATCGTGATGATGTCCGCAGAGAGAAGCCCGGTCAACATTTCTCCGTTTTTTTTCCTGAATTTCATTTCAAGGTGCTGCGCTTTACCGGATCCTCTGAGCAGTATCATGACCTTTTCAAGGTCATCATCACCGGACCAGAGCCGAAGCTCGGACGTCGAGCGGCCAATCGCCTCATGCTGCCGGAATCCTGTAGTTTTTTCGAATGTTTCATTTATCTCCAGGATCAGTCCGTCCGGGAAGCTGACGAGAATCATGCCTGAAGGGGAGGAATGAAAGGCCTTGAAAAATTTTTCCTCCTGCAAAATCACATCACGCAGAAGGCTCTTGTTTACCATGAGAGACAGGCTGTAGGTCAGCGATATGAACAGCATTTGATAGAAAATCAGGAAAAGAGAGTCAGTTGACGCGGATTCGAAGAAATCGTTGCTTGCGCCGGGATAACGGAAAGAGATTAAGATTCTGGCGGCGCTTACCGCGCAGAACATGCTGTACACGAAACCAGTCAGGGCCGAAACCCATCTGATGCCGGGCCGGGATTCCCGCAGCAGGAGCCACGCGCACTGGAAGCAGATTATCATTATCAGGACCGAATGGTTCAGGATCCTCATCGACAGCCTCGGGTCGAAATATGTGAAATTGATTTCGACCGCAATGAACACCGCGACGAGAAGGTAAAGATGGATATGGGGCATTTTCCTTTCTATGAATCGTTCAAGGCCCAGAAGACCCAGCAATCCCCCGATGATTAACATCGTGTTCGCGACGATGATTGATATGAATTCAGGTACGAATCCCCTGAGCCCTATCAGCAGCAGCCCTATCGTCTGGAACGCGAAATTCGCCGCCCAGAGGCTTATCCCCATAAAACGTTTTCGATTGTTACGCCATAGAAGAAACAGGATGAGAGTACAGATCATATTGGTCAGAACATGCGACAGGAGGACGGTCCTGACATCAATTTCAATCATGAAAGACCTCGGTTGACAATCTTTATTGTTATTTATTATGGCTCTTCACGGTAAAGTGTGGGTAAAATAAGAATGACCATCGAAATATCCGAGA
>ERZ795054.1247-NODE-1247-length-25053-cov-10.271222_pt1 | contig 25053 bp, 26 predicted proteins | sample MGYA00375138_ERZ795054 | MGnify/ENA primary metagenome ERZ795054 (study PRJEB30183, sample SAMN05720215) | anaerobic digester metagenome | isolation source: active sludge of municipal wastewater-treating anaerobic digesters | place: USA | collected 2014-12-23 ... | reverse complement strand
CCCCCTGCTTGTGGAGTTACTACGGGAGCTGAATTATAGCCTGAACCATTATTTGTAATTGTAATTCCATTGATTATTCCGTCACCATCTACGGTATAAGTTCCAGCCAGTCCTGAACCGCCTGTGCCTGTGTTATCAACAATTAAATCACCTGCGGTATAACCTGTTCCACCGTTAGTGATTGTAATTGAACTAACTACGGTTGTGCCAGAGTAACCTGCTTGATAACCAAAGTAAGAATTGTTTGTGCCTTTGACATTAAACTTACCTGCTTGATAGCCGACTGCGACAAGTCCTGTGCCTGTGATGTTTAGGTTTAATGATTCATAACCAATAGCAACTAAATTTGAAACTGTAGTTATGTATCGTAAAGATGCTCCACCTAAAGCGACATTATAACTACCAGTTGTTACGCTTTGTAGAGCTGTCCACCCAGTAGCTGTATTAAAAGAACCTGTTGTTAAATTTAATAAATTTGAACGACCAAGACCAACATTATAACTTGCTTCTGAACCAGTCCCAGCCATTGTAAAATTTCCAGCTTGATATCCCAAGAACAAATTACTATCTGCCACTACTGGACTATAAGCGTGGAAGTATCTATTCCCACCTATATTTATCGTTCCAGCACCTAAAGCGTCAGTTGTGTTGAGATTGATAGAACCATTTTTTGTAAATGATATTCTGTTTACTGACTGCCATTGTAAATCTAAAATGTTTCCAGTAGAGGAGGCGTTGGCGTTGTTGATGGTGGCGGTAGTGTAAGCATCGGCGAGATTTCTACTTATAGCGTATCCCCAATTTGCTGAACCTAATACAAACAAACCTCTATTTACAGATGTTGTATTTTGTATATTATTACCATCATCTACATATATAACTCCCCCTACTCTTAAATTACTTGCTAATGTTAAAGCTCCCCCACTTGTTAATTCCATCGGATACGTATACGTCCCCCCATTTCTTGAATAACCAAACTTTAATGTTGAACTTGGTGTAGTCCCTGATGTAGGGAGGTTTTCTATTATCCAGTCAGAGGTTTCAGAAGAACCAGCACCTGTGGTGTTCCAGACTTTGGCTGAATATTGTGTTCGTGGAGACATTTGGACGGGGACACCTGCGGTTGCTGTGGTTGTATTATTCACCAATAAACCAAGAGTTGAAGTCGTTGTGATATTTCTTCTTCTTCCTTCTACATAACTATCAGAAGCAACTAAACTTCCAAACAAAGTTATACCATTGTAATTAAGGTATGCTTTCATTGTTTCTACGCTTGGGGTAGCATCGGTTGAAACATAAAAGTCAATTCTTGACGGTATTCTTGTAGAACCAACTGTTCCAGCAGAAATGAATCTGATTGACGCACTTCTGATATAATTTGTTCCGTCGTGTCCATAGCCGACTATTTCACCGAGATAATCACCTGATGTGATGACAGTTGGAGAGGCGTATGTGCCACGAGATTTATAGAAAGATAGATTTTTAATGAGAGCGTCGTCGGAGTTGGAGTAGATATTGTGGTCGTTGAAAGTATATAGTTTGTCAGTAGATGTTGTGGGATACAGATATCCGCCTGAATTTCTTTGCCAAACTTCAGTTGAGCCTAGAGTTGCCCAAGTTGTTCCATTCCAAGCGATTTCATCTCCTACAAGAAAAGATAACCCAGTATTTGTTTTAGTAGCATCGTTATCAGTTACATTAGTTGCGATTTGATACATCCAACCTTCTTGGACAGCGGCTGGAGTAGGGAAATCAGCTGGTAGATTAATTGTTCCTTTAAAAGTTAAAGGCTTTGGTAGCGCATCGATATAGGTCTTAACCGCCTTTTGAGATGGGATTAGTTTGTCCGAATTGGCTACGAGTCCAGTATCGGTATCTACTTTGTGAGAAATAGATGCCCCTACTTGGTCAGTTAATTTCAAAGTTAATATTTGTTTTTTAGCCATATTAGATTACTGTAGCTATACTAACGAGGTTTTCACCAATATCATATCCTAGTGTCATAGTGGCAACGGTTGAGCCACTTACACCGCCTGATTTAAAGGTTATTGTGCTTAGATTTCCATTTACGTCATATGCTAGTGCTTGGTAGTCATTGGCTGGGATTCCATTTTCAGCAGTATCCACCATGAGAGCACCTGAATTGTTTAATTTAGCATAACCCTTTGTTCCATCAGGATTGATGAATGGGACTACAGAGCCACCACCTCCGCCGATAGACATTCCTTTTCCAGCAAGAGCATTTATGAACTCTTTTCCGTTCGTGAGTCTTACTGGGATGTATTTAGTAGGGTCAGCCTTCGGAGAGGCAGTTTGACCTTCAGCCCATGGGAACTCAGAGACCTTAATTGTTTCGGTAGGATTGGTGATTTTAACTTCTTGAAGTTTAGGGAAATTTTCAATCTTGAATGTTTCTGGTAGATTAGAAATCTTAGTGTCGAGTATTTTGGGTAGATTAGTCAGCGCCACTTCTCCTATTACTTTTTGGGTATCGGGGAATGAGACATCAACTTTACCTGTTATTTTTTGTGTTTCAGGAAATTGAACTTCTACTTTACCTTCGACTTTTTGAGTTTCAGGAAACTTAATTTCACTTAAATTTCCAACTTTAATTGGTTGAGTTATTTCTTCTAAGGTAACTTTTTGGAATTCAGGGAAGACAATTTCTTTGGTCTCGACTACCACTGTTTCTTTTTCGGCTAATTTTTCAAGTGAATTAATGAGAGATAATTCTCTTTCGTTTTTAGACTTGGTAATTAATTTTTTTCTTTTAGCCAAAAATTCCTCTCGTTCTTTGGCGAGAATTTCAAGTCGAGTTTTAGCGATAACTTCTTGTATTCTTTCGTCGTAATTATCCATAATTTTATAAGAACTTTTCCAATTGAGGGAAAGTCTCTATCGCTTTTTCTAATGAATAACGATTTAATTTAATATCGGCTTTGACGATATCGGCTAACTCTTTATTTAATTTTTCCACAGACAAAGCGGTTTCGTCTAGTTCTAATTTTTCTAGAGTGACATAATCTTCATTATCTTTTTTGGCGATAAATTGACCATTTAGTATTTCACCATAAAATTCGTAGTTATCAGCACTTTTATGATAGAGAGCTTTTTCTAGAGTAAAGATTTTGATATAGCCATTCTTACGCTTATTGACCTGAGCCACCATTGCTGGTTCTTCAGCTGTTTGCATCCATGAAGTAGAATTTTCTTCTTTTAAAAACAAATGGCCAGAACTTATTTTTGTCAGGTCATTGGTGGGAAATAGGCTATATGAGTCATACGAGGTTGAAAGCTCGTTGACATTTTGCTTCTCTAGACGGATATCATAATGAAAGTTTTTTGGTTTTTCTTTGACTAGTTCCTCAAAACTTTTTTCAATATCGGCTTTTGTCAGCTTATCGAATCTTGTTTGTAAAACATAATTAAGTTTCATTATTTTATAACTAAATTTTAATACTCCGCAGGCGGAGTTAGTGGACTCTTATTTCGTCCACAATTACTTTAGGTTGCTCTTTTTCTTCAACCTTTGGTTCTATTTTTTGTTTCATAAAACTTTATTCATGTTATTGAAATAACCTGAAGTCCAATTATTGGCCTCAACAGTTTGTGACTTTTTAGCAAAAATTTCTTTTACCTTATTGACCACATCTTGTTGTTTAGCTTGTTCTTCACGCCATTTTTTTTCAACAGCATTTTTTTCATTTTCAAGTTCAAACATAGCTGCTTTTTTTAGAGTGCTAATGACATCATCTATATGTTTTACTGGCATTTTATATTCTTGCAGTGATTGTTTTAGATAGGTCATTTGGGTGCACATGGCAATTAATTGGTCAGCTACACGAATTCCAGAATAAATTGGTGCTTCTTCCATATCTGTTGGTGCTTCTGGTGACATATCTTTTTTAACATCCACAATTTCATCAGCCTTCTTATAACCTGCGGCTTGGGCAACAGCTGAATCAGGACTGATTTCAATTCCCAGTTTTTTAGCAGCAGCGATTATTTTTTTAGCTGCGGAAACTTTCTTTTCCTCGCTTTCAAAATCAGTTTGGTCAAATCTTGCCATAGCATTTTTGACATGAGCTTCATCATTAATAGGAAGTTTTCTTTTTCCTTCTGAATCTATATAAGCGAAATCTGAATCAGGTAACGCATTTTTTTGTTTTGCTTTCATTTTCTTTTTTTTGATACCGTCACTAATTTTAACCATGCTAAAGACGGCTTCTGGGCATGCTGGTCTATCGACCAGAGATATTTCATTTAAGATTAATTCTTGAATTTCATTTCCCATTCTTTTGAGAACTTTTCCACCGATTGAGAATCCGTTATAGACTCCATCTTTACATTTTTGCCAAGCGACTGGGTCAACTACCTTAGCGACTAAATATAAACCTTTCTTTCCATCTTTACCAATTTGAGCATCTACTGCTTTACCAACAGCAGACCATTGGTGCATTTCGCGGATATTAGCGAATTTCATATAATCAGGAAGAGCTTTTTCTAGGGCAGATGATTTTACAATTTCGCCTTGAGAATCGACTGCTTCTGTAGAAGCAAAACCTTCAACTGTTTGTTCATCTGAATTTACTTTTGCAAATGGTGCAAAAAAATTAATGTGTTTCATACCTTATTTAAACTATTAAAAAAACCGAGGAATACCCTCGGCTCCCTACTCAAGACATATTTTGATAATAGTTGAGTCCTTTAGTTAAATTAACATTGACTAAAAGGCAGTGTCAACAATCAAGTTTCGGTAATAATTTTAGAACCATCTTCTGTTAAGATGAAATCCTCATCTTCGGTTTGAATAAAACTCATATATTGTAGGTAATAAATAAAGTAAATCCTCGGTTGTGTCCAAGAGTAAACCTGCTATTATTAAATTTATATATTTTGGCGGTATTAGTAGCATCAAGTTCACATCTCCCAGATGTGCTGACAACATCAGCCACACTACAGGCATAGTTATTTGATTCGCTAGCTGTAAAAGGCAAAAGTGATGTGAGGTACTCATTTTCTTCATATCCACAGAATCCTCTCACCGAAACACTCAACTCACAGGTAGAATTAACTATTTTGTATTTGGACGTATCTGTTGTAAATCTCTCAAATGTCATTTGGTCTTCTGTTCCGTAAGTATTGGTGTATTCTAATTGTCTAGATTCAAAAATCGGTTTATTAATAATAATAGAAGTGGCGGGAATGGACCATTCATAGCCAGACGAGAAAGTAGCATTGAATCTTCCTATGTTTATATATCCATCAGTTGAGGTAGCATTTGTTATAGTTGAAATGGCACAATATTTTTCATTAGTATTAGTAGTCGAGAAATCACCGTACTTAATGGCCCAAGGAATTACTGCGACACCAATCACTACTCCATCTGTTGAGTTATATCCTAAATAAGTAAAATAATCCCTTTCCTTGGCTGCAAATTTACCCCCACCAGAGCCAAAACAATTAGTTCCACCAGATAAAGTTACGGATAAAGCTGCGGTAATTGTTCTCACTGTGTCAGATATCCTCACTTTAACAGGATTGGTCGCAGAAGGGTCGTTGCCGTCTGTTCCTTTAATTGAAACGGTTAAGTCCCCCGATGATTCTGTAGTAACAATTTTTCCATTTTGAATATGTCCTTCAGGAAATTTATAAAGAATAGAGTCTTCAATTGATTTTGGGGGTGACAGTATTTGTTTCAGAGCTTCCAGTATTGAGAACACCGCCACTAGCTTTTGATTGAGTAACGACGGCAGTCGCAGTATTGGCTACAGTTATTTTTCGATTAGCAGCGGGCCCACTTGGATTGATTACAACAGCGAATACATCGTTAGCAGCAGGAGATGTCTCCTCTGTCATATTGGAAATCTTAATATCGGGCAAATTGACCTCCTTTTATTAACATACTTTAATATAACTCAATTAAAGGCTATTTGTCCATCAGGGTAAACATAGCAAACTTTTTGATATGTTTTTCCGTTATGTTTTACTTTCCAACCACAGAAGTACAGAACTAGATTATTAGAGGCGGTAGAACAAACATAAGTCCGTTTTCCGACAATTGGAAAATAGTACATCTGCCCATTTAGATTTTCCCAATCTCCATTAGTAATTACGTGTTGGAATTCTTTTTTCCCAGTAAGAATATCTCCATCTTTGGTGGTAGGATAAATCGGAACTCCATTAAAATAAAATATCCCTGAAGAGAAATCAACTCTTGCAATTTCGCCTTTAGTATCGTGAACTAGACTGTATGTTAGCCAAGGTTTTTTTTCTTGTAGAGCGTGGCAGTGGCTTTTCACTTCATTCCAATTTTCATCATGACTTTCCATGATAGCCCCATCTTGAAACATTATTTTGAACTTAATCATTTACCAATTACCTCCATGGCTTTTTCTTGGTCTTTAATCGGGATACAGATTGAAACTGGGACTTTATGTTTATTTTTCTTAGCAACAGCAATTATGTTATATCCAAAATCATCGGTATGTAATTTGTCAGGGTCACTCCAGTCGCCAAATGTTCCATCAGTAGTTTCAACATTAATTTCCGAGAATATATCTAAACTTTTAAGGAGTCCAAATAAACTTTCTTTTGTAAAGGCACATTTTTTGACATCTTTATAGGCAGTCTTGACATCCCCTTCTTGAGCCGAATACATAAAATACATCACTGTATCAGCTTCTTGTTCGTTAGTAGTTCCGTTCAATAATCTACTAGCTGCCCACTTCATATTAGGAACAATGATTTTTAGAGTGCCTTCATTCTTTAAGATACGAGTCCATTCTTTCAAGACAGATTTCACTTCTTTATGGGAAAAATATTCGAGAGTATGCGAAGAGACGACGACATCAGCGAAACACTCCGCAAGCGGAATAGTACGTGCATCACAAATTATATCTGGCTTACAAGTTTCGTCTATATCAATTCGAATTGGGTCGCCTTCTGGTATCCAATAGTTTCCTTTACCAGCGCCAATATCAACAACTATTTTTTTATCTTTTTCCATTTTCTTTGAATACCTAGGACAATTTTGGGGAGCATCTTGAGGTATTGCCCAAATTCTGCCTGTTTTTTTGTCCTGATGAAGACATTGGATACTTGTGTCAAACCATAAATCATATCCATATTCTTTGGCTTTTTTGAAAAAATAAATATCTTCAGTTGTCCCAGCGTCAGCCTTCTTGTTCATCAAATATTTGCCGTCTAATTGCCCCTCCAGTAAACGTTTTTGCTCATCACCTATCTCACCTAATCTTTTTTCAATTTTCTTCACAGCACCCTTCTCCGCATTTTTTCCTTTAAGCATTTCTTCTCCTAAGGCCTTAATTAAGTCGTTCTTTTCTAAATCTAATTTTCCTCTTGGGTCATCGAAATAGTATTCCGTAGAAAACCAAGGTTTGGGAATTTTTCTAAAAATTTCAGTATCTATAAAAAGGCAACCTGCTCCACCCGAATCACACTTGACTATATCTCCGACTTTCCAGTCCCAAAAACTTCCTTTTAAGTTATCCCTAAACATTAGTGGAAACGAAGGGTCGGATTTAGACCAATAAACTCCACTAATTATTTTCTTATCAGGGTCGTTCTTCCACAACGTAATCATTTTCATGAGGGCATCTGAAGGAGGTATAGTATCGTCATCGATAAAGATGATAAATTCGCAGTTATTTTTGAGAGCTTCATCTACTAATTGTTCCTTGGCAATATCAACCCGTTTATTTCTTACTTCTAAACGAATATTGGTTACAGCTAGTCCGCCTCCGAGTGAACCCATAGCATTGGCCCAATCATGAGTAACGCATGAAATTTGACCGTTTCCTTTATCCAAAATTGGCACTGCTATTGCACCAAAATAAGACCTAAAAGTTCCATTCATCGACATTTTTATTTATTAATTTTTAATCTTACTTAGTATAGCATATATTAAATATTGCCTATTCTATGGGATTAATTCTCATCAAATACAAAATAGGTACTCAATACACTGGTGTTGCCCGCTGGCGCATTTGTGTTGGTAGTTAGTTGAACTCTTAGATAGGATGGACTGTAACCACTTCCAGTTGCCAATGTGAGAGAACCTAGACTAATAGCCGAAGCACTTGAAGAAGATGTTGGGACAGCCACATTTGATGCTCCACCGTTAGCGATTGCGGTTGATGAACTGGTTGATTGAGTATATGCACTCGCATTAGTTCCTACTAATCCATAAGTAGTAGAGGTCCAAGTTGTGCCTTGATAGAAACGAATGTTACTATATGTGCTTGTAGCCGAGGTAGAAAAATAAGCTCTTAAATGAACAGCATAAGAATTTTGTCCAGCTGGGACGTTACTTCCCGCCGCATTATAACCTGTTGTTCCTGCGGTGGTTGATTGTTTCAAATACCAAAGAGAACCTGTTGCGCCTAATAAAGTTGCGGAACCTGCGCCTGTACCGTACTGTTGTGCCACACTGAATGTACTCATAAATTTTTTGTTAAATTATTAAAATACCCGCCACAAATGACGGGTAATAAGATTGGATTTCTTGTAGAGGTCTGGATACCTCGTTTTACTGATTTAAGTCTAGATACTTAGGACGGATTCTGTCAAGCGGTTAATTCAATTGCGTTTACTGGACAAGCACCAATGACATTTTTAGCATCATCAGTTAAATCTCCAAAGAATTCAGCTTTATAGTCTCCATTTAATTTATAGCTTTGAGGACACAAACATACACATGTTTGGCATCCGATACATTTGTCTTGATTTACTTTTATCATGTTTTTATAATTCCTATCGAAGTTGAACCAGATAGGGTGGTTAGAATAATATCTTTATTAACATATAACTCAATAATTTCACTTGGGTCTAATCGGTATCCTCCATAAAGATTAGTAGAGATATAACAAGGTAAGTGACCTTGATTCTTGATACGGACTTTTTTATTCATGAAACCATCAAAAAGTTTTATTTGCCCCTTGACTGGTAACTCGGTAATACAAATTTCATTGACACTACTCATTAGATATTCTTGGAGGTAAACCTTAAAATCTTTAAAGAAAATATAGAAATCCTCTTTAATGTCTTTCTGTTTGTTAATATCTGGTGAATCTACTTCCCCGTCCATAATATTTCTGAATTATTAAATCCCTCGGGAATAATCGGTAGTACAAAACATCTACAACTCTGATGTTGTGGGTTCCAAATTACTCCGCCAGGGAATATTTCATTTATGTCTATAGTTCCAGCTTCTTCGTTAGAATAACAAAATTCACAATTATGAACCACGATTGAGTTCGCAATGTAACTATTATCACCCTCGACAGATAAATTATAAACTATTTGCTCTTTACTGTTTTTCAGACGAGGTTTTAAATGTCTTTTTTCTATTGTCTTGATACTAACTGACAAAATACAATTCAATTCGCGTATTTTACTAGCAACAATTTCAAAATTATTTCTTATTTGGTCTCCTGTAAATCTAAGAACTGTATATCCCTGTTTTTTCAAGGAAATATCTTTTTCTTTATCATTTGCAATGGCTTTCTTGGTACTGTGCCAATATTCTCCGTCACATTCAATTACGCATTTACATTGTTTCAGATAAAAATCTGCCCATGCTTTTTTCCCATTATACTCATAGAACCACTGAGATTCATATGGTATCCCGTTAGTAGACAAAAACCACTCAACTTTTTTTTCAAGATAAGTTTTTCCGTTATGGTTTCTTCCAATCGCTTGATGAGCTTTTTTAAGAGTTTCTTTAAACCTAACTGGGTCGTTACGTATTATTTTAAAAGGATGTGTAGATAACTGTGCCGTTCTTTTGTTGTTCTCTGTCATTTTATCCCTAAAAACTTTATCATTTTCCCATTTTTTAATCAAAGTTTTTGCTTGTAAGATACTGGAATTCTTATATTTTTCTGGGTTTGAAATTCTATCACTCTTCTGTTTTTTAACCATGATACCAGCCTTATCATATTTTCTGTTAAAATATACGAGTCTCTCCTTAGCCTTAGGATTCGTCCATCTTCTTTTATTGACTAAACTTGCAGAACAAGAATGACAATGTTCATGTGAAATGGGAATTATTTTTCCACATTTACACTTTTTCCCTTCGATATAAATATTATCTGTGATAACTAGGTCTCCAGCATTTATCCATTGTTGCGTACCATCTCTTTCAGTTAAAACAGGATGATTGCTAGTAAGAGTAATCCCAACACTATTTCCTTTTCCATTTCCAACACCAAGTTCTATTCTAACTACCTCACCGAAATATTTTCTTTTAAAGGTCTTGATTACCTTTTTATACCTATCTTTGTGCGTTAAAACATAGTCTCCAATAACAATATTGCGGATTTCTTTTGGTCCATCAATGGTAGAAATTTTTACAGTTCCACCCAAAACACAGGTAAGTTCATCGTGAGAGGTAGTCCACTTTTTAGTCTTAATACCATATTTTTTATAGACCATCATTTCTGCTTCACCCATTGCCAAGATACCTTCATATTCAGCGATATTAGGTCCTCTTATGGAAGCGACATTTTCAGCTTGGGATTTGAGAAAAGAAGCGATATCGTAACTTGTAAGGTCATTTTTTACCCCTTCCTCTACGGTTCTGGCTATCCATGACTTAGTAGTTTCATCAATCATATCCATAAAAATAGCCACTCTAGCATCCATTAAAGAAAGTAGTTTTGGATTTTCTAAATCAAATTCAGCATCAACTCTTAATTTATCAAGTCCAGTTTGCCCACCCAGATTACAAGCATAGAACAGATAACTTAAAGCCTCGTCTTTGTCGATTATTTTAGATGTTGGAATAAAAAATTGATTTATGGTCCAAAGATATTTTTTCTTTGTCAAAACTTTGACTGCTTTGTTTAGACCAATTATTTCGTTAATTTTATCGACAGTAGCGATGTTATTTATCTGTCTATTCAAAGACATTATAAGAAGTTTTTTAAATCGAGAAAACTCTTTGGACTTTATCAGTCGATAGACATAAATATTGTAACGAGTATTCTCAAAGAATTGCTCAATAGCAAATTTTATTTTCTTTTTTTTAGTCATTTTTGATGTCAGAAATATCATCATACAGTTTCATCACTGCATTTAGGATGGTATTTTGTTGAGAAATAAATGGGTCAAAAAGGTCATCGATATCTTCTCTACATTTTGCAGAAGAAATTCCTTTTCTTATAAGACTTTGAGTTCTTGCATCCAAAATATCTGTTTTAAATTCTCTGAAACCAGTTCCTTTTTTGAAATCATTTATGGTAGCCCTCTTCCATTTTTTTAATTCTTCAGTGATATCGCTTGACGAAAAATCTATTTTCTCTTCTTTAGTTGGAGTTTCTTTTTTGGGAGGAACTTCTACTGGTTTATTAACTGGGGTTCCGCCAGATGGTTTATTGGCAGGCACGACTGGATTTTGAACCGCTCCACCACCATTTTGTGTTCCATTATTTGTAGTTGTCAAAACTCCTGGCTTCATTCCTGCCTCAGATGCTTCGACTAAATCTTTTACAAAAATTGGTCCAGTAGGAGTCATTATTAAATGACCACAACCAATTGGGTCCATACCTTCTCCAATTCTCCATTCATCGATAGAAATAGCTCCATCTCTAAAAAGAGTATCAAAAACAGCGGCCTCCTCCTTTCTGTTAGTTGGGTTGATATTTGTCCAAATAAATTCAAAATCAGTGTAACCATAGTCTTTTTGAATAATATGGTCAAAAATTTCTTTTAAGAATAAAGTCGTTGGATAGAGACCTCTCTCTTTACCTATTTCCCACTCTGATTCAGTGGCACCTTTACCTCTGTCAAATTGGAACCCAATTGCTTGAGGAGCAACCTCCATCACACTCGTGGTAATTTGAAGCAACCATTTTTCAAATCTCTCAAAAGTCATATCTTCAATTTTCTTAGTTGGATGCCATTTCATTCCTTCTGGTAAGAATTTTATTTTTCTTTGGTATCTAGAATCACCTGAGAACATTGCATCCCAAGCAGTTTGCCATGCCTTTAGTTGGTCTGGGTCGCTAGCTATTTCTTTAGGAAGTTCGACTAATCCTTCTGGAATATTTCCCGCAGTGAGATAGGCAAGATTATAATTACTTAATTTTAAAGCAGTAGTTACGGTGATAATTAAACTTTCAATTGGACTTAAACCATATGGGCTATCTGTTCGTGGATTGAGCATTTTATAAATTAACTCATTTAATGTTAATTTTGCGATTTCTTTTTTACCAACACGTTGGATAAAGGCTACTTCTGGGGGTTGAGGTAATGTGCCATCTTGATTAGTAATAATGTCGATTGTACTGGCATCAATTGGCAGATAACCATATATTTTTCCACCTTTAGTTAATCTCTTATAAATAGCAACGGCATCGAGAACAAACAAGTCTTCCAAAATTCTATTCAAGAATTCTCGGAAAGAAACATTTTCATCTCCTGTGGGAAATTTTAGTAACTCTCTAATTTCTTCTCGTTTGATATCAGATTCTTTCTTTTTTTTCTCATCATAAATTACTTTTGTTGCGGTAACATCCCACGAAAGTTGAGTTATTTGACGTTTTCGATAATTAATACAAGACCTGAGTACGGGATAATATTTAGAAAAATCTCTCAAAACTTGATAAGTGACACCACTTAAATATCTCGTATCTGCTTTCTTTCCATCCTTAGATGTTGAGATAGAAATAGGTTGTAATTGAGAATAAAATATTTTATCTAAATTTGGAGTAGCTGATTCTCTTACTTTTTGTTCATCTATTTTTTGAGAAACAGCATCATCTACTAATGGGGATATGAATTTATTAAAAAGGTTGTTCCATAGGTTCATTTTTTATATCCTCACTTTGTATTGAGGTTCAGCCAGTCTAAAATACCAGCCGTAGTTTGCAAATCTGGAGTGGAATAATAATCCAAAAGTGCTTTATTAATTATAGCCCTTGTCTGGGCTATACGTGCATAGTTAAATGCATGGAAAAAATGGTCATCACCCTTATTTTTCCATTGAGCGATTTCTCGTCCCGTTTGAGGATTTCTCTTCAAAATACGGGTAGAAGCAGTCATATGTTTATAGAAATCTTTTACTGCCTCAATATTTTTTGGAAGCTCCACACGCAAATTTTGTATATCACTAATAAGATAATCTAATGAAATAGTCCTGTCAATACGGACTTCTCTCTTTACATCATCAAACTGGTGATAATCTTGAATTGAAAATTGAACATTTGGGGGATATTCTCCTGCGTACACACGACCAGGAAATGCATCTATTAGTTCTTTTACTTTAGTTTGCTCAGGACGTTTATCGATAACTAACAGTTTAATTTTGAATTTATGCATGATTGATTCAATCGAATTAAATCCACCCATAAAATGTTCCAGACCTCCAGCCCAAACAAGTCTCATATTTCCATTGGACATTTTTTTAAGAACAACACAATGGTAAATTTTTACACCAACGTCAACTCCAGCAAAACATCCTGACGCTTTTATTGGTAACTCAAATTCTTTTTTGCAAGCGTGTAATTCTTCAGCCGTTAATTGCTGTCCCTCTGATTCAAATGGAATACCTAAATCTTGGTTGTAAAATTGTTGTAAAGCAGAAAATCCAGTAGATTTCGCTCTTTTAAATCTTTTGACCATTTCCCTGATAGTGGTATTTGGATTATGCAATCCACTTACTTTGTATCCATGACAAACATCAGACATTTTTTTATTAGTGATAACCCATTTACCAGGACCTAATCTCTTGAGAGCTTTTCTACAGTGAGAACATCTAACTCGATATTTTTTGAAATCAACATTTACAAAAAAATCTAATTCTTGCCATAATCCGCATCTAGGACATTGTATCTGCCAAACTCTTTGGTCACTATTATCATATGAAACATCTATTCCAAATCCAGGCAACGTGGGAGTAGAAGCTTCTCTTCTCCATTTCAAAGCAGAAGCGAGAGTACGTTTTTCAATATAAGGTACATTGTCTTCATTGAAACGGTCTCTTTCGTCTAGATATACAGCATCAGCATCCACAGATGTTATTTGTTTAGCATTTTGAGAACCTCTAAAATATACATGTCCTTTACCGATTCTTTTAAGCCCTAATTTTTCAACCTTTTTTTCAAAATTTGTTTTGTCTGTTCTCCCACGTAAATAATCAGAAGCAGCTAAAACTGGATTCAAACGAGCTTGAACAAAATCTTGAAGTTGGGCTGATGTAGGAAAACAATACAAGGAATTACATGATTTTTGGTCAGCCACCCAAACAGCTTCAGATAATAATCTTTCGGAAATACCCATTTGAGCCGCTTTTGTATATATAATGTTCTTAAACTGGTCTTGGTAAATTTGTACCAAATATGGTCTTTTAACAAAATCCAAAGGAGTACCACGGGCTGTCATCCAAACCGCTTGACACCACAAGAAGTAATCAGATAACTTCTCCGTCCTGAATTTGTCCTGTGCTTTCACTAGAAGAGTTTGATAGAGCCCGTCTATCTCGTTCTCGCTTAATGTTGGCAATAAGTTCAATAATTCCTTCATAATTTAATGTTTCTAATAATTTATCAAAATTTGTTTTACCTCCGATATTAATTTGGGTGAGATTCGTATCTCCTTTTTTCTCTGGATTATTTAATCCAAGAGCAGAACGTTCCTGAGATAAACCCGTATTAATCATCTTTCTTGCTTCGTCAGCGCTCTTAAAAGTAACATTTTCGTCTTTTAAGTAAGCGACACCTTTGAGTTGCATAAATCTAGCGATACGTGCTTGTTTAAGGCGTATTTCGGCTAAATCTTCAAACTCTTTATCATTGGCCCTGCTCATTGTCTTATTGAGAGCAGACTCTTTCATCTTCTTTTTTTCCTCAGACCAGCCCTTAGTTTTATCTATCGTCCATTTAGGAAGTTTTTTAGCTCGCCTAAATTCTGCCGCAGTGACATAGTCACCTAGCATAAACTCTTTTTTTAATTCTACCCAATCACGCTTTTTTTGGGGCTTCTGTTGTGTCATCTTTTTTAGGTGAGACATAACTGGCTCTTTCCTCCTCTAATTTTACGATAACTTTCTGGAAGAAATCATCCCACTGTTTACCTATTTTATCCCAACTAAAGTCTTGAATGTAAGCATAAGCTCTTTCGGTTATTTCTTTAACTTTATCTGGATTATCATATACCCACATCAACTTCTTTACAGCATCATCGACATTAGTCACAGGTCTTAATCTTTCGAAATCAGTTGGCCCAAAAGATGTCCATTCTGAAGAAGTAGAACCACTTTTAACTGGTACACCTCTGAGTTTAGTATAGATAGTTTCCATATCAGAAATGTCTTCTTTGGCATCATATCCAAAAAGTTCGGGGGTAGTAGTATTATTTGGTCCGACTACAACTGTTTTAGTTGCCATACCTTCTGAATTATAAAATCCGAATCCTTCACCCAAACTTGTAGATAAAATACAATCAGAAGCATTATATATGGCATTAACTGCTTCTATAGGGAATCCTTGATTAGCTTCAAACTTACCAGGGCAACCCCAATTCTTACCATATTCAAGATTAGGGAAATTACGAGCATATTCTTTTAGAGAACCACCAGCATCGGTTTCTTGGCAATGTAAATACAAGAATGAATTCGGTCTTCTACGAATAAAATCAGAAAATATTTTTAAGGTTCTAGGTAAGTCTTTTCTTGACTGGTTGCGAGCAATTACACTTATCAAAAAAGTTTCTTCTTTTACTGCACCTTCAAAGAAAGATGCCCTAAATGCTTTATTTTCTTCATCAGATAATGGTTTAAAAATCTTTGGGTTTACTCCATGATAGATTACTTCCATGTTATCTAGTCCAAAGGGTTTTTGAAGATGTTTATCTACTTTTACGATTTCTTCTTTTCCATATTTTGTATAAGCAACTGGATAATCAGCCATAGCAATAGATTTTTCTATCCAATTAGTCTTAATAGCAGAATCAACTGGCCAATAAGAAACAGTTTTAAACCAAAAAGATGGTGGCACTTTTCTCTTAAACACTTCTTGAGTGTCTTTTAGCACCTCTAGTGTTCCTTTTTGGAATATTTCTAAAGGTTGCTCTAGGATAAAAGGGTCATTGATTGTGAATACTAAATCAAATGGTGGTTTTAAATTTTTGTCAGTTCCGAGTACAGCATTTACTAACCTAGCACGTCCATAGTAATCGCTTCTCTGAGAGATACCTGGCATTGCAGGGAATATCTTGTAGGGGAATTTTATTGGGTCTTTCCAATCACCCATATCGTTTATTCCGATAATACTGATTTCATATTTCCCAGTAGAGGCTAAATAATTAAGAATTCCTCTGGCTACTTGGGCAAAACCTGTTGCACAAGCAGGGGAATCTAACCACGCTAACATTTTTACTTTCTTTTGTTCTTTCATATTATTTATTAATTTCTAAATTAAATGGATTTTTATAAGTAAATCTAATTGGGTCATCGTTCGAGTGAACTTGACCATGGGGATTAAAACCCCATTTTCTTTCAAAATAAGCACGATTGTATTCATAAGTGTCTCGGTTTTGGTAATTTAACTCATCATCAGTTTTAATAGTCCTTGACCCAAAATGATAAAACCATGCACTTGCTGTCTTACAAGCTCTTAATCCTTGTCTCAAAAGTCTTTGGTGCATATCTCCATCTTCAAAATAACCAACATGTAAGTCTTGGTCAAAATAACCTGGATATGGTTCACCTGTTCCTTCTTCTAATTTTCCTAGAACCTCAGGAAAAGATTTATGAATCATGAAAGCAGAAAAGTGAGGGTGTTCATCAAATGTTGATTCTGGTTGTTTATATTTTAGAGTTCTCATGTCACAGTGTTCTGCCATTGTCCACATTGTAAATTCTTTGTGTTCTTCAGCAAATTTTACGAGATTATCTAATGAATCTTCTCTAAAAATTAAATCATTATTTGGAATAAAAATATAATCAGAACCATCTTCTATGCCTTTTTTGATACCTAGATTCCAGGCCCCAGGGACAGAATTTCCAATAGGATTATCTATGACTGTTCCTAGTTTTCCGAGACGTTCTCGTAGTTCAGGAAGACAATAGTTATTGATGATTAAAATTTCATTTTCGTGGGTAGTTTTGAGAGAATTAATTGTTTGCTCTGTAAATTCTAAAAGAAATTCGTTCGACAAATAAACGGGAATTACGGTTTTTATCTTCATATATTTATTTATAATTTTTGAGAAACTTTATAACTCTACTTGTATTTTTACCATCACAGGGGTAGCTTTGGCAAATTTCAAGTTGTTTAGTAGTGACTGTTGGATTTGACAAAGAAGACGACATTTCTATCGGTAAACGTTGGATTTGATTTACATTTTCTTCTCGTTCATAGAAATCTGTTGGTAATTCGTTATGTCCATAAAAAATAACTGGTTTATTTAGTAAAGATGTTTCGATTGCTAAAAATGACTCGTCACAAATTACTCCTCTAGAACCATTTATTAATTTGTAAATATAATTTAAGTCAGTCATATCATCCTCCAAGACAGTAACATTTAGTCCTCTATTTTTTATATCATCAACTACCATACTGCAAGTTCCACCTGGATGAACTTTGAAAACTAATTTACTATTTGTTTCTCCAGGTAATTGTTCCATATATTTTCTATAAAGAGAATTTCCTAGACAACCATCATTTGGATAGGCAACCAAAAAATAATCAGACAATCCTTCAATACAATCTTTTGTTTCGTAAAGGTCATCCATGCGTGGCATCCCTAAATTTACTATTTCTTTATTGGGATATTTTTCGCTAAGCCATTTTTGGTCTTGAGTGCATCCTACGATATACGTGTCGAAATTACTCATATCTTGATTCCAAAAATTATCTTTTAGATTTACACCTGAATCAAAAGCATGTTGAAATAAAATTACTTTTCCACCAGTTGTTCTAAAATATTTAATCATGTCACGATTTTGCCCGAGGTGCATAACACAGGTAAGTAAAACCTGATAATCTTGATAATTTTCTATCAAGTTAAGACCTAAATTTCGGCATAATTCTTTTGTTTGTTCTGAGTCAGAATAAATATCTATATTTCCTTCTTTGGCGATACGATACATCCAATATACTTCCCAATAATTATGGACAAAAATAAGTTTTTTCATGGTTTTATAGCAATGGCATCAATAATTCCTTGATTATATTTTTCACTAAAAATAGCTTTTACCCCAACATTAATAAATCCAACTGATTTAAGCATTGATTCAAGCCTATTTACTGAGAATCCTGTACGATGATATTCACCTTCATGATTTTGTAGCCCAAAAATAGTTTGTATTTTCCACCCCCAACGTTCATGGTCTGGAGTATTTATAAAATCATCCAAAAGCCAAATTAAATTAGGAACTTCTATTTTCCATTGTTTTCCAGATTTAAGGACTCTAAAAACAGACTTCATAGCAGGTAACACATCGTCGTTTTTCAGGTGTTCTAATAGATGGTAGGTCAATACTTCGTCGACAGAATTATCGTCAATTGTAGCGAGTTTAGTGATGTCATCTTTTATATCCGCAGGCATGTAAAGGTCAACAGACTTGAAACCTTCAATTATTTCATTTCCTGAGCCAATATTTAGTCTAAGTGTCGTTTCTTCCATTTATTAACTAAATCTATAACATAATCAATATCTTCGTTTTCCATATATGGGTAAAGTGGCAGAGTGACAATTTTATCGTAAATTTTTTCAGTGAGCGGAACATTGGCACTTAAATGAGAAAAAGCTTTCATGCGATGTAAAAGCGGAAAATGAACACTGCATTTGACTCCATTGTCCTTCATATAATACATAAATTTATCTCTTTCTGGAACTAAAATAGGATAAATATGCCAGGGAGACCTGTCAGTAGTTAGTCCTAGCCCTTCGTTGTACCTTTTAGCCACTCTTTCTCTTTCAGCATTTAACTCGTCTAATTTTTCAAGTTGAACCAATCCAATGGTTGCCAAAATATCAGTAGGATTACATTTCCAACCAACAAATTCTGATTCAAACTCCCAATATTTTTCTCCACCAGAACTATACATTTTATCTCTTGAGAAACTGGCGTTCCCATTACCATAAAGCCTAGCCTTCTTGTACCAAATGGCCTCTTCTTCATTACTACAAGCAATCATTCCTCCTTCACTCGTTGTAAGATTTTTAGTCGCATAAAATGAATATGCCTGTCGATGATTTTTATATCCATTACGAATTATTCTATGAGCCGAGTCTTCGACTGCAACAAGTCTATTTCCAGTGTCACATTCTTTTCCTGCGTAGTGAACTGGTATTTGCCAACTAGCGTCTGTTTTTCTCCAATCCATGCAAAAAGAATCTCCTTCTTCTATGTCTATAAATTTTACTGTAAGTCCTGCGTGAATAGGCGCAATTGCTGTTGCCGCACAAGTAAGAGAAGGAATACCTATAGTAACTTTATTTCGTTCTTCTTTTGGAATTCTAGAAAATACATGTTCACAAGTTAGATATAAAGCAGCGGTACAGTTATCAACCATGACACAGTACGGAGCACCAATATATTTGGCAAATTTTTCTTCAAATTCGGCAGTTTTAGGTCCAAACGTTACCCATCCAGAACGAATAACTTTTGCCACTTCTTCCGCTTCTTTGTCGAGATTTGGCATTTTAAAAAACGGGATGTCTCTCATATTATTTTTCTGATAAGCTGAAATGCTTCGGCATATTGTTTGCCAATTTGCATCCCCCTATATCCAGCTAAATTAGTAATTCCCCAGTATGACCTAGGGCTGTAATCGTCATTTAGTTCTTCTGGGTAAAAAGTTTCCATCTTATCTATTTTATCTGCCAGTTGTAAGGCATTTAGTTCAACATAGAAATTCGGTTTGAAAGTAAAAACATTATAGTTGTAGCATGGAACTTCATAGGCATAGATATCAGCAGGGTATTTTCGACAAGCAATCAAGGTTGCCTCAGCTATTACTCGGTGGTCCTCGTTCAAATCGTCTAGAGAATGAGTGAAAATAATATCGTATTTAGTTTTTTTACTGAGGAATTCTTCTATTTTCTTTGACCAATGAGAAATTGGTTCTGTTGAAAGTCGTTGGTCCATCTTAAAACCACGACAACTAAACGTATGTATAATAAAATTGTATTTTTTATTGAACTTCTCAAAGAATCCACCACATCCCAATCGTTCGTCATCAGCATGTGCGGCTAAAACCAATACATTTTTCATAATTCAGCTCCTTCAGTAAATAATTTATGGATACAAGACAAATCATCTTGGGCAATGTATTCTTGGTAGAGCAATTTGATTTTATTACGCTTAAATTTATTTTCATCTAGATAACCGTGCCCCATTTTACCAGAATAATAAGTATCTGCTTCCATTTTTTTACAGATGTCGATAATTAAATCTGTCTTATGTCCTTCAAAGTGAAAATTTGAAGCCCTTACTAATCTAGTTTTAATGTCAAATGCTTTTAAGAAAAAAGGGAGCATTGAAAAACAAATATCTGAAAGGGACATTTTTGAATTTAATCTTTTGTAGTATTTTTCTAACTCTGGGAAATATTTATCAAAGTTTGGTGCATTTTTATACGCCTGTTTGATTATGTCTAGATGTGATTGAATCCAATTAGTTGTTGCAGGTTTAGTCTCTTTATAATTCTGTCCGAATTTTCCAGCGGTACTTATTGGAATTGTCAACCAATGTTCATTTTTTATGACCGTAAGTCCATTTCTGTCCTTTTTGCTATCAAAAATAATTCTATTTCGATTGTCATAGCCGTTTTTAGAATAAGAGACAGTATCTAGAAAAACAAAAATATCGGCATGTTTAATTTTCTCTATTTGCGGTAAATAGGGCAGATAAGCAGGTTGATTTATTGAGAGAATCATAATTTTTTGATTTCCCCGTTTACATATAATGAGTAAGGAGGAATATCTTTGTTTTTAATTATACTACCAGCTCCAATTACGCTATGGTGGCCAATTTTAGTTCCACCGAGAATGGCGCAGTGGGACCCTATAAAAACATTATTTCCGATATATATGTCTTTCTTTTCAATTTCGTTAGATTTTTCAATTGTTTTATTGTGGCTATCGGCACAATTTATGGCAACAAAACTAGCGATATCACAATTATTCCCGATGATGACTCTTGCTCCTTTAGCATAGATTTCTCCGTATCCACCGATATATGTATTTGGTCCAATTATTGGAGTGCCATTAATCCATAAGAATTGATGAAATTGGTTTGGCTTATGTCCAGCCAACATCATAAGCCAATCTAAAATGTTTCTTTGATACCATTTCTTTATGTACCACATTTTTTTATAATTAAATCGTAACGTTTTTCAGGTTCAAAAAATGATTTTCTTATCGTAAACTTATGTCCTTGGGATAAAAATTTAGGGTCAAACGACATAGTCTCATCTTCTTTTGGAAGACTTATCGTATCTTTGAAAATATCTCCAAAATAAACAAGTCCTCCTTTCTTACAAACCCTCAAGCATTCTCTCACAGTTTTTTTAGCTTCTTCTTCTGTGCAGTATTGAAGCACTGCAATGCAAACAACTTTGGTAAAAGTGTTATCTTTTAAGGAACTTAAGTCTGAACATTCATGACAAGCTATTCCTTCCACTTTTTCAAAAGTTTGTTTTTGGAGAGAGGCAACTATCCTTTCGTTTCCATCTACTAAATAGATTTTTCCTACATATTTAGACAAAGTTCTTGCAGTCAGGGCGTTTCCGCAACCAATATCAAGTAAATAGTCATTGTTTTGTAAGTTTAGAAGTTTAGATAGTTTTCTCGCATAATCGTTTGGAGAATAATTTGCAGGTCTTAAATTTGCCGAATTATCTTCAGGAATGTTCCCATCATTAAAAAGTCTCGTGTAGTTAGATGGCATATTTTTCTATTTCTTTGAAAAATTTATAATCTTCAGGAGTGTCTATGCACATTTTACCCAAATTAATAGTTTTTACAAAATATTCCTTTGGATGGTTATCGAAATAAAGGGTTACATGTTCCTTTTCTTCTTTAGTTGCCTTGGAGTGAATTTCTTTCAAGGTATTAACATCAACTATTTCTATATTCTGACCTAATGGTAGACCTGTTGTTTTGAGGTAATTTGGAACCTTGTTTGTATAGATATCTTTGCAGTAATCAAAAACCCAAGGAATGATTAATGGAGAATCAGCACAAATTCTAAAAAAATCACGAACCTCATATAAATCACAAACTTCAATCATTCTTCCCATCACATCTTCTTCGCTTCCAAATCCTATCAACACCCTCTTGTCGTTTTCAAATTTTGTGTTCAAATATCCATATAATTCAATATGTTGGTGTCCAGAAGGGATAGCAATAATTATTCTTCCAATAGATTTACATTTTTTTAATTGGGAAATTAGAGTCTCAAGAACAGTCTTCCCGCCATAATTTAAAACGATTTTTTTGGGCAATCTTTTAGAATTAAGTCGTGCTTGGATTATTGCATCTAGCTTCATATTTTAGCCTGACAGACATTAAATCTTTAATGATATTTTCCTTGCGATATTCTTTTATAATATTGTCGGTTTCTATGGTTAAAGTCGCATCCATAGGTAAAACCCCCATTATCCAAGGTAAATCAATTTCCCCTGTTCCTAAGACTAAATGGTCTAACTCATTTAGACAATCCGTAAGATGAAAATGTCTAGGCTTTAAGTCCATAAATTTTAAAATAAATTCTCGAGGTTTCATATTCAGCTTTTTGGCTGTCATCCATGCGTGGGCAAAATCAAATACAAAATTTTTACACATTGTTTCTGGTAGATATCCACACATTTTTTCCTTGAAAGATGACATGTATGGCATATTCTCCAATAAAACATACTCTGGAAACTCTATTGTTTTAAAGTCTATATTTTGTTTGTCTAATCCCATGTGGACAATTACCCCCAGTATTTCACCAGTAGTCCTCAAAAAATTATATGAGGTTTCAGCCGTTTCCAAATATTTAGGCATAAACTCACCCATACCGCCAGTTTCTGCGTGAATGTATTTGACTAATCCAGTTTTTCCCCAATCTTGAAGTTGATTTACCGTAACATTACTTTTAATATGAAGTTCCAAAAAATCAAGCAAACCTTCTGATTTTAATTTTTGGAAGAATTGAATATAGGCGACATCCCCTGTATCGCAGGCAGTTCCTATTAACATTTTATTATTTTTTCTAAATTTCTAATCTCGTTTACCATAATTTTGAAATCTTTCTTTCCGAGAGAGACTGGAGCGTCTATCTCGGTATCATCTAACTTGACGTGTTTTTCAATGACTCTTGCTCCATAAGCGACAGCGGCGATAGCCGAACCAATTATTGGTAGGTGGTCAGAAAACCCAATTTTTATCCGTTTGTCGAGAAGATTTCTTAACTGGCGAATTTTTCTCAAATCAACATCTCCAAACCTTGGAGGGTACTTCGAGACGCAATACATTACCGCTTGCGGAGTATCGACAAAGAATCGAATCATACTGGCAACCTCTTCTTGGTTCCTGATTTTTCCAAACGATACAATTACGGGCTTACAGTGACTCATAACCTTATTCACAAAACTTTTGTCAGAGGAAGCATCAGAAGCAACTTTGAATCTGTCAACTCTTAAGTCAGCTAAAAGCTCAAGGCTTTTTCTGTCACCAGCAGTAGAAAGAAAATTACAACCTTTTCTCTCAGTATAATCTTTTAACTCTCCCCACTGGTCTGGAGTAAAAGCTACTCGAGAAAAAATCTCATATAGACGTTCATCTTTATCTTTATACTGTTCTGGGTCAACAGTTTGGAACTTAATTGTGTCCGCCCCAAGTTTTGAATAAACATCGACAAATTTCTTTGCCTTAGCGAGGTCTCCCGAATGATTGACGCCAACCTCGGCTATAATTTCAACACAAATATTATTTCTTTTCATATTCTATAACTCGCTTTAAACCATCTTCAAAATTAACCTGTGGCTTAAAGCCGAATTTCTTAGCAAGGGTTATATCTGCTTCTAACTTACAAACTTCTCCAGGGCGGGGTTCTCCGAAAATTGGTTTCATATCTTTATCGCAATTTTTAATAATCATGTTGGCAATATCTAAAATAGAATGAGATTCTCCAGTTCCAATATTTACTGGTTCACCATTTAAGGATTTAATACTAGGAATCATTTCGTAAGCCCTGACAACATCTTCTACATAGATATAATCTCTTCGTTGACTTCCATCTCCAAAGATTAGAGGTGGAAGGTCTTTTAGGACTCTTCTAATAAAAATAGGAATTACAGCACCGTATGTATCAGAAGACTGTCTCGGTCCAAAAGTGTTAAACATTCTTGCACGATAAACATTTAATCCATACAGTTGATGGTAGTTTCCACAGAGCTTGTCGGCCGCAAGTTTTGAAACAGCATATGGACTCTGAGCGTACGTTGGCGAACCCTCAGATATTTTATCTGTCTGACCGCCATATACTTCGGAACTTGAGGCAAAAATTAATTTGCGTTTATATCTTCGACAAACATCAAGGACGTTTTGTGTTCCATATAAATTAATATCCATTGTTTCTTGAGGATGCTCAATTGATTTATCGACATTTATTTGAGCCGCTAAATGATAGACAAGGTCCGAGTGTTTGATATATTTTTCTAGGTCTTCTTGGTATCTCACATCGGCATAAAAAGTCGGAAAAGTTCTATGCTCAAAAGATTTATATTCACATGGGTGAGAAAAATTGTCTAGACCAACAACGTCATAACCTTTAGAGACGAGGTAATCACCAAGATGAGAGCCGATGAATCCTAGGCTTCCAGTGATTAGGCAGCGTACTTGTTTCATAATAGTTTAGTTGGTAAATTGTTAATTCTTTGTCTAGAAATTTCACAGTATTCTTCGCTAATATCAATTCCAATAAAATTTCTGTTTAGTAATTTTGCCATCTTACAAGTAGTGCCACTTCCACACATTGGGTCTAATACTATATCTCCTTCATTACTCCAAGTGATTATATGGTCTTTTGCTAAT
>ERZ795054.1246-NODE-1246-length-25056-cov-5.457862_pt1 | contig 25056 bp, 11 predicted proteins | sample MGYA00375138_ERZ795054 | MGnify/ENA primary metagenome ERZ795054 (study PRJEB30183, sample SAMN05720215) | anaerobic digester metagenome | isolation source: active sludge of municipal wastewater-treating anaerobic digesters | place: USA | collected 2014-12-23 ... | reverse complement strand
TGCCGGAGCGCGATAACCTCATGAAGCAGCCCGAGGGCAATCAACCGATGCTCGCCTTGCCACAACTGCTGCGCCGGCAGGGGTTCGCCACGCTGTTCCTCTACAACGGCCTGCTTGCCTGGGATAACAAGGAGGGTTTCTTTCGCGGCCACGGCGTCGAACAGTTCATCGGCCGCCATGACTACGTCGATCCCGTCTTTGTGGACCCCGATTGGGGCGTGTCGGACCAAGACGTCTTCACTCGCGCGCGGCAGGAATTCGACGCTCTGGCGCGAACGGGCCGGCCGTTCGTCGGTGTGATTCTCACGTTGTCCAATCACGCGCCCTTCAATCTTCCGCGGGTGCCCGGTCTGGTCCCGATCACCGGTGGCGGCCAACAGAACACCCGGCTCAACGGTATTCACTATGCGGACTGGGCCATCGGCGAGTTCATGGAGCAGGCCGGGCGCGCTCCGTGGTTCGCCGACACGCTGTTTGTTTTCGCCGGCGATCATGGGTTCGGCCTGCCGCCGGTGCTCACCCCGTTGAACCTCCTCCACGAGCACATCCCTATCCTGTTTTACGGCCCCGCCATTCTCGGCGACGCCGGGGAACGTCGCAGCGTGATTGCCAGCCAACTCGACATTCTGCCGACCGTCCTGGGCATCTTGGGAACTGACGCGCCACATCAGGCTTTCGGACGCAACCTCTTGCGCCTGCCTCCCGACGATCCGGGTCATGCCTACTTGAAACAGTCCGGAGATCCCGTGGTCGGCTATCTTGAAGGGGACTGGTTGGCGGTGTGCGCCCTGGGACAAGCCTCCCAACTCTATCGCATCAACCTCGGTGACCCGCCCTCTGCCAGCGAGGACCTGACCGCCCGCGAACCCGTCCGCGCGGCCGCACTCGACAAACGCCTGACGGCCTTCACCGTGACCGGGCTCTACACGCTGACCAAGCACTTGATGGCGCCCCATCCTTAAAGGCCACGCGGGGAAGAGGGCGGCCCAGAAACGCAGGGACTTTTCATTGAACTGAGAACTGGTTTTGGATTGAGGCGCGCCTCGCCAGCCCGCATGCTTCATGGAGTTGTGACTACTGCGAAGCCGAACACTGTAAAGCGTGGAGCCTCGCGGGCTGGAACGAGGAGGTTCGTGTCGAAGTTCGGGCTGCGCGTCGCCCTGGCGCTGGCCGTCTCGACGCCAACCACGCAAGCCCTCGATCGAGCGGGTGACTGGCACGAGGGCGCGGGGTTCCGCTTTCGCGAGTTGGCGCCCGAGACAGCCGATGCGCCGGGCGGACGCGACGTCGGCTTCGCATCCATCCCGGCCTCCCGCAGCGGCATTGCGTTCGCCAACCCGCTGCCGGTCCGGTGGGTGATGGACAACAACAATCTCATGAACGGCTCGGGCGTGGCCGCGGGCGACTTTGACGCGGACGGCTGGTGCGACCTGTTCTTCGCGGGGATCAACGGCACAAACGCCCTGTACCGCAACCTGGGCGATTGGCGATTCGAGGACGTGACCTCGAAGGCGGGCGTCGGGAAGACCGGGCCGCATGCGACCGGCGCGGCGTTTGGCGACACGGACGGCGATGGGGATCTGGATTTGCTGGTGGCGACCCTGGGGCGCGGAGTGCGCTGTTTCGAGAACGACGGGCGCGGGCATTTCCTCGAGACCACGGTTCAGGCCGGTCTTTTGAGCGAGGCCGGCAGCACGACCCTGGCGTTGGGGGACGTGGACGGCGACGGCGACCTCGATCTCTACGTGGCCAATTATGGCTCAATCTCGATCCTCCGCTCCGGCGGGCGCGCCGAGATGCGGTTGGTCAACGGCAAGTGGGAGATCAGCGGGCCGTACGCAAAACGGCTGCGATTCGTCGATGGCCGGCTCGAAGAGGTCGGCGAAGCCGACGCGCTCTATCTCAATGATGGCAAAGGCCGGTTTCGCGCGGTGCCATGGAACTCGGAGTTCTTCCGCGACGAGCAGGGCATGCCCAAACCCGCGCCGCTGGACTTCGGTCTGACGGCGCAGATGCGGGATCTGAACGGGGACGGCTCGCCGGACATCTACGTCTGCAACGATTTCCAGACGGTTGACCGGATCTGGATCAACGACGGCACCGGGCGCTTCCGCGCGGTGCCGCGCCTGGCGATGCGCAAGCAGAGCTTTTCCTCGATGGGGGTCGATTTCGCCGATATCAACCGCGATGGATTCCTGGATTTCATCACGACCGAGATGATGAGCCGCGACCACCGGCTCCGCATGCGGCAGGTGGTCGGCATCGGGCCGCTGATCCCCGAACCGGGCAGGATCGACAACCGGCCCGAGGTCGCCCGCAACACGCTGTTTCTGAACCGGGGCGACACCACGTTCGCCGAGATCGCCCATTATGCCGGTGTCGTCGCATCCGATTGGTCCTGGCTGCCTGTTTTCCTCGATGTCGATCTGGACGGATTCGAGGACATCCTGATTGGAAACGGGATGATGTTCGATGTCCAGGACCGGGACGTGCTGCAGCAGATCCGGTCGTTCGGACGCCAGACGCCCGAGCAAAGCCGGACCAACCTGGCGCTCTATCCGCACTTCGTCACCCCGGATCAGGCGTTGCGCAATCGCCGGGATCTGACCTTCGAAGATGTCAGTGCGCGGTGGGGATTCGGCGCAGATCGGATCACGCAGGGCATCGCTCAGGCGGATCTCGACAACGACGGCGATCTCGATCTGGCCCTCAATGGCGTCAACAGCGGCGCCGCCCTCCTCCGCAACGAGGCCCGCCTCCCTCGCCTGGCAATCCGCTTGCGCGGCCGCGCGCCGAATCCGTTCGGAATCGGAGGCCTGATCCGCGTCCTGGGCGGCCCGGTCGGACTTCAGATGCAGGAGATCCTCTGCGGTGGCCATTACCTGTCGTGCAGCGACACGTTGCGGGTCTTCGCGGCGGGCGCCGCAACGAATGTGTTGGCGATTGAAGTCCGCTGGCGCAGCGGCGCCACCGCCACTCTCGAAGGCGTCCAGCCCAATCGGGTGTATGAGATCGATGAACCGACGACAGCCCTCCCTCGAGGAGCCTCCGCTGCTGCCGCCCCTCACCCCCCGTCGGGCGCGGCTTCTCCCAGCCGGTTGCCTGCGTCGGCCGAATCCTCCAACGCCCGCGAGGATGCGCCCGCATCCGGGACGCTGCCCTCGACCATGTTCCGCGATGTCAGCGATTGGCTCGGCCATGTCCATCGTGAGCAGATGTTCCCGGACTACCAGCGGCAGCCGTTGCTGATGAAACAGTACAGCCAGCTCGGACCCGGCGTCGCCTGGTTCGACCTGGATGCCGACGGCCAGGATGAACTGATCGTCGGGGCGGCAAGAGGCGGCGCCATGCAGGCGTTTCGATGGAACGGGACGAACCGATTCGACTGCCTGAATGCACCGGGGAACGTCCCGGCGCCCGACGATCTCACTGGGCTGGCAGGGTGGGTGTCGTCGGACGGCGCGCGGTCAGTCTTCGCCGGGCTCTCGCACTATGAGTCCGAAAACTCCTACAGCGCCGGATTGGTCCGGGGTTCCCTGGCAGCCCCCGGCGGCCCATTCGAGGTGATACCTCTCCTTGCCATACCTGGCACCCGCGGCGTGACCGGCCCGCTCGCAGTGGCCGACATCGATGCGGACGGCGACCTCGATTTGTTCGGCGGCGGCCGGGTGATTCCGGGGGCATATCCGCGGCCCGCGGTCGCGCGTGTCTTTCGGCAGGGTCCGGATGGTCTTCGCCTTGACGAAGCGAACAGCGCAGCGTTGGCCGACGCCGGTTTGGTGAGCGGCGCTGTCTGGAGCGATCTGGATGGGAACGGCTTCCCCGACCTGGTGTTGGCCTGCGAGTGGGGGCCGATCCGCCTCTTCCGGAACGAGCGCGGGACGCTCAGCGAGTGGAACGTACCGATCGGCGTTCAACCTGCAACGCTCGGCGCTCCGCCCTCAGTCGGCGGCCGCGCCGGCACCCTCAACCCTCAACCCTCAACCCTCAACGAACTGAGCGGCTGGTGGAACGGGGTGACGACAGGAGACTTTGACGCAGACGGCCAGCTCGACATCGTCGCGGGCAATTGGGGTCTCAATACCCATGTCTCGGCATCGGTCGCGCATCCGGTTCGGCTCTTCTACGGCGATCTGGCCGGTCTCGGCGTAACCGATCTCATCGAAGCGGCTTACGTCCCGGAGTTGCGCGCCGATGCGCCCGTGCGCGGCCTGAATGCGTTGGGCCAGGCTTTCCCGATGCTTCAAGGCCGTTTCCCAACCCATCGCGCCTTTGCCAGTGCGACAATCGAAGACGTGCTCGATGCGCTCCCCAACCCCGCACAATCCGTCTCCGCCACCACTCTCGCCTCGATGCTCTTCCTGAACCGCCGCACCCACTTCGTCGCCCAACCGCTCCCGGCCGAGGCCCAGTTCGCCCCGGCCTTCTCGGTGAATGTGGGCGATTGCGATGCCGACGGTCACGAGGATCTCTTTCTCAGCCAGAACTTCTTCGCCCTCAGACCCGAGGTGCCGCGTCTGGACGGCGGACGCGGCCTATGGCTTCGGGGCGATGGACACGGACGGTTGACCGCCGTCCCCGGCCAAGTCTCCGGCGTGGCGGTCTATGGAGAGCAGCGCGGCGCCGCCCTCGGCGATTTCAACCGGGACGGTCGGGTCGACCTTGCCGTAACCCAGAACGGCGGACCAACCCGCCTTTTCCTGAACACGGCGCCCCGGCGCAGTCTGACCGTCCGCCTCGAAGGCCCTCGAGGCAATCCGATGGCCATCGGCGCGCGCATGCGGCTCTGGCGCGGGCCAACTCCCGGCCCAATCCGCGAAGTCCGCGCTGGCAGCGGCTACTGGTCTCAAGACGCCGCGACGCAGGTGATGGGCAGCCCGGAACCGCCGACCGAAATCGAGGTCTTCTGGCCTGGCGGAAAAGCCGTCCGCTTTCCGCTCGATGCCAACGCCTCCGGATGCGTCATCCCGATCGAGGGGACAATGCGGGTGACGCAGGGTCTCACAGAGCGTCCCACTCGCGCGCCAGGGCGCTGAGGCGCATCACGCGACCGAGCAACTCAGGCAGCCGATCCAGGCGCAGCGCATTCGCGCCGTCGCTCAGGGCGCGCGAGGGATCCTCGTGCACTTCGCAGAAAAGACCGTCGATGCCGGCGGCCGCACCGGCTCGTGCGAGCGTCTCGATGAACTCCGGCTGCCCTCCGCTGCGGCTTCCGGCGCCTCCGGGCAGTTGGACGGCGTGCGTGACATCGAGCACGACGGGGCAGCCCAACCGCCTCAGGATCGGGATCGCGCGCAGGTCCACAACCAGGTTCTGGTAACCGAACGTCGTCCCCCGCTCCGTCAGCAGGATGCGGTCGTTGCCCGTGCTCCGCACCTTCTCGACGATCAGTCCCATGTCCGACGGGGCCAGGAATTGCCCCTTCTTCACGTTGACGACGCGTCCGGACGCGCCGACGGCGAGCAACAGATCGGTCTGTCGGCACAGAAAGGCGGGCACCTGGAGAATATCGCAGACCTCGGCTGCCGGGGCGACTTGCGCCGCCTCATGCACGTCCGTCAGCAGGGGGACTCCGAAGCGGGCCTTGATGGCGCCCAGAATCCTCAACCCCTCGCGCAGACCCGGTCCGCGGTACGAACTCAGGGCTGAGCGATTGGCTTTGTCGAACGAGGCTTTGAACACAAAGGGCAGCCGCAAGGCGGAAGTCAGGGCGGCCAGGTGCTCCGCCAGCCGGGTGGCGTGCTCCTCGCTCTCGATCACGCACGGCCCGGCGATCAGGAAAAGCGGCCGCGCCGCTCCCAACCGGAGCGGGCCGAGCTCGATCTCGCGCATGGCGGTCATCCGACGCGCCCACTTTGGATCCTCGCCGCCACGGACGCAAGCAGCGGGGGCGGCAATTTCACGAAACATGGAGGCTGGCGAAATCAGCGCAGCCAGCAACACGTTTCGAACCGATTGGACGAAGGCTGCTCCTTCCTTCGGGTGGAGCTCCGTCGGTCAGGGAATCGCGCGCACACCGACGACAACCAGACGCGCATTTTTCGCTTTTCTTGTGTTGGGCCAGTTTTTTGTTGCCAGAGCCGGGTGAGTTCTTACACTCCAACTGATTCCAGAATATTCCGTGGCACCAATCCTCAGCGAAAGTGCGTCTGCGGGTGCTACCCGTGCTGGAGGTGTGTGGCTCGGGCGAGGGCCCGGGTCCCACGGGAATCCCCTGCGGACGCAATCGGAATAATGGAGCAAAAACAACCCTATGCACCTAAAACTCATACAAGGATTCCTGGTGACGGCTTTGGCCGGCGCGACGGCGCTGGCCGGATCGTTCACCTCGGACTTCAGCGACCCCAACCAACTGGGGCTCTGGTTCAGCGGCAGTGCGGTGATCGAGGATGGGCATCTGGCCCTCACTCCAGCGGCTAACAGCTTGCAGGGAACGATGGTTGTGGACGATCTCGACTCCTACCAGGCTCTCGAGAGTTTCACCGTCACCTTCAAACTCCAAATCGGACCCGGTTCCGGAAATCCAGCCGACGGCTTCAGTTTCTCCTTCGGACAGGATGTGACTGCCGGCTCGAACTTCGGCGAGGAGGGCGGCACCACCACAGGCATCAGCGTCTGCTTTGACATCTATGACAACGGCGCAGGCGAAGCGCCGGCGGTGGACGTCAAGTACAACAACGTCACGATCGCAAGCACCAAGTTCGCCAAAGCCGACATGGTGACCAGCTCGTTCGTGGATGTGTCCATCCAACTCACCCGATCGGGCACCCTGAACGTGAACTACAAAGGCCAGCCGCTTTACGCCAATCTCCTCCTGCCCGAATTCGTGCCGGTCGAGGGATTGTTCGCATTCGGCGCGCGCACGGGCGGCGAGAATGCGGCTCAGTGGATGGACGACCTGAACATCCAGACGGTCGTGGCCGCTGCGCCGACACCGCCGTCCGTCACGGCAAACCCGCAGAACCAGACCGTCGATGAGGGGGCCAACGCCACCTTCACCGTCGGGTTCGACGGCTCGGCGCCACTGGCCTTTCAGTGGTACAAGAACAACACGGCGATCGACGGGGCGACCGCCCCGACGCTGACCCTGACGGCGGTCTCGTTCAACGACAACCAGGCCAAGATCAAGTGCGAGGTCACCAACACCGCCGGATCGGCGACTTCGACCGAAGCGACCTTGACCGTTGTGCGCGATGACACGCCGCCGGTGTTGGTTTCCGCGAAGGGCAGCACCGATTTCCTGGGCGTGGTCCTGACGTTCTCCGAGCCGATCGATGAGGCCACCGGCGGCAACAAGGACAATTATGCCATCGCCGGTCTCACGGTGAATTCGGCGACGGTGTTGGGTGCGAACGTGGTCCTGGCGACCACAAAACAGAACGAAGGCGCCACCTACACCGTGGTCGTGAACAATGTGAAAGACCGCTCGGTCCTCGGCAACACGATCGCCGCGAACAGCCAGGCGGAGTTCAAGACCTTTATGTTCATGCTGGGCCGCGTCCTCCACAAGAAATACAACGGCTTCGACGACAACAGCGGCGGCACCCCCGCCAACCTGTTCGCCGATCCCCGCTATCCGAACCAACCCGACCGGATGGACCTCATGCCGATGTGGGAGTACCCCGCCAATGGCGCGGGCCGCGACGCCGTCGCCGACCCGACCCGGAACTACTTCGACACGCTCGAGGGCTTTTTCATCCCGCCCGAGGACGGCAACTACGTCTTCCTCACCGCCGGGGCCGACCGTTGGTGGCTCTATCTGAGCACCGACGACGATCCGGCGAACATGGTAATGATCGCCGGGGAGCCGGGCGGGTGGAGCGATCCACGCGGCTGGGTGCAGATCTATTCGGGCAGCCTCGAGAATCGTCGATCCGACTATTCAACCCTGAACCAGTGGCCGACAGCCCCGACCATCACCCTCGAGAAGGGCAAACGGTATTACATGCTCGAAGTCCATCACGACCCCAGTTGGTGCGGGGCCGACGACTTCAGCGCGACTTACATCAAGGAAGGCGATCTGGATCCGGCGAATGGCTCAGCGCCGACCCTGACCGGCAATGTCGTCGGCTGCTATGTGGATCCGACCGGCAGTTCGGTCACGATTACTCAACAACCGGCCGACGCGACGCAGGAAGTGGGGCGCAGCGTGGTGTTTACCGTGGTCGCGACCGGGACTTCCGCCTATGGCGCAGCCCTCACCTATCAGTGGCAGAAGATGGCTCCCGGCACGAGCACGTGGACCGACATCGCCGGCGCCACATTTGCCTCGTACACCACGCCGCTGGTGACGCTCGCCGACAACGGAACCAAGTTCCAGGTCGTCTGCTCCGTGCCGGCCGTCGTTCAGCCGAGCGCGACAGCCACACTGACGGTGGTTTCGGACATCACGCCGCCCAGGCTGGCGGGGGCCGGGGCGCTTCCCAGCCAGACAGGAGCCACATTCGATGTGGGCGTCACCTTCAACGAGAAAGTCGATGCCGCCACGGCCGGGACCCAGTCCAACTACACCCTGTCAGCGGGCACCATCACCGGCATCACGTTCTACGAAGGTTCGCCGGGCGCTGTCCTGACCGTCTCGGGATTGACAGTGGGCAGCACGTACACCGTCACGGTGCAGAACGTGAAGGATCTTGCCGGCAACCCCATGACCAGTGAATCGAAGAACTTCAAGGTGTCCGCGATGAAGTGGGGCGTCGTGGGCGCCAACGAAGCCGCCCTCGGCAACGGCGTCCTCGCCACCGCCGAGAACGCATTCGACGTCTACAGCGATGGCGTCGGCGAATGGGGCACGTACGATGAGGCAACCTTCGTCTACGAAGAAGTCACCGGCGACTTCGACAAAGTGCTCCGCGTCGAGTACCAGGATGCTTCGAGCCAATGGGCCCGCGCGGGTCTCATCGCCCGCGACGTCACCAACTTCGGCGTCGATCGGGCCACCCAAGACGCCGGCGCAGCCGGGCGTTACCAGAAGGTGCACGTGAACCCGGTGCAGACCGCGATGGGCACAGCGGGCAACAACAGTTGGGAAGGCAACCGGCGCCTGACGACCGGAGCCGCCACAACCAGCGCCGGCGGCGGCGGCACGCCGCTCTATCCGAACGCGTGGTGCCGTCTCCAACGCACCGGCCAGACGTTCATCATCTTCCGGAGCGATGACGGAATGAACTGGACGCAGCTTGGCGCCAGCACGTTCGACCCGGCCATGCCGGCCACGCTCTTCGTCGGGCCGGAGTTCTCGCCCGAACTCGGCAACATCAGCGATGAAGGCCTGAAACGCCCGTTCGTGGCGAAGTTCCGCGATTATGGCAACTTCACGCCATTCATCCCTCTGAAGATCGCCTGGATCAGCTTCCATGCGGACGCCAATACCCCGGACGCCGATGCCTTGGCCGCGGGCTTCACGCGGGCTCCCGATGCCGGCTACACCGACCTCCTGGCTTCTGCCGGGCACCAGGTGACCCGCTTCCTCACGTCTGGCACGCCCGATACGGCGCTGCTGAATACGTTCGACGTCGTGATCGTGAGCCGGTCCGTGCCCAGCGGCGACTATCAGGATCCTCCCGAGACGCTGGCCTGGAACGGGATCACCGCTCCGATGATCATGATCAACGGCTACATCCTGCGGAACAGCCGCCTTGGCTTCGTGACGGGCGGCAACATTCCGGACACGGCCGGCCCGGTGAAGCTGTTGGCCCAGAGACCGACGCACCCGATCTTCGACGGAGTCGCGCTCGGGGCGGACAACACCATGGTGAACGACTATGCGCAGCCCGTCACCTTCAACGGCACCGTGCAGCGAGGCATCTCCGCCAACACCGACCCTCTGGCCGGTGGCGGAACCCTGCTCGCCACCATCGCGGCTGCCGGCGATCCCGCCAACGGCGGCCTGGCGATCGCCGAATGGTACGCTGGCGCTCAGATGGCCACTGCCGCGGGCGACAACCTGGGCGGCCACCGGTTGGTCATGCTGACCGGCAGCCGTGAGGCATCGGGCCTGACCTCTCATGGCGCCGGCATCTACGACCTGACTGCGGACGGCGGCAAGCTGTTCTTGAACGCCGTGAATTACATGGCCCAGCCGGTTGTTCTGTTCACCGCCATCACCAGGAATGCAAACGGAACGATCACCCTCGAGTGGGAGGGTGGCGGCACACTCCAGGCCGCATTGTCCATCACCGGACCATGGGAGGACGTCGCCGGCGCCACCAGCCCATACACGTTCGCGCCGCAGGCGCCTGTGATGTTCGGACGCATCATCAAGTAAACAATCGACCCTGTTCGCACACAGAGGCCGGGGTTCGCCCCGGCCTCTCTTCTTTGGTGAAACGTTCCAGCCAAACCGCCCGGCCCTCGGTCCCCTCCCGAGGCGCGCTGGCGGATCGACCGCCCGCCAGTCCGGCGTCGCCGTGCCGGGCTCCGCATCGCCATCGATGGTTTTTTCGGATTGCTGCGGCAATCGTCGTCCCGCTGCTGTGTGTTGGCCTGATGGAAACCGGTCTTCGCCTCGCCGGGTACGGGCGCCCCACCTCGTTTTTCCTGCAAACGATCGCCGGCGGCACCAACACCCTGATCGACAACACCTGGTTCGGTCTCCGCTTCTTCCCACCCGCCCTTGCGCGCAGTCCCGCGCCCATCTCATTCCCAGCCGAGAAGCCGGCCAACACGTATCGGATCTTTCTCTTCGGCGAATCCGCGGCGCTCGGCGACCCGCGTCCGGCGTACGGGGGTGGGCGCTGGCTCGAAGTCCTCCTGCGCGATCGGTTCCCCGGACGCGCGATCGAGGTGGTGTGCGTGGCCATGACCGCCATCAACTCCCACGCCCTGCCCCCCATCGCCCGCGCATGCGCGCGGCTCGATGCCGACCTGTGGATCGTCTACGCCGGCCACAACGAAATGGCCGGGCCGTTCGGCGCCAACACGGTGTTCGGTCTGCAAACGCCGCCCCGCTGGGTGGTGCGCGCGAGCCTCAGCGCCCAACGCCTTCGCACGGGACAATTCCTGGCCGCTCTTCTCCGCAACCGTGGACGCGCGTCCTCCCCACCCGATGCCTGGGGCGGATTGGGGATGTTCCGGGACCGGCACCTGCCACTCGATCACCCGGGCCGGGAACGGGTCTACCGGCACTTCCGGCAAAACCTCTCCGACCTGGTCCGAACCGGCATCCGCTCCCGCGTCCCCATCCTTCTGAGCACTGCCGCCAGCAACCTGAGAGATTGCGCGCCCTTCGCCTCCTCGCCGCTCCCGAACACGGGCGGCACCAGCGCGGCGCGGTTCGAGGCCCTGTGCCAAGGCGGCGACCGCCTGGCCGCCGCGGGACACTGGGCCGGAGCGGCGACACAGTTCGAGGCGGCGCTCGGACTCCACCCGCGGTCCGCTGAGCTCCACTATCGACTCGGCCAAAGCCTCGCCGCTCTGGGCAACACAAACGCCGCGGCAACATGCTTCGAGCAGGCGCGCGATCTCGACACCCTCCCGTTCCGCGCGGACTCGAGGATCAACACGATCCTCGGAGGAATTGCGCGCCAATACGCGGACCGGGGCGTGCTGGCTGTGGATGCCGCAGATGTCCTCGGCCGGCAGAACTCCGCGGGCGTCCCCGGCCAGGAGTCGTTTTACGAACATGTCCACCTGAATCCCGAGGGCAATTATCGCCTCGCCCGCGTCTGGGCGGACGCGATCGTCCCGCTGCTCGCAGGCACGGAGAGAAACCGGACTGCCTCATGGCCGGAGTTCGAGGCCTGCGCCCGCCCCCTCGGGCTCACCGATTGGAATCGCCACGCCGCACTCGATGAAATGCTGCGGCGCATTCTCGATGCCCCATTCACCAACCAGCTCGACCACGCTGTCCGACTTGACCATTTCCGACGCCAGCTCGCCGGGACGCGCGCGCGGATGCAGGCCCGGGCGCCGTCCGAACTGCGTTCGAGTTACGAGGACGCGATTCGCAACCGCCCCGCCGACCATTGGCTGCACCACAACTACGCCGAGTACCTCAACAACTCGGGCGACCTGGCCCAGGCCGCCGCCCAAATGGGGCAGATGCGCGACCTGATCCCGCACCACTTCGCGGCTCACCTGCATCTCGGACGCCTGCTCGCCCGCCAGAAGCAATTCGAGGAGGCCAGGGCATCGCTCGAAGCCGCCTTGATCCGGCGTCCGGACCTCGCCGAGGCCCATGTCGAGCTGGGCCAGATCGCGGCCAGCCAAAAGGAGTTCGAGGAGGCGCTGGCCCATTTTGATGCCGCGATCCAAAGGCGCCCCGAAAGCGCTCGAGTCTATCTGCGGCGAGCCGACGTGTTGATGGCCCTCAGGCGCCGCGGGCCGGCCCTCGATTCTCTCCGTGAAGCCATCCTGGTGGACCCCGCGTTCTGGGAGGCCCGGTACCACTTGGGGATCGAACTGGCAACCGACGGCAAAGTCGCCGACGCCCAGGCCGAACTGGCTGAAGTCGTGCGTTTGCGACCGCAGCATGTCCTGGCCCGTTTGAACCTCGGCAACCTCCTGGTGCGACAGGGGCGCGTCGAGGAGGCGCTGACGCAGTTTCGCGAGGTGCTCCAGTTGGATCCGGGAAACCAGACCGCAAGAGACTCCGCCGCCGCTCTCGAGCGCCGCCCGGATCGAGAGAATCCTTGACCACTCCAACGCAGAACACAAACTCGACTTGTTTGCGGCAGATTTCAGCGGTCAGGAATTCCAACGAAGCTCCGCCTCAAACCGGCGAGTGAGCCTCGGACTTCGAATCGGCTTATGACACTGCAAGACGCCATGATCGAAATCGCGCGGCGGGCCAAGGCCGCCTCGCGCGAACTGGCCGGTCTGTCGACATCCGACAAGAACCGCTGCCTCGAGTCGATGGCCACGGCCCTCGAAACGTACACGTCCCAGATCGAGATGGAGAACCGGCGCGACCTCGAAATCGGGGCGCAAGCCGGCTTGTCCCGAGCGATGCTCGACCGGCTGCGCCTGGACGACAAACGGATCGCGGCGATGGCCCGCGGACTCCGCGAGGTTGCGGCCCTGCCCGATCCGGTCGGTCGGTTGCTCGAGGAGCGGGTGCGTCCCAACGGACTTCGCCTCCGGAAAGTGTCGACGCCCATTGGCGTGATCGTGATCATTTACGAAAGCCGGCCGAATGTGACCGCCGACGCCGCGGGCCTCTGCTTCAAGTCCGGCAACGCAACCATTCTGCGCGGGGGCAGGGAAGCCCTGAACTCCAACCGCGCGATCGCGTCCATCCTGGTCGACGCGGGCAGGGAAGCCCTGCCGGCGTTTCCGGAACACGCGATCCAGTTGGTGCAGACCCCCGAGCGCGAGGCCATCCCGGCACTCTTGTCGCTGAGTCAATACATCGACCTCTGCATGCCGCGGGGCGGGGAGGGGTTGATCCGGGCGGTGGCGGACTGCTCGAAGGTGCCGGTGATCAAGCATTACAAAGGCGTCTGCCACGTTTTCGTGGACCGCGCCGCCGACTTCGCAATGGCCGAGCAGATCGTTCTCAACGCCAAGTGCCAGCGCCCGGCTGTCTGCAATGCGACCGAGACGCTGCTCGTCGATGCCCCGATCGCCGCGTCCTTCCTGCCGGGCGTCGGAAAACACCTCGAGCAGCGGCAGGTGGCGTTGCGTGTGGATGAAGCGGCCCTGGCGATCCTGCAGCCGCATCTGTCCGGATTGCGCGGCGCGACCGAGCAGGACTGGTTCACGGAGTACAACGACCTCGTCCTCAACGTCCGCGTGGTCGAGGGTGTGGACGCCGCCGTCGCCCACATCAATCGCTACGGCTCAGCCCATTCGGACGCCATCGTGACCGCCGACGAAGCGCGCGCCCGGCGGTTCCTGGCGGGTGTGGATTCCGCCGCCGTCTACTGGAATGCGTCGACGCGCTTCACCGACGGAGGCGAGTTTGGCATGGGTGCGGAGATCGGGATCAGCACCGACAAAGTGGGGGCGCGCGGCCCGATGGGACTCGAGGAGTTGACCAGTTACAAGTGGCTGGGGTTTGGCCAGGGCCAGGTGCGCGCGTGATCGGCTGTCCGAGATAGGGGTCAAACCATGACATTGTCGTGACTGAGGGGTTGCCCGCGCTGCGTCACTTGACCACCAGTGTCACGCTCTCCGAATGGCTGTTGAACTCGGGCGCGTACATGCACTGGACTGTCGCGAGGCCGCTCTCGTACTCGCCGCGCAATTGAATGCGCATCGAGTACTCGAAGACGTAGGTCCCGGCGCGCAGGCGGTCGATGAAGAAGTGGCTTGCGGTATCGCGTGTCGATTCGTAGTAGCCCAGGCCGTCCTGATACCGGTAGCCGGAGAGGACATTGACCGGCTCGGTGCCGCTGCCGCGCTGATCTTTCAGATGCACGAACTCGATGTCCCGATCCGTCCGCAGCTCGATCCGCACCACCAGTTCGTCGCCCACCGACAGCGGGCCACGCGCTTCGTCGAGCACGGGGCCGTTGATCGTATTGCGTTTGGTATACAGCGTCTTGACGAGCTTCAATGGCGTCCGCTCGTGCGGCCTCACCTTGGCAATGTCTTCCAGGTACTGCCAATGTACGCTGCCCCAGGCCACACCCGCATCCTGCTTGCGCACGGTGATCTTGCCAAACGACGGCTTGATCTCGGCGCTCGCAAACCGGCGTTCGTAGAAGCCGGTCCCCGCTTCGGGCGGGGCGGTGTCTGTCGCCGGCCTGTCCTGCGCGCGCGAAGTCGAGGAGCCGCCCGGAACAAGCGGCGTGATCGACAGGCCGCCCAGATTCACATCGACCAACCGATCGCTCGCCAGCAGGTCGCGTCCGCGCCGCAACAGCGCGTAGACGGCGTCCGCCGTCGCCTTCGTGGTGCGCCAGTCCTGGGTCTGTTTCTGTTTGATGAGCCAGACCTGGCAACCGTCCACGACGGCGGCGTCTTTGGCCACTTCGTCGAAGGCCTCGATCATCAGCGCCTGGGTTTCGACCGGCGCGTCGTGCCACCACCAGCTCGATTCGGCGTCGCGCCAATAGCGCCCCAACTCCGGATCGGTAACCGACCTCTCTTTCAACGATTTCAGGATCGCCTCGGCGGTCGCCGTGTCGCCGAACCGGTTCAGCGCAAGCGCCAGGTGTCCCTGGGATTGCCGCGCGCGCATTGACAACGCATAGCGCTTGGCCTGGTCGAGGAAGTAGTCCAACGCCGTCCGGTGTTGCTCCGCCACGGGCTTGTCTTTGAGGTAGAAGCTGCGGGCGTACAAATAGAGGGCGATCTGTGGGGTGAGCTGGCTGGCCCCCGTCGTGATCTGCCGCTTGAGAATGTCGCGATAGGTCTCGTCGAGCCACGCATCGAGCCGGTCCAGCGCCCGGATCGCGGGGGCGACATCAACGTCCACGCCGAGGTGACGGAGGCGGCCGAACCCGGCGACGATGTAGAGCGTGATGTAGTCGCTGCCGCGCCCGCCCGGGAACCACGGCCAGGAGCCATCGTCCAACTGCGCTTCCCGGACCTTGCTCAGGGCGTTGGCCTGTTCGCTGTCGAGCCGGTTGTCGTCGAACAGGACGCCGATGTTGCGGCGCGCCTCGCTCTCCTGCTGAGCCTCGCAGACCCAGGGCGATTCTTCGAGCATGACGCCTTTGAGGTCCTGGTTCTTTTCGAGCGGGCTGTCGAGGGCCGGCGTGGCCTTCCATTGATCGAAGATGCGGCGGATCTTCGGATCCGAGTTTGCGATGAAGCGGGCGAGCGCGTTGGCGTAGTACCGATTGAAGACCTGCTCGTTGCATTCGTATGGAAACTCCATCAGGTAGGGCAGGGCGAGCACCGCGTACCAGGCCGGGTTCGACACCATCTGCACGGTGAGACTCTGGTGCCGCAGCGTTCGCGATTTGCCCGCATCCAGCAGCGCGGTGAACTCGAAACGGTTCGTGCCCGGGCCGACGATCGGCAGCGGGAGCGACTCGGTCACCGGGATCCGCCGCCCCAACACCGGGACCAGGCCCTCCTCGCCGTCGGAGACCGTGCCGGCCGCCGCAACCGCCTTGTACGTGAGCACCGAAAGCCCCTCGGGCACCGTCAGGCGCCACGCCACAGAGGTCGAGGCCCCGCCCGCCAGGTCGAACGAACGCTCCGGATTCCTGTTGCCGAGCAAAGCGTCGGCCGGCTGGTTGTTGAAGCCGTTGTTGAAGGTAAGCCGGACCTTGCCGCGCTGGGGCTTGTCGCCCGAGTTCGTGATCTTGACAGTGAACTCGACCACATCGCCCTCGCGCAGGAACCGCGGCGGGTTCGGCTGCACCATCAGATCCTTGGCCGTCACCGCTTTGGCCTCGATGAAGCCGGAGCGCAGCGCGCGATCGTGGGCAAACGCCAGGACACGCCACTCGGTCAGCGCCTCCGGCATCGTGAAGCTCAGGCGCACCACACCCTGCGCGTCGGCCACAAGGTGCGGATAAAAGAACGCAGTTTCGTTGAGGTTCCGCCGCGCCGACACGAGGTTCAGATCCGGCGCGGCTCGGCCCGGGCCCCCGACGGATCCGCCACCCGCCGCCTCGGCCTCGTCGTCCGGGGACTCCTTGAGACCGTAGCGCATCAGCATGGTCATCTCGGGCGCCGCGGCGGCTGGCGCCGACATGGGCGCGGACGGGACTGCGGCGGTCAGGGCCAGCGATTCAACCGCGCTATCAGCCACCACGCCCCGACGCGCGGGGACGCCGCCTGCCCTCATGAGCATCGCCGTCCCGGGGAATCCCCAGCCGGTCTGGATCAGGTCCGGCGGAAACGCGCGGTAGCCCTCGAGCACCGTTTCGAGTGACACCGGCCAATCCTGGCGAAACACGGCCAGGCCGCGCTCTTGATTGCCGAACACGGCCTGACGCCCCGTCCACTCCTGGCGAAACACCGAAAAACGACTCGGCCAGTACAATGGAAGAAACGCGTCGAGCGAACGGTCGTAGAGCGTCGCCACCAGCTCCGGCAGCCGTTTCGAATCCGACGCATTGTTGACACCCGCCTCCGCCGACAGCGCTGCGGGCTTGATGACGAGACTCCATGTCTCCTTCTTGCCCGGCTCGAGTTTCGATGTGAAATGCTCCCATTCGAGCTTCAGGTTCTTGTTGCTCCACGGCACCTCGATCTGCCGGGTTTCGAGATACGCCCGGTTCTCGCGGACCTGGGTGACGCGCAGCGTGACGCCGCCGCGCATGGCCTCGTCGATCGGCTGGCGGATCAGGGTCTGTGTCTCGCCCGGCGCGGTCCAGTACTTGCCCAGCGTCCGGCCACGAGACTCGATTTCGACATACGCGCGCCCCTCGCCATACCCCGTGCCCCAAAGGGCCGTGAACTCGGACCCGGGCTCGACGGTCCAATTGACCGCCTCCAGGAAGCTGGGCACCTTGATCGGGAACGCCTTGTCCGAGGGGCGGACGACGGTCAAAGGCAGGCGCCCGGTGACCTTCTTGCCATAGCGATCCTGCGTCTCGAGCACGGCGCGGTACGCCCCGGCGGGCAGTTTGACTTTCGCCGACGCTTCGCCCTTGGCATCAGTCGTGAAACCCTGCTCCCACACTGCGGCGCCCATGACCCAACGGTTGGGATTCGACGCGTCGGCGCCCGGACCGCCCGCGTCGGCGCCATCGTCCCAGTCTTCGTCACCGCCCCACTGTGTAAACAAGGAGGGCCGGCTGACCCGATCCGGGGCCTTGAGCGCATGGACTCTGAGGATTCCCTCGGCCTGCTGAGGTTCGCCATCGAGCGTGGTGGCGCGCACTCGCAATTCGACCGGTTGCTCGTCGGTGAGCCAATCGTCGGCCATCAAGCGCGCTTCGAGCGCGGTGTAACCGAGGCGGATGGCGCGGTCGTCCGAGCGGGTCTCGCCCGCTGAATCCGTCACGTCGGCATGCACGCTGAAGATGAAGGTCGGATCGTCCTCGACCGGTACGGCCGGGTCGGGCCGCGCGACGAACCCAACTGTGAACGCTCCGTCCGCCCCTGTGCGCAGGGTGCCGTCAGCGATCTCCTGGCTCACACCGGGCCGGAAGGCCCCGCGCCGCCATCCGTACCAGCCCCACCACCAGGGCATGCGCACCTCGCGCACGACGCGGTACTTGACTTCGGCGTTGTCCACCGCCGCCCCGGTGTAGTGCATGGCGTGGCCGGCGACTTCGAGTGTGTCGCCCAGTTTGGCGCCTGTCTTCGGCGCGTCGAGCGTCACCTGGAACTTGGGGCGCTTGTACTCCTCGATATTGACCCATCCAGCCCCCGGCGGCCCCTCGACCGCGCGCAATTCCATCCGGCCCGTCAACCGATCGCGCGGCGCGGTGAAACTGCCGCTGAACGATCCGTAGTCGTTGGCGCGATGCTGCTGGCGGGCGATCTCCTTGCGGTTGGCGTCGGAAAACACCACCGTCAGAGCCCGCGCCGCCAAAGTCTCGTAGGCGTCTTTCTCCTGATCGACCCGCAGGCAAATGCCCTTGTACTGGACCGTCTGACCCGGACGGTAAAGGGCGCGGTCGGTGAAGAAGAGCGTTTGCTCGAACGGACGTCGCTGCGGGGTGCGCCCCCAGCTCGAGAACTGGTCCGCCGTGGCGATCGCCTGTCCGTTCGCTGTCGCCTTCAGCACGTAATTCCGCCGCTGCTCGCCCAACGCCAGGGCGAACCGGCCATCCTGATCCGTGGTCAGGGCCGGGACCGCGACGCGTTGGCCCTGGCGATCGAGATACCAGGCCTGCACCTGGGCGCCGCGGCTCGGCTCGCCGGATCCGGCTTCGAGCACGAATCCATCGAGTTGGCCGGCGTCCTGGCGCAGGACGAGCGCGAGTTCGCTGACCCAAATGTCGGTCATCGCAAGCTGGTTGTCTTTTTCGGCGAAATCGGGCCTGTGGCTGGCGATGAGAAAATAGAAACCCGGCTTGAACTCCTCAGGCACCGTCACCTCGACCCGGTGCTCGAGAAAGTCGGTTGTCGGCGGCAAAGGACGCGACCAGGTGTAGGCCGCCGGGCGCGCCAGGATTGCGGCGCGCTCGTCATCGCGCAGGCTCTCGGGCCGGCTCCGCCGCCGATCGAGGTGGTCGTCCCAGTTCGAGGATACGAGGCGGAAATGCACCTGGTCCACATTCCGATACCGCACCTCGATCCCAGGCCAGGGCCGGTTCCAGATCCGCTCGGTTCGGATCGAGGCCGACTTCGACTCGATTTCGGCAACGAGGTTTGCGGCGAGCTTTCCCCCCGCGCTCTGCGGGTGAATCTGCCGGGCCCGCAGCGCGAGCTGCCGGGCCTGGACGAGGTCGTTCTGCTCGCGCAGGGCCTGGGCCCAGTGCCACAGGGCCATCGAGGCCAGCTCGTGGTCCCCGTGGCTCTCGGCGAATTGTTTCATCGCGGCTTGGAACCGCGCCGCCTTCCCCTCGCCCACAGCGACGTTCTTGGCCCAGACCAATCGCGCCAGATCCAGATCGAGAAAGGCCGTCTGATCCGCGTCGCCGGCGTGGAGCCGCATCAGAGTCTGGTAGAGCCGGATCGCCTTCACCAGGGGGGACACCGGCGCTTCGGCCGCACCGCTCCCGGCAGTCGGATCCCAATTCAAGAACACATTCACCGGCCCGAGGGCCGGGCTGTCGGCGGCAACCTGGAAGGCGTCCTGGGGGAGCGCGCCCGCCTGTTCGCCCGACGTGTAGAAGGAGAGCGCTTCGTGGGCAATGAAATCATGCAAGGTCGGGCGATAGACATCCGGGAGCGCTCCGCGCGGCAGCAAGTCGTTGTAGGCGCTGATGGGGATTGCGCGAAGCTGCGGCTCGGCGCTCAGGGCGATCGTGAACCGGCGGTCGATCTCGGCAAACAGTCGGGGCAGATCCCACGTCTCGAAATCCTCGCCCGGGACCTCGGACGTGGCGGTGCGCTGCACGAAACGCCAGCGGTTCTCGCGAAAGTACTGCCAGTACCAATGCGCCAGGATCGTCTGCAGGATCGGCTTGATCTCAGGCGGTGCGGACTCGATCTCGGCATCGAGCCTTCGGATCTTCTCCGCCGGCTTGTTTCCCTGCACCTCCCCTTCGAGCGCAATGCGCCGGGCGATGGCTTTGACCGCCTCGGCCCAGGCACGATCGGCGAGCGCGCCCTGGATGATGGGGGTCAGTTCCTTGACCGCGGTCTGGGGCAAGCCCTTTTCGACCGCTTCGTCCACGCGTTTCCACTGGGCGTCTCGCGACGCGGCATGGAGGCTGGGGTTCATAAGCAACACGACGAGCAGGACAACGGCATGGCGTTTCATGACTCAGGTTCCTCGATACAGTGCACCCGGCAAGCCCGGACGGCAACCACCCGATTAGACGGCGAGAGGCGTCGGATGCTCCCAGAGATGCCCCGTTGGCCGCCCAGGCAGCCGTCACCGGCGCTTCCTATGCGGAATCGATGCGGAATCGATGCGGACATTATTCTATGAATTCAGCAAGTCGATACAGCCACGCCACCTGACGACGAAGACAGCGCCAAAGACTGCCAAGGGGATGTCTGCTTTCGAGGTAACCATCTGGTTCACGGTTTCGATGCGCAATGACAAAGAACTCGTGGAGGTCTAATCGTAATCGTAATCCTCTGTCGCCGAATACGATCAGGACCGCCTCCCGGTTCATGCAAAGCCCGGCTTCTTTTCTAAGAACGGATTGGGCTCATGAACCAGTGACTCTCGACCCGGCGGTCCTCCGAACTCCCGAATGCACGCGAGCCTTCGGATTGGACAACGCGGACGCGCCGCGCGCAGACTCGCGGCGGCAAGTCATCCGCGGGCCGGACCCGAGCCAGACGCTCCTCGATGGACGCCGGCGCCGGGCGGTTGTGGGCATGCTTGATGGAACTCGATTGGGCAATGACAACGCCTCGAGATCGAGGCAGTTACCGGGGGCGCCTGGCGCCGTCGCCGACCGGCTACCTCCACCTGGGAAACGCCCGGACCTTCTGGATCGCACAGCGGCGGGCGCGGGCGTGCGGGGGCGAGTTGGTGTTGCGCAATGAAGATCTGGACCGGAGCCGGTGCCGCGCGGTTTATGTGTCGGCAATGCTCGAGGATCTGCTCTGGCTCGGCTTGCGATGGAACGAGGGTCCGGACTGCGGCGGGCCGCATGGACCGTATGCGCAGAGCCAGAGGCTGACCCTGTATCGCCACGCCTTGGAACGGTTGCAGCGCCTCGGCCATGTGTATCCCTGCCGCTGTTCCAGACGCGATGTCCTGTCGGCACTCGCAGCGCCCCATGCGGGGGACGACGAACCGATCTACCCCGGTACATGCCGCCCGCCTCACGGCCAGTTGCGGATGGGAATGCCGGTGGTGGCCGAGTCGCAACCGCCCGGCGAGGGTCCGCCGCGCAACGCGCCGGGAGTGAACTGGCGCTTCCGGGTGCCCGAGGGCGAGGCGATCGAGTTTGTGGACGGTTATTGCGGTCGGCAGCGGTTCACGGCGGGCGTTGATTTTGGCGACTTTGTGGTCTGGCGGCAGGATGACGTCCCGGCCTATCAGTTGGCCTGTGTGGTCGATGACGCCGCGATGGGGATCACCGAGGTCGTGCGCGGCGCCGATCTCCTGCGGTCCACCGCCCGGCAACTGTTGCTCTACCGGGCCTTGGGCATGGCGCCGCCGACGTTCTTCCATTGTCCCCTCCTCACCGATGCACAAGGCGTCCGGCTCGCCAAGCGCCACGACGCGCTCAGTCTCAGGACCCTGCGCGGGCAGGGCGCGGCTCCGGACGCCTGGCATCGGCAATGGGAGACGCTGGTGTAGCGAAGCGCGGGAGAGAGGGGCGGGGAAGCATGGAGACTGTGTGCGGCGACCATCCATTTGTCAACTATTTAGATGCGACCCCATTGTCTCTTCCGAAATCGGAGGCTTGCCACCGGCAGCGGGAACCGGCTGTAATCGAGTTGTTGTGCGCCTGACGCCCACCCATATCATTGCGCTGGTCGCCGCCGCGGTGTACGTGATCGACCAGGCGACCAAACTGGCCGTCTTGAGGCTGTTGGATCTCGCCGAACACCACGTGGTGATCGACGGATTCTTCAAGTTCGTCCACTGGGGCAATACGGGCGCGGCCTGGAGCCTGTTCTACGGCAACAACGGATTGCTCGCCCTGGTCTCGCTGGGCGCGCTGCTGGTCCTGTTCCTCACCCGCCACCGGTTCGACACCCAGGTGTGGATGGGGCAGCTCGCCTTCGGGCTCATCTTCGGCGGCATCCTGGGCAACCTGACCGATCGGATCCGCATCGGCCACGTGGTGGATTTCATCCGTTTCTACCTCGTGCAGCGCGGCGGCGACGAGGTCGGCTTCCCCGCGTTCAACATCGCCGACAGCGCCATCTGCATCGGGGTCGGCCTCCTCTTCCTCATGTCGTGGCGGGCCGAGAACGAGGCGGGCGCGCCGGCACGCCCCGTCCCGACTCCGTGAAGCCCGGGTCTTTGCCCGTCTTGTACCTCGCAGGGCCGACCGCCGTCGGGAAATCGGCGATTGCCCTCGCCCTGGCCGAACAGATCGGCGGCGAGATCGTCTCGGTCGACTCGATGCAGGTCTATCGCGGCCTGGACATCGGGACGGCCAAACCCGCCGCTGCCGACCGGGCGCGTGTGCGGCACCACCTGATCGACGTGATCGATTTGACCAGCGGCTTCGACGCCAGCCAGTTTGTCCGCCTGGCGGCGGCGGCGGTGTCGGACATCCAGGCCCGAGGACGCCCGCCGATCTTTTGCGGCGGCACGGGCCTCTATTTCAAGGCCTGGTGCGAGGGCCTCCACGAGATCCCGTCCGGCGACCCGGTGTTGCGCGCCGAACTCGAAGCGACCCCATTGCCGATCCTGCTCGATGAGCTGGCGGGGCGCGACCGCGCCACGTTCGAGACCATCGACCGGCGGAATCCGCGGCGTGTCGTGCGCGCGCTGGAAGTGATCCGGTTGACCGGACGCCCGCTCTCGGCCCAACGGACGGAACGGCGCGCGGGCGCACTCGGAGATCTGGCGGGCGCCACCCGGATCGTGGTGTTCAGGCGCGCGCCGGACGACCTGCGCACGCGCATCAACGCCCGGGTGGACGCGATGTTCGCCGCCGGTTTGATCGAGGAGACGCGCCGGTTGCTGAGCGCGGGGCTGGGAGAGAATCGAACGGCGATGCAGGCGCTCGGGTACCGGCAGGTCATCGAGCATCTGCGCGGCGAGCGGGATCTGGCCGGGACAATCGCCTTGGTCAAGCTGAAGACCTGGCAGTTCGCCCGGCGCCAGATGACCTGGTTTCGCCACCAGACACCCGCGCGCTGGATCGACCTGGAAACGCTGGACGAACCCCAGAGTGGCGTGCTTAAGTTGCTGCGCTGAGCATCCTGTCCGATTTCGAGGAGTTCGCCGTCTATGACGGACGCTGCAAGCCCCATAAGGATGACCCCGCGGCGACCGCCCGCATCTTCTACTGCACCCTCCGCGACTACGCGGAGAAATGGGATTGGCTCGCCTCGATCTTCAGCCGCGACGCCGTGTTGAAGGGCGCGTTCGACAAGTTTGCCGAATCCACCAAAGCCAAGCGCGGCACCGCGGAATTCGACGCGGACTTTCTCGCCACCATCGAAGGGTGGCGGCTGGACCTGGCCCGCAACCTCGCGCTGCGCAATCCCAAACTGACGCAGCGCGAACTGAACTTCGCCGTCCAGCGCATCATCGACCGGATCATCTTCCTGCGCATCTGCGAGGCGCGGGGCATCGAAGATCATGGGCGGCTGCAGGCGCTCGTGAACGGGGACCGCATTTACCCGCGCCTGGCAGAGCTGTTCCAGGCCGCCGATGTGCGGTATAACTCCGGCCTCTTCCATTTCCAGCCGGAGCCGGGCCGCCTCGAACCGCCGGACGAACTCACCCTGGCTGTCGAGATCGACGACAAGCTCCTGACCCGACAGATTGGACGCTACCCGGAATTCGCGATCGATACGGCCGGCTGGCATTGCCTGAACACGATGTTCATGGTCAACCTCCGGGCCGCGATGCCGGATCCGCTGTACGTGCTGGGCGTTCTCAATTCAAAGCTGATCCGGGCGCTGTGGCTGCATCGGTTCTATGATCAGCGGCGGACATTTCCGAAGATCAAAGGCACCTACTTGAAGCAGTTGCCGATCCCATGCCTCGACCATTCCGACCCCGCCGACACATCGCGTCACGAGCGGATGGTGCAGTTGGTCGAGCAGATGCTGGAATTGAACCGGAGGCTGCCGAGCGTCCGCACCCCGCAGGAGAAGACGGCGCTCGAACGGCAGATTGCCGCCACGGACACCCAGATTGATCGGCTCGTTTACGACTTGTACGGCCTGACCGAGGAAGAAATCAGAATCGTCGAAGGCGCACAACGGGTGGTTGGGGTGGGACAGTCTTTGACCCAGCCGCCCGCGTAGGCTCAGCGCGTCATGGGAATCACATTCGATCTGCAAGAGGCCGATGCCCGGCGGTTATTTCCGACACCGGCGCCCCGCCGCTCCACTGAGTCCAAGCCCGTGCGGCAAAGACGATGGGTCCCCCGCCGCTGCCGACGGCTCTGGATCGCACGCGACACCCGCATTGTGCCGGACGATTTGGCGGCGGACCTGTGCCACCAGGTTGGCCGGTGGCTTGGGGTGGAGTTGCCGCGCTCCTGGCCAGTGCGTCTGGCGGTAAAGGCGGATGTGGTCTACTACCACAACCGCCGCTTCCGCCAAGGTGTGCGTCGTGAAGGCCGGGCCGGGGTCCGGTTTCTGCGGACGTTCATGCAGCATTGGCTGGCGGCGCTACTCAGCCGCCGCTGGCCGGACTGGGGCGAGCGGCTGCCTCCCGGCTTTGAGCGAGGCGCGGAGTGGGCATCGCATTCGCCGGCCGAGGAAGGCACCGGGGCGTGTGGTTGACACGGCGCACCCGAGCCGCCCCGAGACCTCGAACCGTGTCCGTGGGAGTGCATCTGGCGGTCAGCGGTGAGGCAGCGCGCCTGAAGCCTGGCGGTTGGCGGTCGCGAAGGGTGATGGCGCCGATGTCCTCTCCAGCGGGCAGTGCATCCGGAGGTTGTCGGTGGGAATCGAGTTTGCGCCGCGTGGGGGCACGCGGCCTACAAC
>ERZ795054.1241-NODE-1241-length-25102-cov-6.453108_pt1 | contig 25102 bp, 24 predicted proteins | sample MGYA00375138_ERZ795054 | MGnify/ENA primary metagenome ERZ795054 (study PRJEB30183, sample SAMN05720215) | anaerobic digester metagenome | isolation source: active sludge of municipal wastewater-treating anaerobic digesters | place: USA | collected 2014-12-23 ... | reverse complement strand
GCGTATACGTTCCTGTCGTCCTTTTCCAGCAATTCGTTGAGCTTCTTGATCGCAAGCTTGGTCTGGCCGGATTCTATCATCTTCAGGATGTCCTCCATCTTTTTTGGGAGGACAAAGGTATACACGATGTAAAGCACGATTATCGACAGGAAGACAAAAAAGACGAATATCAGCACGTAGGTTAAAAGCATATGGATTTGATACCTGAAATTGTATTATATAGTATTTTCGGTCCGCAAACAGCTTCTTTTTACAGATATAATATATATGATACTAAATGTATATCATTTTTCGGCTGTCAAGAGGTTTAGAATGTTCCTGAATTTTGTGACGAAGGAATACCGGACGCCGGAAGGATACATATTAAAACACCATCCGTCCCTGAAAGAGCAAAATAATATTGACAAAAACGGATATATTTTAATGATAGCACAAGATTTGCCGGGGGCGTAGCTCAGTTGGGAGAGCGCTTGAATGGCATTCAAGAGGTCAGGGGTTCGATTCCCCTCGTCTCCAGATCCCCGAAAAGCCTACTCGACGTAGGCTTTTTCATGCACATCTCCATGAATCGTCGTTATTTTCTCAACATAGTACTTACGCTTGCCCGCGGGTATCGAGACATCGACATTTTCCCCGACGGTCTTGTTCTGAAGGGCCTGCCCTATCGGGGATGACAGGGAAATCTTGCCCTGGGAAGGGTTCACGTCGTTCGACGAGACAAAGGTGAATTCCACTCTGTCTTCGCTGTCGATATCGACGACCGTGACCGAAGAGCCGAACCCGATCCTGTCGTTGGGGATGTCGGACATGCTCAGCTCGTTGAGCTTGTTAAGCTGATCGCTGAGCTGCGCGATCCTCGCCTTGACGAACGCCTGGCGTTCCCTTGCCGCATCATATTCGGCGTTTTCCCTCAGGTCGCCGTACGCGCGGGCCTCCGCGATCTTTTTGGGAAGCTCGACCTTGAATTCCAGCTTGAGTTTATCTAGCTCTTCGCGAAACGCCTTTTTTTTCTGTTCTATATCGGTGCTCATGTTCAACTCCTTCACGCCCGTTGTTCACCGCGCAAAATGAAACATAACGTTAAAACGTTTTGCTCATTACCGCAGTTGAATTATTTCTGAGAGCCGGGACAGCCAATCAAGTCTTTATGCCTGGACAAACTAACACATAGCAGTTGACGTCATACTACCGAATCGGTTATATAATGCAAGTCTTTTAAAATACGGATATGCATTTTATCCCACGAAAAGCGCTTCGGTATTTTTGACAACGGATAATCCTGCTACTGGATCTCTTCGGCGCCGAGTTTGATAAGGAGCTTCACTTTTTTATCCTTATCGACTTTGACGATAAACCCTTCTTCCCTGAGGGCTTTTTCGATCTTATACGACATGAAATCAATGATCTTTTTCATTTGAGTGTTCTTCCCTGAACCGTTATTGTATCCTTACATGCAATAATTTTCGGTAAAAACCTCAAAAAAATCAATCCCTACAGGAAAGAAGCCATTCACCGGGGGATAATATTCGGATATTAGCCCGATTTTTTCTGAATTTCGACCATTTTCGCCGCAAATACTCCCCTGCGCATGAATATTTTCGAGGCAGTCCATACCAGGGCAAAAGAAACAATCAGCCCGCCGATGCCGAAAACGCCGGCGCCGAGGTCCCGGTCGAGCCCGATCATTTCGTGATAGGTATATCCTGCGGCCGAGCCGCCGATCAACGAGGCGACGGGAAAAAGATACAGCAGGACTGAAGAAAACACCACGTCCCTCTCTCGTATTTCATATATCACACAATCGCCTTTTCCGGCTCCGGGGCCGTTCTTTATCCATATCCGTCTTTTTTTCCCTTCCCCTCCCATGCATGTGTCGCGCGCCTCGCATGACGCGCAAAAACTCGTAGCCTCGGATTCGACCAGGGCCTTCCCCCCCGAAACTTCGACTACCACTCCTGCCTCGCGGTGCATATCATTCCTCCTTCGGCAGCAGCACCACCGTGCCGACGGATGAAAGCGGCTTTACCAGCTCCTCGCTGCCGACCACCACGCGCACAAGCCCCCCGGAAAACACCCTGCCGCTCCGTCTGAGAATATCGTCCTGCGACACGGCTTCAATCCGGTCGAGATACGCGGTAAAATAGTCGTCAGGCAGCCTGTTGTACTCCGCGTCGAGGTAATTGCCGAGAACGTTCATGGTCGTGTCGAAATTGAATATATAGCTGTTTCTCACCGCTTTCTTCGCCCAGTTCAGATCCCGTTCAGGCACCGCATCTTTCGTCATCGCTCCGATGTTCTCCTCCATCAGGCCAAGCACTTCGGCCACCGAAGAATTTTCGGTCTGCGCAAAGGCCATGAAAACGCCGGTCGCATACCTGAAACGCATGACCGACTGCACAGCGTAGGCGAGGCCCCGCTTGACCCGAATCTCGCTCATCAGCCGGGAATTGAACGAGCCCTCCCCGAGAATGTAATTCATCAGCGAGAGCGAATACGTTCCCTCGTCATTGATCGACGGCGCGCCCGTGGCCATCACTATCGTGGCCTGGGGTATGTCCCTGGGATACAGGTAGATCACGCCGCGGGCCTTTTCGAGCGAACGACGGATTTCCTCTTCGTCGGCCGCGTAATCCATCCTGACGCCCTTTCTGACCCGCGAAAAACACGATGCAGCGGCCGTCATCATCTCCTCAGGACCCTGCGAGGAATTGATCCCGAGAATGATATTGCCCGCGGTGAAGTATTCCCTCCACACGCGCTCGAGGTCCTCAAGGCGGTAGGACGACATTCCCCTGACCGTCGGCAAAGAGCCGTAGCCTTTCCCGTTGAACAGGGTCTCGCGGGCTTTCTCGAAAGCGATCGTCGCGGGATCGTCGTACTTTCTTCTCAGGTCGTCGATCTGTATCGAGCGGGCGGTCTCGAGGTCGCCGCGGTTCAGGTTCGGATCAGAGATAAGGTCGGACAGGATATCCAAGGCCCTGCCGGTGAACCGCGAAAGCACCTTGATCGAAATCACCGTGCTTTCCCAGGAGGATTCGATCGATAGCCTTCCTCCCATTGACTCGACCGCCTCGCGCAGAGCTTTACCGGGATATTTTTTCGAACCGGCCAGGTCGAGGGTCTCGGCCAGAAGAGACGACAGCCCGGCGGTCTCCCTGTTCTCGTGCAGCCTGCCGTAGCCTACCATCGCAATCAGCGTGGTCTGAGGCAGGTCGTCGTTCACATACAGGACCCGCATCCCGTTGTCGAAGGCATGCCTGACGAGCGGCGGCAGTTCGAGTCCCCTGATCGAAGGGCTGAGCGGGGCGGCGGCAAGAACCAGGGCGAAAAAAACGATCCACTTCGGGATCCTGCCATATGATTTATTTCTCTTCATTGCGTTCACCCTCCCTGCGCTCCAGAATCCCCACGGTCCTGTTTTCTTTCGTGAAATATTTTTTGATCGCGCCGCGGACATCTTCCTGAGTGACGCTCCTGATCGCTTTCATGTAATCCGTCACGTACTGCCACTTGCCGAAAACCGACTGGTAGTAGCCGAGCATGCCGGCAAGGCCCTTGTTGGTCGCCAGCCCGAACACGAGGTCGGACTCCATCTTGTTGACGACCCTGGCAAGGTCCTCGGCCGAAACGTTCCGCGCGGCGCTTTCGATGCCGGCGTATATCTGCGCTTCGAGGTCCCCGATCCTGACCGCAGGTACCGGCGCGGCCTCGATCACGAACAGATTGTCATACCTGGCTGCGGGATAACCGTTCCATGCGCTGAGGGAAGAGGCGAGCTGTTTTTCAATGACGATCGACCTGTACAGGGGGGATGATTTTCCTCCCGCGAGCAGTTCGGCCACCACATCACAGACGTAATCGTCCTTTGAAGGGAACGTCGGCTTGTGCCACCCTATCATGACGAGGGGATTGGCGTCGAATGCGACGGCAAACCTCTTCTCACCGCGTTTTTCGGGCTCGGCCGCAACGAAGCGGACGGGCTCGGGCCTGGCTTCGATACCCTCGAAGTATTTTTTTATGACCGCAAGCGTCTCGGCGGTGTTCTGCCTGCCCACTATGGTGATGACCATGCGGGACGGCACATAGTGCGCGTAATAAAACGCCCTGACGTCCCGTATCGACAGGCTGCCGATGCCGGTGCGCCAGCCGATGATCGGGTGCCGGTACGGATGCGCCTCGAACGCGGTCGCCATGAATTTCTCCTCGAGAAGGCCCTCCCCGCTCGAATCATAGCGCATGAGCCTCTCCTGCATGACGTTGTTTCTCTCAAGGTAGTATTCCCTGAAAACCGGTTTCCTGAGGCGCTCCGACTCGAGGCTCGCCCACAGCTCCAGCTCCGAAGCAGGGAGCTCGACGTAATAGCCCGTCCTGTCGCGCGAGGTCGATGCGTTGAATCCGATACCGCCGCGCTCGGAGTATATCCGGTCGTAGGGAGAGCTTACAACGTACTTCGACTGTTCATCCTGCAGCTTCTTCAGCCTCGACTCGAGCTCGGGAAGCATCACGTTGCCCGCGCCCGATGCCCTGAGCCGGTCTATGGTCTCTCCCACTGCTTCGATTTTTTTCTGTATCTCGCTTTCACGCGCATAATCAGTGGTACCGATCCTGTCTGTGCCCTTGAAAAGCATGTGCTCGAGCAGATGGGCCGCGCCGACGGTATTGTAGCTTTCATCGGACGAGCCGACGCTGAAGGACAGGTCGAATGCAAGCGTCGGCGCATATCCCCTGTCGAGAAGCACGACTGTAATGCCGTTCGAGAGCTTTACCGTCACCACGTTTCGCCGGAGGTAGTCCTCGGCGTTGTCGATACTGCCCCCTGCGCCGGACGCAATGGACATCATGAAAAAAACGGCCATGACCGCGATTGTTCTTTTCATCCGAAACTCCAATTGTTGATTTATCAGGTATCGAGCCGGGATATCCGGTTACACTGAAATACCGGTCCGGGGTCACTCCCCGGTCTTTTCCCTTTGCAGAATTTCCTCTGCGAGGATCTTGAGCTTGGGTGACACTTTCAGGGGCGGCAGCTCGACCTTCGGTGCGGTGTTTTTTCCGAGCAGCTTCCCCAGCGCGAAGACCATGCGCTCGAAAATCTCCCTTACCTTGTCCTCGCGCTTGACCATGCGGTAATACCTGAGGGCGACCAGCGGCATTTTTTTATCGTAGAAGTAATAATCGGCGATCCTGGTTATGCCGTCCCTGTACCCGGTCTTGACGAAAATTTTCAGGGCTCCCTCGATGTTCTTGTCATTGAAGAGCTCGTTGCCGAGGCGTATCAGCTTTATTCTTTCGCTGCTTTCCATGGATTTTCGCAACCTTCGATTGTATGTTACATAATCCCATATCGGTAAATATTGCAATTACTATTTTGTTCGGCCTGCGAAACCATGGCGAAGAAAAAACAGGCCCACAGACGCAATTCCCCGCGCAGCCTGACGGCACCGAAAATCATGCCTGGACGATTATCGCCCGATACCGGAACCCTGAGGCCCAGCCGGTGCAGGGCCCCTCAACAACTGCCGGGAATGCTCCTGCCCATCAGCCTGGCCATCTGCGCCATCCTGATCATGAGATCGCTGAACCGTTCCGGCTTGAGCGACTGCATGCCGTCTGATAACGCATGGTCCGGATCGGGATGCACCTCGATCATGAGCCCGTCGGCCCCTGCGGCGATCGCGGCGAGCGAAAGGGGATGGATGAGCTTCCATGTACCGGCGGCGTGCGACGGGTCGACGATCACGGGAAGGTGCGTCTTCTGCTGAAGCACCGGCACCGCGGAGATGTCGAGCGTGTTCCTCGTTTCGCTTTCGAAGGTGCGGATGCCCCGCTCGCAGAGAATGACGTTCCGGTTGCCCCCGGCGAGAACGTACTCGGCGCTCATCAGCAGCTCTACCACGGTCGTCATCATCCCGCGCTTCAGGAGCACCGGCCTCTTCGCCCTGCCCAGTTTTCTGAGAAGAGAAAAATTCTGGCAGTTGCGCGCCCCCACCTGGATAATGTCCGAGTATTCCTCGATGACCGCAAGGTCGTCCGAATCCATGATTTCGGTGATTATCGGCATCCTGAATGCGTCGCCGGCCTCCCGAAGGAGCTTCAGCCCTTCGACACCCATTCCCTGGAACGCATAGGGCGACGTCCTCGGCTTGAACGCGCCGCCCCGCAGAATGGTCGCCCCGGCCTTTTTGACATGGGCGGCCGATTCCATGATCTGATCACGGGACTCGATCGAACAGGGCCCTGCTATGATGCATACATCTTCCCCTCCGATCGTAATACCCCCGCTGATATTCACTACGGTTTTTTCGTCGCTGACCCTGCCGGCGAGCATGTATGGAACAGAAGGCTTTCCGGCTTCCGGTTCGCTCAGTACTGCATTCATGTGTTTCCTCCAGTCTGCTGGTTTGAGCATGAAAAAGGCCGCCCGGAGGACCGGCGGCCTGATATTGCGTATGCTTCCACGCGCATTAAAAAAGCCGCCGGCTTTCCGCCCGCGGCTTCCGAAACATACAGTGTCCGTAAAGCTACGAGCGGCTTTTAAAAAAAATAAAAGTAGCTAAAGTAGAATTTACGGCTGTTCGTATGTGCGTTCATCATGCTGTGATTCATTGCTTGAATGATGGGTGCATTGGATTCTTTTACCTGAAATTGTCAAGAATTTTTAGTATCGGTATAAGGGAATTTTCGCGGTCGGAATCGATTGCACCGTAGCAACTGTGCGGATTCAGGCAGGGGCTATACCCCTGCCTGCACCGGATAGCTTTAGTTGGATTCGGAAAGACTGCCCGCCGCCCAGTTATTCGTCGCTGTAGCGCTACGGGAATTTCCGCCGCTGACCGAGGAATCTCCACCGCTTGCGGTATTGGCATTTCCGCCGCTGACCGATGAACATGATCCGCTTGCAGCATTGCCCTCACCACCGCTGACCGATGACTGCTGCCCGCTTGCCGTATTCAGGTATCCGGCGCTGACCGAGGAACGATCCCCTTCCGCCGTATTATAACATCCGCCGCTTACCGATGAAGACTGCCCTTCCGCAGAATTGGACCATCCGCCGCTTACCGATGAACATGATCCGCTTGCAGTATTTTCGTTTCCTGCGCTTACCGAAGAATAAGGTCCTGATATAGTATTTGTAACGCCGACTACAAAACCGCCGAAGGACGAATAGTTGTTGAGATAGCCCGCGACAATATTGTGTGATCCGCTCTTGTCGCTGTCCGATGTCCTTGCCTCGTTGTACCCGACGATCAGGTTGCCGGTCCCGTTGACCGTTCCGTTTGTGGTACCCGAACCGCTTACTATCTGCACGTTCATGCCGGTAAACCGTATCGTGTCCTCGCCGTTATCGGTTATTCTTGTCACTCCGGACAGCAAAGTATTATAGCCCGAAACGCTCGTTTCAAGCGCGGCGATACTGTTGTACAGTTCAGTGAAATTCGCGTTTACTTCATCTGCGGAAATAAGATCGCCGTCAGTAAAGGTAATCTGAGCGGCGAAAAGAATCGTCGATGCGGCCAGCGCGGAAACAAGCACGCCGGTTATTACGTGCATCCGCGAAAACGCCCTGTTCCAGAAGCCTTTTCTCTGGGCCTTAAGATCCGAAACTTCTCTCTTCAACTCTTCGATCAATTGCAGCAATTTTTCGTTTTCCATTATTTTTTCCTTATTTTCTTGTAAATTATTTTTCATTCGTTCCAGGATCCCTGCCCCCACCTGGCCTGGCCCCATCTCGCGCCGTCAGCGGTACCGGTATTCTTATCCGACGAACCGCCTGAATCGTCGCAGCATACGATAAAAACCGCAACCAGCATGATCCAGCAGATCATGAAAATTCGAATTGAAAAAAAATTCTTCATGGTTGTTTTCAATTGCACCTCCTTCATTAATTCCATTTGCACATAAAAAAGCTTCCATGAATGATACGAATGATAACAACCGCAGTTTCAGAATGACCCCGTTCACCCGATTGTTAGATAGATTTATATGCATGTTTCCAACTTTTCTGTCATGGGGGGAAACCCCCATGCGTGAATTTTTTTTCAATTTTACGGGCATAGGGGGAAACCCCTATACTTTTCGTTTTACTGGGGATCGAACCGGTATGTGTTTGACATAAAGGTATGGATATTGTAGGTTCACTGTCACATTTGAGGAGATTACATCCCGGGCCTTGTCCACGAATTTCCTGATAAATATGAAAATATCTTAAGCAGCAGAGACATTGCTCTCGACAGACGGGGATGACGATTTAACAATGTAGATGGTGCAGGATCAATTGTTATGATGATGATGATAATAATTCTGAGTGTCGCTACGATGTGCATTTTTTTAGCGATGGGTTTGTATATCCTGTCATTGAATCCCGGGAACAAGGTAAATCTTGCCTTTTTTGCAACCATACTCAGTTTTGTTTTGAGTAATATTCTTCTGATAGTGATACATGCTGTTTCAGATGAAGCAACAGCTGTAATGATTTACAGAACCGCGACATCCATGGGCATTCTTTTTTTTACCTTGATAATCATCCTGATAACATATATATCAAATATTTTTAACCTGTACAACATTCGCAGATTTCAAAATCTTTTTCTTGGCGTGGTGATATTCATTCAGACATTGCTCATTTGCCGGAACTATTCACTCCCACTATTTGTGGAATTGGTGAAGATAGATGGCACGTGGAGGATGGTAAAAATCCAGGAGGAAGCCCACTTTTTTCTTGTATCGTTATACTGGTTGATATCAACAATAATTATCACCACGATTATGTTGTTATGGAGAAAAAAAACGAAATCCCTGAGAGAACAAAAACAGGCTGCGGTGCTGCTGGGAACGTTTGTATCCGGCAGTCTCATCATGCTAATATACATGGTATTAATCATCGATGTTTTCAAGCTGATCAAATATCCGATAGCCGGTGACGCATCCGTTGTCATATGCATATGGGTTGCAGGATTTGGATACTCGATAGCAAGATACCGCTTCCTTTCCATCACGCCCGAATACATCAGCAGCGAACTGCTCTCGAACATCGAGGAATCGGTAATGCTCCTGGGTCCCGACAAGAATATCATCACCATCAACAACAGCGCAAAGGAAATAATTGACGGCAGGGATTCCGGAAACGTGACTCAATTTTCGAAAAACATACCCGAATACGATATTATCGATGAAAAGGTCAACGCACTCCTTGATGGTTCGCAGGACAACTTCACGTACAGGGTCAGCTTTAACAATGGCGGTGGTCCGACACGATACTTCGACGCGAGGTTTTCCCTCGTCAGGGACAGATTCAACGATATCCTCGGGATCCTGGTCATCGCGCGCGAGGACAGAGATCTGAACCAGCTGAAAACCATCCACAAAATAACCGACAGACAGATGGACATCATCACCATGGCGCTGTCGGGGCTCTCGAACAGGGAGCTCGCCGCGCGCCTGAATATTTCAGAAAAGACCGTCGAGAACCACATGATAAACATCTACAACAAGCTCGGCGTCAACAATAAGATAGAACTGTACAACCTTGTGAAGCAGTACCATGTCGGCGGGAATCCCGCGTCCGCATGAGAACCGAGCGATGATACCCTTTTAACCGGACCGCGTCCGCCTGAACCGGAAATGATCATCCATAATCAATCTCGAGGAATGACGATAGCCCTGTCGCCGAAATTATCCAGTGATCAATGAAATCAGTTTTTGCCCGGTCTTCTGATAAAAAAGCCCCTTAATTGCTGTGCCGGGTCAGACTCCAGGTCACCTGTACATCCGCGCCGTTTACATCGTGAGCCGTCTGATCGCCGCTGAGGACGGTCGTATCCCCCGGCACCGGGGCCACTTCCATGAGCGGCACCAGGATTACGGCGGTCATGGTCGAGCTGAAAGAATCATACTGCATGGTGCAGCCCGAAAACGGAATACCTGAGATGATCAGTTGATATTTATCGGCCTCAGTGTAGATTATCAGGTTAACCGGAAAATCCGATGCAGAAAGCGCAAACATCCGGGCACCGTCGCTTGAAATAGAATTCGGCATTCCCGTGCATCCCGAGCCGGTGTATGTTTTGAGATAACTTCCGAGCACGCTAATTCCCTGGTTATTTATCCATTTCTGCCCGGAGCTCGAGGGAAACGAAGTATCATTCTCGAGCACGACATCAAAAACCGCCTGGCTGTCGTGAGCAGTGACACAGTTGACGCCTGTGAGAGAATCCTCTACGTTAACCGTAATGGTTCCGGTATAATACGACGTGACGGATGATGACATGCCCCCGGAAACATACACCTTGAGCCATCCGTCTCCCATGCCGACGTTTTCGGATTCATCGGTCCAGGTCGAGTCATCGAGCTTGCCGAAATTCAACTCGGAATCGATCTCTTCATTGCACCATTCGAACCCGGCGTTGTCGTCGGGCAGATCCACCTGGCCCAGGACCACGGCGTATTCGGTCCCGGGGAAAAGGCCCTGGCACGACAGGTTCGCCCTCACGACACTGAAAACGGCGCCGAACGAATCCGCGTCGATCGTCGTTTCTGCGATCCTGTCGGTCGGGACGCCGCCGTCGGTTTTATACAGTTCCACGGACACGTCGTTATATGTATCCATTTCGCTGTTTTTCCTGATCTTGACCTCGACCGCGTCGACTTTCGTGTATGCGCCGGTGTTGAAGGTCTGGTACCGTTTCGCCTGGTTATCGGTTCTCCACCCGAACGAGAATGCGGCAGTGCAGTCATTGGAAATATCAATAACGCTGCCTCCAGCGTCTCCTCCCCCTCCGCCGCCGCTGCCGCTATCACAGGTCGAGATAAAAATTACCAGAGCCAATAGCGAGAACCATAATCCGGATTTTTTCATGATTTTTCTCCTGTACGCAATACAATATTTATTGATGATTGGATTCGGCCCGGGGTAACTGTAAGTGAATCATATTGAATGACTCCGGTTATCGCCAGACAGTCACATATCACAACCAGTAGTATTGAAATGCTAATATTGCATTAATGCGCTTTTATGACCATACATCGAACGATGTATTGCGTAAATAATGAGCGGATTCATGATCTGATCGCAAAGAGAGGGCTTTCCTGTTCAGAAATGCCTGTTCAGCAGGTTTGACAGCTCGACGCGGTTTTTGAGTCCGGTCTTCTGGTAGATGTTGTGAATGTGGGTCTTGACGGTCAAAAGCGTGATTTCGCACTCCTCCGCTATTTCCCTGGACGACATGCCGCCGCAGAGCATCAGGAGCACCTCGATCTCCCGGGGAGAGAGGTTGAGCTGTTCCTGGAGGCCGGTAATCCCCCCTGCTTCGCGCAAAATGGCGATAATGCCGACGATCTCTCCTGTTTCATTTTTGACGCCGAGCAGGGTCGTTTCCAGAGCTTTGCCGCCTGCATTTCCGGAAGGGGCGAGAATCAACGGCTGCATCAATTCGCGGCCTCGGACCATTTTTTCGATCTCATGCCTGAGAATTCCGGGCGACTCAAAGAGGCCGAATATGCTCCCGGTCCCGGTCTCCATCCCCGCATGCCGCGAGAGGATGCGCGCATTCTCGTTGAGGAATATGATGTCTCCCCTGGTGTTGATAACGAACAGAGACTCGTACATTCTCTCGAAAAGCTCGGACGCGGGATTGGTCGGGGTGAGCGTCATGAGGCCGTATTTCATTACTGCAAAGCGGATACCGAAGACCAGTATTACGAAGCAGAGAATATTATATAGATTTATGAACAGTGCGTGGCCCGATATTACATGGTCTGCGGGAAAAAACAGGTGCGCCAGGGCGATAATGCCGGCCATGCTTGACAGTATGATGATATCCGCCTGTTTCTTTTCCCTCTGCGTCCCGGCCCTGAAGCGCCAGTAAACCGCCAGGGCCGTACAGACCAGGCCTGATCCCATCATGTAGGAATAAAACAGCAGGGTCCATACCGATCGTATGACCACGAGCCCCCATCCCCATGAAAACCTGACGAAATCCGCGACTACCGGATGGAAGGTCATTATCGGCAACGCGACAATCAGCGGCAGGGAGTACATGACCGCAATGAAGGGACGGGTCCGCGCCGCCTTTATTCCGGCCAGCTCCATGAAATAGTGAAGCCTTAAAATAACGCACACGCAGGCGATGAACGTGAATATCCGGTACCAGAAAAAGCAGGCCTGCCTGTCGGGCGACAGGATGAACTGTATCATGACGATGGAGAAAAGCGAATGGGAAAAAGCGAAGGCTGCGTATATGCGGTTCGTTATCGACAGCCGGTTCAGCCTGTAAACAAACAGCGCGCTTTCGAAACCGATGAACGCCGAAGCGATATACGCCGTGATGAGAATGTTCATTACGTATTTTTCCTGTAGCCAGCCGGCAACTGTAGAAACATCCGGACCACCGGTTCACTGAGCCTGCTTCGTATTGAGTCTGTCTAAATGTCGAAGAGCACCTGACCCGAATAAATTACTATTCACCAAAAAACCCGCGGAGGCAAGGCTTTTTTGAAATTTTATCAATAGAGATTAAATCTTTCCCAGGTCAGGGCTTTTTTCAGATGCACAGTAATTTCCACCGCCGCCGAAACCCGCTGCACGGGACACCCCGGTTTCGGATCGGCATAGGCGCAACACGATGTCGAAGCGTAAGAACTAATTATACAAAACCGGAACCTGTAAGTATTGACAAAAAAAATTCCGGATGCAAGAATTGAGTATCCGATGGACAAACATTCCGGATTAATCGAACAGGTTCACCAGGCATGCATATCCGCTTTATTGTGCCCCCGGCTGGCACTGAACGCAACGGCAACATCGTCACGAGCGAGCGCTGGAAAGCGTTCATGGAGGAGATGGGCCATCGGGTCGTTATCGAGCACGATCACTGCCGGGAGCGGTGCGATCTCCTGGTCGCGTTTCATGCCGTCAGGACCCGCAGCGCGGTGATAGCTGCTCGAAAAGAATCACTGGCCAAATGGATAGTCATCTGCTTCACCGGCACCGACCTGTACCGCGATCTAAAAATCGACCCCGGAGCTTCCGATGTGCTGGGTCTCGCCGACCGCCTGGTAGCGCTCCAGCCCGCGGCGCTCGAAGAAGTGCCTTCAGACTTCAGGAAAAAAACCATGGTTATATACCAGTCAGCGCTACGCCCTGCATCAGACGCTTCGCCTGCGCCCGGTTCTTTCGACATCTGCGTCATAGCCAACCTGCGCGACGTGAAGGACCCGCTCCGGGCCGCAAAGGCCGCGCGTCTGCTGCCGCCCGATTCAAAGATACGGGTGGTCCTGGCTGGAGGGGCCATGGACGACGAATCAGCCCTGGCGGCAGAGGCCGAAGCCCGGGAGAATCCCCGCTTCATCTGGCATGGCGAGCTCTCGAAAGAAAAAACCGGTGAACTCCTGGTTCGAAGCCGCGCGCTCGTCCTGTCCTCCCTCATGGAAGGAGGGGCCAACGTGGTTTCAGAGGCGATCGTTTCGGATGTCCCGGTCATCGTGACCGATATCCCGTGCATGCAGGGCCTTCTCGGAGAGCGCTATCCCGGGTTCTTTCCCGTCATGGACACCGAAAGGCTCACGGCCCTGATGCTCCGCGCGGAGACTGACCATCAATACTACCGGTCCCTGCTCGAGAGTTGCCGCGATGTAGCTTACAAATTCAGCCCTGATCTTGAGCGGGAACGCATCCGGGAGCTCCTTACATCAGTCACTCTATTCTCCGATGCGCCGGGGAGGTGACAATCGAGATGAAGGCTCCAATCCTCGCCTACCACAAAGTCGATACCCGTTCGCCGACCAGGTTCTGGGTAAGCGCCGATTTCTTCGATATGCAGATGGCTACCCTGCGCGAACTGGGATACGAATCGGTCAGCCTGTATGACCTGTGGCGATCATCCCACTGCGACGGTATTCTTCCGGCAAAACCTGTATGCATAACCTTTGACGACGGATACGAAAACTTTGCGACCCGGGCCTTTCCCGTTCTCGGGAAACACGGCTTCACCGCCACGGTGTTTATTCCCACCGACTTTATGGGCGACGACCAAAGACGCTGGAACGACTGGGACCGATCGCCCGAGGAGAGGTCTTTTCCCGCGGCCCATCTCGTGTGGCGGGAGGTGATCGAACTCCACCGCTCCGGGATCGAAATCGGGGCGCACACCAGGACGCATCGCGACCTGGAATCGCTTTCAAAGACGTCGCCCGCGGATGCGGAGGATGAGATCACCGCATGCAAGCGCGAGATCGAAGCCAGGCTGTCGGCCGAAATCGGGTTCCTTTCGTATCCGTACAGGACTTCCGGGCCTACAGTCGAAAACCTGGCGCGCAAAGCCGGGTTCCTCGGCGCGGCGACCATGAACGGGGGCTTCTTCGATACGCAGCACGACGACTGGTACCGCATCGACCGCATCCCGGTACTGTCGCGCGGTCCCGGAATATCCCCGCAGGAAGAGCGCGATGCATTCATGGCGCTGCTCGGTGAACTGCCGCGGAATACACAACCATGAAAACGAACCGACTGCGCAACGAAAAAAGCCCCTACCTTCTGCAGCATGCCGGCAACCCGGTCGACTGGTACCCGTGGTGCAGCGAGGCATTCGAAAAGGCGAAACAGGAAGACCGGCCCGTATTTCTTTCAATCGGCTACTCGACCTGCCACTGGTGCCACGTCATGGAGCGTGAATCGTTTGAAGACGAAGAGGTGGCCCGCCTGCTCAACGAAACGTTCGTGAACATCAAGGTCGACCGCGAGGAACGTCCCGACATCGACGCCGTCTACATGGATGCATGCCGGCTCATGATGCGAAGCGGCGGATGGCCCCTGACCATAATAATGACGCCCGGCAGGGAGCCTTTTTTTGCCGCAACCTATATCCCCAAAAACAGAAGATATGACAGGCCGGGCCTCATGGAAATCATCCCCCGCATCAGGGAACTATGGGCGGAGAGAAGATCCGATATCATCCAGGCCGCGTCGGATATCACCCTGGCCCTGAGGCGTGATAACCCGGGCGAGGCCAAGGAGCCGGGCGAAGAGACCCTGCACCGGGCATACCGTTCATTGTCGGCGAATTTCGATGAAACGTTCGGCGGGTTCGGGGATGCGCCGAAGTTTCCCTCGCCGCATAACGTCCTCTTCCTCCTGAGATACTGGAACAGGACCGGAGATGCCCGTGCGCTTGAAATGGCGGAGCGTACGATCGGCGCGATGAGGCGGGGAGGGATTTACGACCATCTCGGTTTCGGCTTTCACCGCTATTCTACCGATACGGAATGGATCGTTCCGCATTTTGAAAAGATGCTCTATGACCAGGCAATGGCGGCGCTTGCATGTATCGAGCTTTTCCAGGCTACCGGAAACAGGGAATACGAAACCACGGCCAGGGAGATCTTTGCCTATGTAATGCGCGACATGTCGGATGAGGGGGGAGGATTTTACTGCGCCGAAGACGCCGACAGCGAAGGCGTCGAGGGAAAGTTCTACCTGTGGACGCAGGATGAAATCAGAAAGATTTTACCGCGGGACGAAGCGGACCTGTTTTTATCGATGTATCGGCATGATTCTGATCTTTCAGCGCACGGCATGAACGAAATCCCCGCGGGCCATTTCATCCCGCACCTCGGGCCGGCAAATGAAGGAAGGCCCGCGCTGATGGACGCGCTTTCACCAATCGAAGGCGCCAGGAAGAAGCTTTTCGAGGCCCGTAAGCAACGCGTCCACCCGCACCGGGACGACAAGATACTGGCCGACTGGAACGGGCTCATGATCGCGGCGCTGGCACGCGGGGCGCAGGCGCTGGGCGATCCGGAACTTCTCCGGGCCGCCGCAGCCGCGATGGATTTCGTGACGGGCTCAATGCAAAACGGGGATGGCCGGCTGCTCCATCGCTACCGGAAGGGAGAAGCGGCCATCGACGGGAACCTCGACGATTACGCATTCGTGATCTGGGCGCTTCTGGAGCTGTACGAAGCGACGTTTGACGCGCGCTATCTTGTCAAGGCGCTGGAATACCAGTCGCATTTGTACGATTTTTTTCAGGACGCCGCAGGCGGAGGCTTTTTTTTCACCGCGGTTGACGCCGAGCAGCTGTTGATGCGGCCCAGGGAGCTGTACGACGGGGCCGTACCTTCGGGAAATTCCGTGGCTTTCCTGAACACGCTTCGATTGTCCCGTATAACGGGGGATACGGATGAACGGGCCCGGGAAATTTTTAGGGCATTCTGCCCGCACGCGGACGCGTCGCCATCCGCGTTCACGTACTTTTTATGCGGCCTTGACTTCGCGCTCGGCCCGGCAAGCGAGGTGATCATCGCAGGCCAGATGGGGCGCCCTGACACGAAAGAACTCATCGGCGCATTGAGAGGGAGTTATATTCCCAACAAGGTCGTCGTTTTCAGGCCCGAGAGCGGCGGGAGCCGGGACATCGACGCCATATGCCCGCGTTTGCAATCATATTCCACAATCAATGGCAGGGCCACGGTCTATGTATGCAGAAATTTCGCCTGCGCGCAGCCGACCAGCCACCCGAAGGAAATGATGAAGATGCTGACGGACGGCATCCGCGGGCGCAGGCTGCAGTGAATTTCTATTTTCCCGCGTCGATCCTCGCCCTGACTTCTTTCCACACGTCGGCAACGTCGAGGGGAGCGAATTTCGGCCTGGCGAACTCGCGCCTGCAAAGCTCGTAGATTGCCTCGTTGTAGGGGACCCTGATGCCGTGCTTCCTGCCAAGCCGCACCATGTATCCGTTGATGGTTTCGATCTCAGAGTCATGGCCGCCGCGCTGGATGATGTCCTGGGCCATGCTGCTCATGACCATCTTTCGGGCGTTCTTCCTGAACAGGGGCCTGGTGAGCCGCTGGGGCAGGATTGCAGAGAGTGTAATGAGAACCCACGGCGGCATCCCCCCTATCTTGCATTCCCTGTAGCCTGCCGCCTTCACGATGCGGACTCCTTCGTACAGGAGATTGGACAGCAGCTTCTGGAAAAGGCCATAGTCGGATATCTCCCTGAAGCCGTGGCCGATCAGGGTGGTGAGCGAGTTTGTCAGGTTGAGTATGAGCTTCGAATGGGCCGCATCCTGTATGTGATCGACCACCACGGTTTCGACACCGCGGTTGAACACGGCCGCAATCTGGTTCACCTCGTTCATGATCCCGCTGTTCAGCGTTCCGAAGATGAGCGGCCCCTTTTTCTGGTAACCCGCAATACCCGGCTCGGCGAACCAGGCGTTGTAGCCTATGACGCAGTAGATCACCTTGGAGAAATACTTCGGGAGGATCGACTGGTTCTCGACCCCGTTCTGCATGCCGATGATGTATGGCCGGTCGCCGACCGTATCCCTGATCTTCTTCGCAACGGCATCGAGGCTGAAGTTCTTCACGCCGATCGCGATGACATCCGCATCCTTCGCGTCTTTCAAGTCCTCAATCACCTGTACGTCCAGATGCACGCGCTCGTTTTCCTTCCCCTGCTCGAAAAGCGTTATGCCTTTCTTCTTGAGCATCTCGGCAACATCCGCCCTGTCGAGGAAACTGATGTTTTTGTGGACCGCAGCAATCCACCCGCCTACCGTCTGTCCTATTACACCGGCGCCGAAAATGACTATTTTCATGTTCGTGTTCATCTTGATTCTCCCATTATAGTTTTATCTGTTCAGCGATTCAAGCCATGCGGGAACATTCTTTTCCGGCAGATCGAAACAGCTCGACATGTGCTCGGCGTATCGTGTCTGGAACGGGTGCTCCTCGATTTCGAGTTCGCGCAGGAACGCGGCAGACCGGGTGTTCCCGATCTCGATAAAGCGCTTGCCGGCTTTCACGTTCTTTTTAAAGAGCAGCCCCATGTGCTTGTTGACATTGAAGGTCGCCCTGAAATTGGTTTCGCTTCGAAGCAGCTTCCCTTCCAGGCGCGTGTAAAGGTAGGACGTCGTGTCGAATTCCCGGGGGGAACCTTTCATCGGCACGCGGATAGTAAGATAGGGCGCACCGTCCTCCTCGCAGGCGACGGTCACGCAATCGGTTCCATCCTGGCGAATGTCGACCTGCTGGGTGACCTTGGGCAGGCCCCATATCCTGTTGCCGCGGATCTGGTTCTCGTACGAGGTGACCGGCATTCCCGCGATGTAGTATCCGAAATGGCTGAACGAGTCGACGATCATGGGAATGACCGGCGGCCTGAATGACGTGTTGACCATTACCGGTATCGCCATCGCGATCTCGTTGTACGGCGCGACTCCCATGACGTTTTTATACTCGTAGCACGAGAACGCGATGATCGACCTTCCGCGCGTGAGCTTTACCGGTTTGATCTTCTCATGCAGCTGCCGGGCTACCAGGCGCGCGGCCCTGTCATACGAGCAGAGGAATATTCCGATCGCGCAGGTCACATCGCCGTAGAACGTGGGGAAAAGATAGTCCTTGAATATCTTGTCGTTCAGCTGCAGCGGGCCGTCAGCGTGTCGCAGCCTGAAGCGTGAGAAAAAATCATTATTAAAGACAGGGTCGCCCGCATTGTTGAGCATTCCGGGCGGGATATTCATCAGGGGTTTCATGCTTCCTCCGGTTATAAATCATACGGCCGGCCAGAAAATTTATGACCGCCGGTCATTCTGATGGAAAAAAATAAATGGCCGCGGCCATTCTTCGCTTTTTCTCCAGACAGGACGATTATGACCGCCGGTCATTTTTTTGCAAGAAAAAAATCGGGCTCACAGTTAAAAAATCTTTTCATGAAATCCTCGAGCATTGTCGTCGCTTCATTCTGAGACCTGATGCTTTTATCGATGAAAAGACGATGGCATATGTCGAGTATCGTAGAAATGAGCACCTCGGAGTAGACGTCGAGCTGCCTGATCGGATACTGTTCATATACATTGAGAAAATGGAGAATGATGCCGGACAGCGCCGACATTGATTTTTTTATGTAGGGATATTCCCGGTGCTGGATGAGATTTTTTCTGAGCTCGACCAGGAACAGGTTGTTTTTCCTGAAATAACCCAGAAGAGATTCCGCGAGGGGCGCAATTTTTTGCAGGTCCCTGTTCGATTCAACGACCTGCCTGAAAAAGTCGCTTGCGAAATCTTCGAATACGTCGTTGACGAGGTCATCCTTGCTGTCGAAGTAAAGATAGAACGTTCCCTTGGCAATGCCGGCATTTTTAACTATCTCGTTGATCGAGGTGCTGTCAACGCCCTTGTCCCTGAACAGGGCAAGGGCGGTCGCCTTTATCGCTTCCCTGCTTATAGGCTTTGCCGTTTTTATTTGGGATACTTTATTGCCTGCCATCTCCATCCCCGCATGACTGTAAGAGATATAGTACCGGGAATTACTGTCAAGGAATATCCTGTATGGAACAATAAACAGGGATAAACCGGGTTTACTCGACAGCAGGTTCCGGTCATCTGAAAGCCGCCCTTTTTGAAACATCGTGTTTCATGCCGGCAGGCGAATCCCGACCGGCCGGGTCGCCGCCGTACCTCATCACTGTTTCGGCCATGACGTTCACTGCATACTCCATACGGAATCGGATAAAACCCGGAGATGATTCGAATAAAAAAGGCCGCATCAGTTTCATGACGCGGCCCTGTACTATCACGGTTATAGTTCCCTGCCCGGACTACTCGATATAGGGGTTGCCGTCCGCATCGCCGGGATTTATGTCTTTCAGGATCGTGGTGCCGTCTTCGGTGCCGTCAGTGGACCAGAGCTCGACACCTTCAGCTTCAGTGAAGGCAACAAAGAGCAGTTTATTGTTGAGTACAGTCAAGTATTTGGGAGCGCTTCCAACAGTCGGTTCAATGATTTTCACCACATGTGTGTTTTGAGCAGTGCCGTCGGTGACCCAGAGCTCATACCGGCCGGTGCTGTCCTGTGCCTTGAAATATACCAGGCCGTTATATTCGGTGAAATATTCGGGATAACTGGGGTCGCTTGTTGGTTCATCGGCTATGTCTATGCCGTAGGTGCCAAGCGCGGTCCCGTCAGAAATCCACAGGTCCTGGCCCGAGGTACCGTTAGTAGCGCAGAAATATATTTTGCCGTCTATGGCGGCCAGATCCTGGGGTGCGCTGCCGGTGTCCCCTTCCCTGATCTCGGTCAGAATATCCGTGGTCTCCTCTGTGCCCTCGCTTCTCCAGAGCTCGCTGTTGTCAGTGATATTTTCACCGGCGAAATAGATCACTCCGTCCATGGAAACCATTTCAGTGAGAACCCAGTAGTTTGGAACATTAACTGTTTCATTCGGGTCTTTAACCAGTGAAAGGTCGTTCAGATCTGCGTCGTAAACCCAGAGCGCATGACCATATGAAGAGCCGCCGTCATTGGCCCTGAAATAAAGCCTGTTGCCTATGGGGGTAAGCAAAGCCGGGCTGCTGTTCCCCGTGGGATTTATGTCCGTCAGCCTGGTTGTGCCGCCGTCAGTGCCGTCAGAGACCCAGAGCTCTGCGCCGTTCGTCCCGTCATTCGCATAAAAATACAGCAAGCCATTCATGACGGTCAGTTCATAGGGATCGCTGTCTCCGGCGTCTGGATTTATGTCCTTGACCCTGACCGTGCCTGACTCGGTGCCGTTGGAGACCCAGAGCTCATTACCGGTGGACCCGTCATCGGCAGAGAAATACAGCCTGCCGTTCATCACTGCCCAGTAACCGGTACCGGCATCAGCGACGCCGTGGCCGGCACCTCCATCTATGTTCTTTACAATATGCGTGCCTGTATCAGTGCCATCGGTGACCCACAGTTCATATCCCGTTGAACCGTCCGTTGTACTGAAATAGGTCTTGCCGCCCATCGCGGTGAACCCGTAGGGACCGTTGCCGAGGCTGGTTTCATCGATGTCTTTCACCAGTTTCGTGCCGTCAGTCGTGCCGTCAGTGACCCAGAGCGAATAGCCCACGGTGCCGCCGGCATTGGCGCTGAAATACTTTTTATCGATGCTTCCGGCTTTCGAGCCGCCGCCGCCCGAATCGTCGCATCCGAAAAGAAACGGCAATAAGCCGCACAGAACAAAAAGACCGATAATCGCTTTTTTCATGAAAAATCACCATCCTTAAACCTGAATCGCCGCCCCCCCTCTCCAAATTGGGCGGGTCGGTTAAAAATCAGCGCCGATAATTCAATCCCGGCGCCGGCGCAAGCATGGCGCTTTTTCAGGCCCCTGTCAAACGGTATTTGCCCGTATCGGACTATTAATTGTTACCGCAAGAGGAGCTCTTGTCATCCCCGGCGGGACTGATGATGAAAATTTTTACACCTCGATATAGATGAAATCACTTCTCCGGAACACGCTGCACATGCATGAGGCGGGATTCACTCAGGCGATGAATACACCGTACCCGTTGACGTACCTGTAAACCGCCATCCGGCATCTGCCGCTGATCATGTCCGGCAGGCAACATTGAAGCGCCAAATATGCACAATGTTTAAACATATAGTGCAAAATAGCCGCTGACAGGGAAATCATTGTATTTACAATAACATGCCATTACTCGGGGAGGTAATGTATGAAAAAATTCTGTATCGCGTTGTGTCTTGTCCTGTCATGCATCATCTGCGCATGCGATGATGACGGTGGCGGTAATGAAGGCGGCGGAAGCTCGACACCTTCAATACTGATGGTTTTTTATAGTGATGAAAACGGTCCGCTGGAACTCGCTCTCGAGGACCTCGGATATGTATACGACACCCATGACAGCGCATCCGCAATCGACTGGGACACTATTGATTTTTCACCGTATGACATCGTCATTTTCGCTTTTAACGGCGGCCTTTTTCAAGATACCGACCTGCAGGCAGTCGCCGATTCGGTCGTCAATGCCGGCAAGAAAGCGATTTTTTTCGGCGGTTCACACGACCTGGGGTTCGCGACAGGGGTGAATACCCACCTGGTAGGATGCGATACCGTCGACTTTACCTGGGACCTGACCGCGTCGCCCCATTTCACCGTTGTCAATTCCACCCATCCGCTTGCAGACGGGCTTCCAACCACGCAGGATATCGTGACTGAAAACGCCCGACGATATCAGATGATACCTATCGATACCTCGATAGAGACGATCGCGCGAAACGGGGAGGGCATCCCTACATATTTCCTCAAAAGGTATGACGGCGGCGGCAAGCTGATATGGTTCACGTATGCGTCGGGTGGAAGCTTCTGGGTCAATATCCCGGACTTTCATATCTCGGACTATCTATTGCTGAAAAGGGTACTCAAGAATTCAATAGAGTACTGATCGGACATCGCCTGGAAAGCCCCGGATACAGGGCTTTTTCACATCCGTTCAACCTGTCTTCACCTTCTATTCATGTTCTATTCATGTTCTAGGTATGTTCTACCTCAAAAGGGGGATTATTATTTAGCAGGGCCGGCCCTTTCGAAACATCCTGTTTCGTGCCGGCAGGCGAATCCCGACCAGTCGGGATCCGCTCGGGCTCTGCCCCTGCACCCCGTATGGGACAAGCATCGTGTTTGCGTTGGCTCCGCCCCTGCACCCTTTTTCTTTTGGAATAATTTCTTACTATGCCTTCAATTTTTTGAAAGAATTTAATAATTTTTTATCGAAAGTGAGTATCTCGCAGTTCTTTTCAAGGGCATAAAGCACTATGAGCGCATCACCATAGTCATTGACCGGATCCGGCCATATCTGCCTCAATGTTTTCAGATTGAAATGACCATCGATCGATATGCCCGGATTTTCTTCGAGCGCCTTCAGGGTTTGACTGATGATATTTTTAGGTGTCCGGTAGACCGACTGCATTACATATACGAGCTCGGTTATTACATTTTCGATGACAATCAGCGACAATTCACCGCGAATGGCCCTTTCCAGGTATTTTTCAACCGTCTTTTGCTGGTTGATATTTCTGTCGGTAAGAAATGACAGCAGCGCATTTGTATCTATACAGTATTTTTTCATTTATACCGGCCTGCGATGCTTTTTCTTGCCGATTGTATGTCTTTCTTGACATCGCCCGTACCGGTTTTAATCGAGCCCATCAGATCCATGAAGGGCCGCTTTGACGGCCGCACCACCACCCTGTCATCTTCAAATTCCCATTCTATAGCGTCATGCCGGGTAAGCTTGAGCCTTTCCCTTACCTTCTTGGGTATCGTGATCTGGAATTTGTCGGTTATTTTTGAGCGCATAATAACTCCTTACTGATTTAAAAATAAGTAAGGATTAAAGATCGGTCAAGCACTATTTGGCATACGGGTTTCCGTCGCCCAAACCCGCTCTATGGGGCACAATGAGGTGTGGGTTATCCGCAGGCCGGCCTTTTCGAGAAATCCTGTTTCGTGCCGACAGGCGGATCCCGACCAGTCGGGATCCGCTCGGGCTCCGCCCCTGCACCCCGTATGGGACAAACCAGGTTATCGGCCTTAAATCCGGCAGCAGCAGTCTTGCACCTCCTTCGCCCCAGGGAGAAGGAGGCCGGGAGGATGAGGGCATTGCGCCCACCCGCCGGACATTAAAATCCTTGACAAGGAGTATTTTTCCCCGATGAATATGCAGACCAAACCCAAACGAGGAGACTGCGATGTACCCAATCGTGTTCCAGTATAAATTCATCCAGATCGGCGGATACGGCATCATGCTCGGCCTCGCCTTCTACCTTTCGTTCGCCCTGTTCGAGCGTGAGCTCAAACTGCACGGCAAGGACCCGGAGCTCGCCTACAAGCTGCTTCTGCTGGTCATTCCCTCTGCCATAATCGGCGCGAAGATTTTCCACATCATCGAGAATTTCGGGTCGTTCCTGAACGATCCCTTCGGCATGATATTCTCCGGCGCGGGACTTACCGTGTACGGCGGATTCATCGTGGCCCTGTCGGCCTCGGTGATACTCATCAGAATGAACAACGAAAACGTTCTCGAGATATTCGACCTCGTGTCGCCCTGCATGGCCCTCGGTTACGCCATCGGCCGCATCGGGTGCCATGTCGCCGGCGACGGATGCTACGGCATCGCGAGCGAATCCTTCATGGCAGTATCATATCCCAACGGCATCGTGCCCACGAGCTCGCCGGTGCTCCCGACCCCGCTGTTCGAGTCGATGTTCGCGTTCCTGGTCGTGGTCTTTCTTCTTCAGGTGAGAAAAAGAACACTGCCCACGGGAAGGATATTTTTCCTCTGGTGCATGCTGAACGGCGTGGCCCGGTTCACGGTCGAGTTCATCAGGCTCAATGAAAAAATCGCTTTCGGCCTGACGCAGGCGCAGTTTATCGGCGTCCTTTTCGTGATAACGGGGATTATCGGCTGGATCATGGCCGGAAAACAGGCCCGGGGAAGCGCCGCAGCCTGACCGGTCCATGGACGACGCGGATTCACATCCGGTAAGCGCCCAAACCATGGCGAGCCGGGGCGTGGTCAGGGGAATCCTCATGCTCCTCGGGGCAGAATTCTCTTTCGCGCTCGCGACCGTGTTCGTCAAGCTCATAACCTCCTCGTCGAAGGTGCCGGCCATAGAGCTCAGCTTATTCCGGTTCGCGGCCGGCTTTCTCCTCGTCGCCGTCTATGTTGCCGCGACCGGCAAGACCCTCGTCCCCGCGAACAAAAAATTCGTTGTGCTGCGCTCTCTCTTCAACACTTTCGCGGTCATTTTCTTCTTCATGGGCATCCAGTTCTCGACCGTGACCAAGGTCAACATCCTCAACATGACCTATCCCCTTTTTGTCTTCATGCTGGCCCCGATCATCAACCGCGAAAAGACGACGCCGGCGTATTTCCTGTACCTGCTGCTCGCCATGGCCGGGGTCTACTTCGTGGTGGTCCCTGACGCATCGGGCCTTTTCGGCTCAGGGATCAATCCGGGAGACATGCTGGGCCTGGCCTCGGGGATAGTCGCGGGCTTCGCCATAACCACGCTGCGCGAGGCGAGGAAATACGACGAATCCTACATCATCCTTTTCTACCTCATGGGCTTCGGCACGGTCGTGAACCTGATGTTCGCCGCCCCGTTTTTCGTCGTGCCCCGGGGCACGGTGCTCGTGTACTGCATAGCGGCGACCGCACTCTCGGTGCTCGGCCAGCTTTTCATAACCTACGGGTACCGCTACATCAACGCTGCAGACGGCGCGCTCGTGTCCACGAGCCGCATCCTGTTCGCCATACTCATGGG